>Ga0056115_1000549_pt1 | contig 16891 bp, 14 predicted proteins | sample WorMetOlspDAHAB1_FD_77007 | JGI IMG/M metagenome (GOLD analysis project Ga0056115, IMG submission 77007) | Marine gutless worms symbiont microbial communities from Max Planck institute for Marine Microbiology, Germany - Olavius sp. DAHAB.1 ...
GAACCAAAAGCCCCTCTCCCCGCCGGGGCGAGGGGCTTTTGGTTCCTTCTCCCCGAGGGGAGAAGGTGGCCCGAAGGGCCGGATGAGGGGGTTACGGTGTTGCCCTACTTCGCCAAATAGTCCTCGAAGCTCATCTGGGTGAGGCCACCCTCTTCCATCGCGACGATGCCGGATGGCGCGAAGACGATGCGCCGTCCCAGCCTGGGAAAGTGCCCCATGTCGAAGCCCGAGCGTTCGCCGCCCATTAGGTAGACGAGGTCCTCGTCGAAAGGATTGGTCAGGTGATGTGCGACGCCCGGTGCGGTGAAGCCCATGAAATCGCCCGGCCCCACCTCGACCACGTCATCGCCGATCTCCGCCCGGCCGCGGCCCGACAGAATGTAGACGAACTCCTCGTCGCGCTCGTGGCGGTGGTAGACGAAGCTCTCCTTGCCGGGCGGCACGCGGGCGATAGATAGGACGGTGCGGCTGAGCCCCGCCCCCGTGGACAGCGGCCTGATGAAGATATCCGAGTTGGGGTTCCAGGGGTGCTGAAGGTGGACCTCGGGCACCGCCGCAATTTCGTCGGCGGTCCACAGGGGCTTGGGGTCGGGTTGGCTCATGGGCATCGCTCCGGGCTTGCATGTGGCGCATTGTCCGAGCGCCGAACGCACGGACACGGGAGACTTGCACAAGTACGTGTTTGCGAACAAACATCAACCAGGGGCAAAGGGGATCAGGAGGGCACCATGCTGAACGCGGGACCTTGCAGCCGTCTTGCCGGCCGATGCGCTGTGCTTGTGTTCGCGCTGGTCGCTGGCATTTGCATGCAGACCGCCCTGGCACAGAACCAGGACGACGGCGGCATTCCGCTGCCCCTTCAACCCGTCGACAACTCCAGCCCGCGGGACACGCTGGGCGGGTTCCTCGCGAACATGGATATCATCATCGATAGCTGGCGCAGGGGTGATCTGGGCGAAGACGGCGCACGTGCCCGCCGTCGCGCGATCACCGCGCTGGACCTGAGTTCGACGCCCCATGGCGAAACGGCATCGGTACGCACCGCAAGCATACTGCTGCTTTACGAGGTTTTGAGCCGCCTTCCCCTCCCGCCGCTGGACGAAATCCCGGGCGACAGCGAAGTCGCCGCCACCGGCATCACCGAATGGCGGGTCCCAAGCACGACGATCGCCATCGAGCGTGTCGAGGCGGGGCTGCGGGCGGGCGACTTTGTCTTTGAAGCCGAAACGGTTGAGCGTCTGGATCGCCTCTTCAGACATCTCGAAGACGTACCGGTCCAAACAGGCCGGGCGCCTGGCATTTATTTCGAGTTCACTGAGAGCAACGAGACGCCCTATGCCCAGGGCCGTGAAGTCCGTAGCCGCCTGAAGCCGATCGACGCGTCGCATCCGCGCGCGATGCTGGAGGGCTTCATGGACAGCATGAATCGCGCCCATGCGCTGGTTCTTGCCGCCGATACCGCGCTGCGGGCGTCGCCCCCGGAAATCAGCGTAGAAGAGGCCAGAGCTGTCGAACAGGAGGCACGGAATCTCCTCAGGCGTGCCGCCAGCGCTCTGGATCTGAGCCAGGTCCCCAGCGCGCTTCGGGACGACGTCGGGCTCGAATCCGCTCTGCAACTCAAGGAGATCCTCGACCGCATTCCGCTGCCGCCCTACGACACCGTGCCCGGCCCCAAAAGGGTCAGCGCGGCGCGAGAAGCCGGCACACCATTGCACTGGCGCATTCCCAACACCAGGCTGGAAATCGTGGAGGCCGGCGAGGGAGACCGACAGGGCGAGTTCCTGATCAGCGCCACATCGGTCGAGCACCTTCCCGCACACTTCGAAGAGGTCGCTGATATTCCCTATCGCGGAGGCTTCGAGGAATTCACGGCCATCCAGGACGAGGCTTGGGTTTCACCCGGAGTATCCGGGGGCTTCTACGAGTACTACATCTCAACGCCCGGCTACCTTCTTCCCCTGACCGCGCCGTTCGGACGCTTCGTCGACGCACTTCCTGCAGCTCTGAAGACGCAGTATGCGGGTCAAACCACCTGGCAGTGGATCGGTCTTATCCTCTGCATCCTGCTGGCGATTGTGACGGCAGTTGTGGCAATTCCGGCGGTCGCGCGCTTTTCGCGCAGGTTGCGCGCTCCCCTGGACGACTGGGCGCCCCTGCTAGCGCCTGCAACAGTTTCAGCCGTCGTTGCCGTCCTAACCAGATTTGCCGACGGCGACCTCAACATCACGGGAGACGTCTTGGCTGCGACGAAGGCGCTGGGGACGGGAACCGTTTTTCTGATGGGCGCCTGGGCAATCTATATCCTGAGCAAGGCCCTGGGCGAACTCATCATCAAGTCGCCAAAAATCCTGGACGAAGGCCTGGACGCCAACCTGTTGAGGGTTGCAGCGCGGGTCCTCGGCTTTGTTGCGGGCGCCTGGTTTGCGATCGATCGTCTGTCGGACCTTGGCTTGGATCTTCTACCGCTCTTGGCCGGCCTGGGCGTCGGCGGCCTTGCCGTCGCGCTGGCGGCCCAGCGGACGCTCGGCAACTTCATCGGCGGCCTGATGCTCCATGCCAACAAGCCCGTCCGCGTCGGGGACTTCTGCTTGTTCGAGAATGAGATGGGCACGGTCGAGGAGATCGGGCTGCAGAACACGCGAATCCGAACGCTGGAACGCAGTGTCATCACCATCCCGAACGGCCAGTTCGCGGAAATGCAGCTCAACAACCTGGCAACGCGCGACCGCCGCCTGTTCAGGACAACGCTGCAATTGCGCTACGAAACCACGCCCGACCAGATGCGCTTTGTGCTGGCGGAACTGCGGACCTTGCTGCTGGGCCATCCAAAAGTCAGCCCCGACCCGGCCCGCGTGCGGTTCAAGAGTTTCGGGGCCTATTCCAAGGACGTGGAGATCTTTTCCTACATCCTTTGTCAGGACCAGAATACGTTCCTGGCGATCCAAGAAGACCTGCTCTTGCGCATCGAAGACATCGTCGAAGAGGCCGGCACCGGTTTTGCGTTTCCGTCGCAGACGGCCTACCTGTCCCGCGATTCCGGCGTCGACGCGGAGCGCGGAGAAACGGCGGCGCGGCAGGTGGACAATTGGCGGCAGCAGAAGAAACTGCCCTTCCCCGATTTCGCAGAGGAGGAACGTCGCCAGCTTTCAGATACCCTGGCCTATCCGCCCGAGGGTTCCCCAGATCGCGAAAAGCCACCGGTAACCGAAAGCATCGGAGAGAGCCAACTGTCGGAGGCGTCCCGCCTCAAGCGCTGGATGGGGCTGCGCTAACGCCAGATCCTGAGCTTCAGGTCTTTCGAGGCCAGTTGGTCGATGATCCTGCGCTCTCGCGCCTGCTCGGCGGCCCTCAAGGGTTCCTTCAAGTACTGGGAGTGGAACTCCACGTAAATGTACGCAAGCGCGTCGACGGCGCCCCGTTCGATCATCTTCTCCAGGAGGCCGTTCTCCGCCCCCTCGATGTCCAGTTTGAGGACGATCAGGTCGTATTCGCTGGCTTTCCCCTGCAGGTAGGAGCAGAAATCGATCGCCTCGACCTCGATCGCACGCTCGGACGACGCTTCGTAGAAGACGGCGTTGTGGTCGGGGTTGGTGGAGCCGCCCTTGGCGAAGGCGCCCCCTTCCGCCTCGTCGATCCCGTAGAAGCGAAGCGTTCCGTCTTCCGTCGATAACGCCTGGGGGTGCAGGACCACGTTGTCGTTGCCCGCCTCGGCGACCAGTTTTTCCAGTTCGCTGACGCAGTTGGGGTTCGGCTCGAACAGCTCGAAATCGAACCGGTCGACGGAGAAATATACGGAGAAATATTTAGAGAAGAACTGGAACCCCTGCCCCAGGTTCGAGCCGCCATCGATGAACAGGCCCTTTTTCGGGCGCCCTTCCAGGCGCTGCTTGGCCCGCCAGGAATCGAAAGAGACGACGACGTTTTCCCGTTTGACGCCCGAGACCTTCTCGAAGACCGTGAACCCGAACCCCAAAGGATCGGCCAGCGGGTTGGACCCGCCTTTCTTGGTCAGTCTGATCATTCCTCGATACCCCTCGCGATCCGGCCTTGCGCAGCTTTGCAGATAACGGCCAGCCCAGGCCCGGTCCTATATACCACCGCCCGCGCGCTGCAAATGGGCGATTGCGATTGCGGCCCCGATACAGCCCTTTGCGGCCGCCACCGGACCGCTGAGGCATCACCCTGACCGTTGCCGGCGGCTCGCCGTCGAAATACCGCTGATACGCCTGCCGGAATGCGTCTTCGATATGCCGCGCAAACAGGGCCGTATCGAACAGCGGGCTGGCCTTCCTGTTGTCCCGGAGCTCTTGTCTGACCGCCCTCAATCTGCCCGGGTTCGTGGCCAACTCAAGCGCCAGCCGCTCGTACTCTTCCCGTGTCGCCGCAATCAATCCGGGCAAGCCGACAGCGTTCAGCAGGCTGGCGCCGACACGGGCCGGAAAGCCCCGCCCGGGCACGGTGATGACAGGCAGTCCCGCCCACAACGCATCGCTGGCCGTGGTATGGGCGTTATAGGTGAAGGTATCCAGGAACAGGTCCGCGTGCCGGTGACGCGCCAGATGCTCCGCTGACGGCAAGCGATCGGCAAAGACCAGACGTGCGCCGTCGACGCCGCGCGCCTCGGCTTCTTTCTTCAGATTGCGCTCGGCCCAACCGTTCGCCTTCCGAAGCCACAACACGCTGCCCTCGACCTGGCGCAACAGGCGCATCCAGACGTCGAACTCGGCGGGACCGATCTTGTAGACACTGTTGAAGCAACAGAACACGAAGGCGCCCTCCGGCAACCCGAACGCCGCGCGCGCGGGCGTGTCCGCCGCGATCTCACGGCTGTCGTCGTTGACCTGGTAGCTGTTCGGCAAATAAAGGATGCTCTCCGAATAATGCGCCCGCTGCGCCTCGGGGATCACCGTCTCATCGGCGATGAGGTAGTCGATGAACGGCGCGCCCATCGTGCCGGGATACCCCAGGTAGCTGATCTGGATGGGAGCCGCGCGAAAGGCGAAGATGCCGCTGCGGGTGTCGCTGGTGAAGCCTTTCAGATCAACGGCAATGTCCAGGGCGTGCGTGCGCGCCAGCCTTGCAACCGCCTCGTCCGACATCTGTCGCACGTCTTCGAAGCCATCGACCGCCTCGACGAGCCGCTTCCACATCTCGTCCTGCCGTTCGGGCCCGTAGGAATAAGCGAAGATCTCGAAGCCCGCCCGGTCGTGCACCTCGAACAGCCTTGCCATCAGATACATCGTGGCATGGTTGTGGAAATCGGCGGAGAAGTAGCCGACGCGCAGGCGCCGCGGCGCGACCTGCGGCCGCGGGATGGCGGCAAGCGGCGTGGACCGGTACCTGGCGCTGGCACGCATTTCCGAGCGGACGCGATGCCGTGCCGGATTGTCTTCCAGCGCCAGCATCGCAAACGGCGATACGGCGTCCCCTGCCACGCCGAGCTTCGAAACGAACGCGACGTCTTCTTCGATGGCGCCCCAGTCGCACATGTGCGCCTGCTCGAACAGTTTTTGCGCGCGCGCCTCAGCGTTCTCCGGCCTGATTTCCAACACGCGGCGGTAACTTGCCACCGCCTCGTCCAGGGCTCCCATCTTCTTCAGGACTGCGCCGAGATTGCTGTGCGCCTCGAAGAAGTCGGGCCTGATCTCCACCGCCCGTCGAAAGCTCGCTGCAGCCTCCGCCCAGGCTTCCTGGTTCATCAGCGCACTGCCGAGGTTGTTGTGCGCCTCGGCGTTGTCCGGCTGGATCTCCAGCGCGCGGCGGAAGCTGGCAGCCGCCTGGTTCAACGCGCCCATTCTCCACAAGACGGCACCGAGGTTGTTGTGCGCTTCCGCATAATCGGGCTTGAGCTCCAACGCGCGCCGGTAAGACGCCACCGCCTCGTCGACCGCACCGATGTTGTTCAGCGTGACGCCCAGGTTGTTGTGCGCCTCCGCGTAGTCCGGCCTGATTTCCAGCGCCCGCCGCAGGTGCGCCGCCGCCTCGTCCCGCGCGCCGGTGTCGTTCAGGGCGACGCCAAGATTGTTGTGCGCCTCCGCATAGTCGGGCTTGATCGCCAACGCCCGCCCGTAGTGGGCCAGGGCATCGTCCCACCTGCGTAGACCTGCATACGCGGCGCCAAGGATGTTGTGGAAGATGGCGGAATCCGCATAACGCGCCTCCAGCGCCTGGGCTTCGTCAACCAGTTCGCGAAGCCTGCCCTGACCGAAAAGCGCCAACAGGTGTCTGATGTCATCGTCCACGGCTAGTCCCGCTCGAAGGTACCTGGCGGCTTGGACGTCTCGTCGTAACTGACCCGATAGATGCCACGCACCTCGTTGACGATGGATTTGGCGGCCCGAGAGAGGACAGCGTGGTCGAAGGGTAGCTGTTCGCGGTTCGGCGAATTAGGCACTTAGGGAGTTTGGATTTGGGGTTGTGTTGCGGGAGGCTGCGCGTTTTCGCGAAACCAGTTCCACAGTGTCGCCATGACGCTTGAACTGTGGCCAGCCTGAAATGATTCATCCTCGCCCAGGATTACGCAAATCCTGGGCAGATGAACGGCGGGCACCTGCGGAAACCGATGATGTTCAGCATGACAGTTGAAGTTGAGAGAAAAGAAAAAGAACCAGTCGAACGGGTTGAATCTGTGCGAACGAACATACGGCACGTTGGGGCGCGTGGGCGAGACATGTTCAACAAAACTGCGAACGCGGGTGAAGAACGCGCCAAATGTTATCCCGGTCAGGTGATAGGCCGGAATCAGCCAAATGACCTCGCCGCCGGCGCTTACGATATAGACGATCGGGACATGGACAAGGAGCAACGCAATACCACGAGGAACAAACGCTCGAGTTCTTTCCGTCGAGCCGCGGCCAACGCCCGGTTCCTCCGCGGAAGTACCAGCCGAGAGGTTATTGAACTGAAAGACCTTGAACAGGCTTAGTCCGAACAGGGGCTGGAAGAGCCGCCACGCGACCACGAGCCGACTCTCCGAAGCTGAAATGTCGTAATCCACCACCTGTGGATCCGTAGCCTCGCCCTGGCGCCGGTGGTGTTCCATATGAAGATCAACGAAGGCGTCAAAACGCAGGAGCACGAGCAACGAGCTTAATTGTCCAACAAACCGATTTGCGGCGGTTCGCGTGAACAGCGTATCGTGCGAACACTCATGAATGAGATGCAGTACTTTGTGTAATGCGCCCCCCAACAGGGGGATCAGTATAAGCAACATCCACGGCGAGAGTTGCGTGACAGCGATTGGGATCGCGATCACGAGAACAAGCAGCCAACCTAAGACAGAAACCACGGCCCAGACGCCGTACACGTTGCTGGGGCGCGTAAGCTCTTCCGGTAAATCCTTGAAGCGTATGCTCATATCAATTCATGCGATTCAGCTGCCGCGCCTGCAAACACGCGCCATCGACATCCGGTTTTAACAAGAACAGAAGAGCTCCGCACGCAGTGTTCCCTTTCCCTGTGTTGATCCCTCACGATCGAGACGCAACGAAATCAATCATCGTGCCACGCCCAAGGACGTTTGCCAGCAGCGTGACGGGCAAGAACGCAAGTAGCAGAGGCCCGTAATACCAATCGCGCCCATTCTTGATGCGGCTGATCCAGGAGCGGCTGAGTGCATTCTGGATCGTCAAAGCCCAATGTGACGGTTGGGGCGGCATGGTGAATGCCACGTTCGAAAACCCGATCTCCCGCATCAGGGCGCCCAGCGAGGCGCGTTCAAAGTGGAAAACGTGGCGCGGTGCGTGCGTGCCGCCCCAGAAACGCCCGCCCAGGATACGGTCGATCGAACCGTAGTTGGGCACCTCGCCGATGAGTCTGCCGCCGGACTGCAAAAGCTCAAACGCCCTCTCAAGTTCGTTTTTCGGCGCCAACGTGTGCTCAAGATAGTTGTTCATGAATATCACCTCGAAACGACCTGACGACTTCGGAAAATCCAGAAACAGGCCGTAGAACGCTTCTATTCCCTTGCTTCGGAGGCTCGAAATGGCTGTTGCATTGAAGTCGATACCGACCACATCGGCATTTCGCCGCTCCCTGACAAGTGACAGGAAGTCGCCGCTTCCACACCCGACATCCAAGACGCGGGCACCATCAGGGACAACTTCATCGAGCCAGCTCAAGAGACGTTTATTATTGAGGTCAATGAGAAACTGGGTCAGCGATCCCCTTCCTTGATGGTCGACATAGCCATGGTATTCGGAGGTATAGGCGTCTTTGAGTATCTCGATGGTGGGGAACGGATCCAGCTGCACAACCCGACATTGGGGACAGCGCGCTAACGACCACTCCCCATCCACGCCGTATTCCCAATCCCGAATGCCTTCAATCTCGGTGACCAAGACCTCATGGCCGCAGATTCTGCATTCGTTGGCTCCCCCTGAACCTGACATTGAATGAGTAACCATCGTCGTTGACCATCGCCCGTTATTAGCATCGAGAATGGGGTTTGTCATATCCCGGGCCCTTATTCCGCCACCAAGAACAGGAGATACGGGAGGAACACTTTTGATTTTATTATGTATATTGAAATTCTATTTAAAGTTCGATTTCTTGAACTCGCTCCGTCTTTCCTCAAAAGCAACGATGGTATGACACGAACCGCATTGACGATGCGGGTGCCTACCCATCGATGACGGCGGGCTTGTCGCGGGTATTCCGGCACGAAGTACGGATGACCGGGACCGCGACTCCGCAAGTGAGGCGCGGAATTCGGGCCCCGACAATGAGTGCCAAACCTCCAAGTTCCGACTTGGGACGGGCGAGTCCGATTATGCCGGTATGCCCTATACCCAAGCCATATTCACGCAAATAACCATTGGGCTGGTATAGACTTAGGCGCGAGAGGTGAGTCGCGGTGCAACCGTTCGTCAGGTCACCCAGGATCGGGTTGCACCGCGTTCGTTTGGAACGGGTTCTCCGTCTGGCCCGCGCCGATCAGGCGTGCCAGTCATCACAGAGCAGTCCTCATGGGGACCGAATGATCGAGTTGCTTATCTGCAGGTCGTGCATCGCGTCGCAGAACGGTGCATCCCCGGAAGTCTGGCTTAGCGACCTCGGCGATGCGTCGGCCAACGCCGGTCTGGCGCAAGCGATGGTGATCCGGCCGACGGAATGCCTGGGCGCGTGCAAACTCCCGATCGCGGTCGCGCTCCAGGGCGACGGCAGGGCAAGCTACGTTTTCTCCGGCCTCACCGGAAACGACTGGATACCCGACGCCATCGCCACGTGCCTCGCCTATCTGCAGGCCAAGGACGGTTGGATCGAGGATGCGACGGCTTGCGGCAGCTTGCGGTACCGGCTTCACTGCCGCATCCCCGCGCTCAATCGACCATGACGATTCTCTCCACCCGGAGCGCGGTCGCGCCGACGCTCAACGGCCGGTGGTCGTTTGCATTCAGGGTGACGGCAAGCACGTTTTCCCCGGACGGCAGATCCGGAATATGCAGCCACGGTGCATACTGCCGGGCGATCTTATCGCCATTGACGTAGACATGGGCGTGCCCCTCGCCCGGGACATGCGACGACCCGGCATTCTCGGGCGAGAAGCGGAAGTTCGACACTTTGATGTGCAGGTTCCAGCCGGACAACGGATCCGCGGTCAGCGCGACGTCCAGCGACGGGGCTTCGGGTCCATCGGGAAGAGCCAGTGGTGTCGCGTGAGCCGTTTCATGGTCCCCATGGGCTGAATGGGCACCATGCGCCATCCTGTGATCCTTACTGTGATCGTGGCCGTCCAGGGTAATGCCGTTCCCGGCGGCAAAGACAAAGCCGGCAAGCCCCCCCAGGACAAGGCCGACGGCCAAGAGGCCGAGTTCTCTGTTCATGTGGTCTCAACTTCGATCAGGCGGCAGCAGGCGAACCGGCGCCCTCTCGCGCGGTGAAGGCTCTGGGCGTTTCCGCTGCCATTGAACTCTTTAAGCGGCCTGCGCTTCCGCTGCTTGTTTCTGCCAGAAGTAGCCGGCGAACAGGCCGACCAGAACCCACGCAGCAAGACCGATACCAAAAGCCCGGCTGGCGAACAGCGCTCCGATCTCCGTCGGCACCGGCCCTGTGAACCGGTCCGGTTCCGGGGCGCCGATGACATGCGGCAGCGCCAGCAGCACCACGGCGATGAACCAGACTTTCCAGCTCCTGCCGAATGCGATCAACCACAGCGCAATCCCTGTGGCAGCGACGGTCGCGAACCACCACGCCTGTCGCAGAAACACATCGGCCGCGGCGACGCCCGGCACCTCGGGGGCAAGCGTGAAGCCCGGCGCGAAATGGAATGCAATGAAGCCCGCTATCCCCCAAATGAGCCCGTTGCGCGCGTTGATCGTAAACCCCCTGCCTGCTGCGAATGCCATCGCCGCCGCGAGCATCAGGCCGTATCCGCAATAGATGGCGATCGTGAAAGCGATGCTGAGCCCATCCCGCAACAGATCGAAGCCACCGACATCCTGATGCGCACTCACGGCCGATGCGCCGAAATGGACGAGCTGGCCCGACTCGTACAACTCAGCATGCAACAGAACCGGTTGAACGAAATACAGCTGCAGGAGGCCTGCGATGAGGCCCGCCGCAGCACCAGCGAACAACCCGCTGGTCAATATCCGGGTAAACATGCCCTAGTGGCAGGGGAATCCGGTGGCGTGCCGAACGTCGTGCGCAGCGTCATGCAGGGCGCCGGCCTGCACGTGTCCCGCCACGTAAACGATTGCCAAACCCAAGAGCGCCGCCAAAAGGATCGGCGCTAGGGTAGACTGGGTTGTCTGGAATACGGTCGCATTGGCGTTCATTTCTTCTCCTTTCCCGTCCCACCCGACGGTGTCCGCTTATTGTCCGTACGGCAGGTCTCCTGGCTTGCAGATGATCGCGATGCCGCGCCTTCCCAGCTTGCGCCAGTGGCCTGTCGGGCACCGCCATCCGCTTACAGTTGCGGGGGCAGCCACGGATTTGGTCCCTGATGGGTAAGCCGCACCGTGTTCCCCTTTTATTCCGCGTCCGCGCTTGCGTGTGCGAAACCGTACCCGCACATCCTCATCGAAATCCGCATCGCAGGCAAGCCATTGCTCGGCCTGGCAATCCGAAAGGAGGGTCACTCCCACTCGATCGTGCCCGGCGGCTTGGACGTCACGTCGTAGCTGACCCGGTTGATGCCGCGGACCTCGTTGACGATGCGGGTGGCGACCTGGGAAATGAAGGCGTGGTCGAAGGGATAGCTGTCGGCGGTCATGCCGTCGGTGGACGTCACCGCGCGCAGGACGCAGGCGTAGTCGTAGGTGCGGCTGTCGCCCATCACGCCGACGGTGCGCACCGGCAACAGCACCGCGAAGGCCTGCCAGATGGCGTCGTAAAGGCCGGCGTTCCGGATTTCCTCGATATAGATCGCATCGGCCTTGCGCAGGATGTCCAGGGTCTCGCGGTTGATGTCGCCGCCGGGCATGCGGATCGCCAGGCCCGGACCCGGGAACGGGTGGCGGCCGATCACCTCGTCCGGCAGGCCCAGCTCGCGGCCCAGCGCGCGCACCTCGTCCTTGAACAGCTCGCGCAAGGGCTCGACCAGCTGCATATGCATGCGTTCGGGCAGGCCGCCCACGTTGTGATGCGACTTGATCGTGACCGACGGGCCGCCTGTGAACGAGACGCTTTCGATCACGTCGGGATAAAGCGTGCCCTGGGCCAGGAAATCGGCGCCGCCAAGCTTGTTCGCCTCCTCTTCGAAGACGTCGATAAACAGGCCGCCGATGGTCTTGCGTTTGACCTCCGGATCGGTCTCGCCGGCAAGCGCGCCTAAGAACAGGTCCGACGCGTCGCGGTGGACCAGCGGGATGTTGAAACGGTCCCGGAAGACCTGCACCACCTGGTCCGCCTCGCCCAGACGCAGCAGGCCGTGGTCGACGAAAATGCAGGTGAGCTGGTCGCCGATCGCCTCGTGGATCAGGACCGCGGCGACCGCGGAATCGACGCCGCCCGACAGCCCGCAGATCACCCGGCCGTCGCCCACCTGGGCGCGGACCTTGGCGATCTCGTGCTCCCGGAAGGCGGCCATGGTCCAGTCGCCGGAACAGCCCGCCACACGGTGGGTGAAGTTCTCGATCAACGCCGCGCCGTGCGGCGTATGCACGACCTCGGGATGGAACTGAAGACCGTAGAAATGTCGCGCATCGTCGGCGATCGCAGCGCAGGGCGCCCCGTCGGACCGGCCGACGACCCGGAACCCGTCCGGCAAACGCTCGACCCGGTCGCCGTGGCTCATCCAGACCTGCTCGCGCGCGCCCAGTTCCCAGACGCCGTGAAACAGCGCGCAGTCGTCGGTGATGTCCAGCATGGCGCGGCCGAACTCGTGGTGATCGGCGTTCTCGACCACGCCGCCAAGCTGCGCGCACATGGTCTGCTGGCCGTAGCAGATGCCCAGCACCGGCACGCCCGCCTCGAACACGGCCGGATCGGCCCGCGGGGTGTCGATGCCGGTCACGCTGGCCGGGCCGCCGGACAGAATGATGGCTTTCGGCGCAAAGGCTTGCAGGGAGTCCTTGTCCACCCGGTTGAACGGATGGATCTCGCAATAGACCCCGCTTTCGCGCACCCGGCGCGCGATCAGCTGGGTGACCTGACTTCCGAAGTCGATGATGAGAATGCGGTCGGACATGACGCCCCCTGCCCCTAAAGCGGCTGGATACCGCGATTCAACGGCGGCCACAAGGCGCTCAGCCGAAGGCGGCCAGGTCGTCCCAGCCGTAGGCGAATTCCTGCTGCAATTCGCCGCCCACCAACTCTTCGCGCTCGGCGAACTTGCGGCCGCCCATCGCCTCGTAAAAGAACCGGGTCGGGTTGCGCGAAAGGACCCACAACATGGCGCTGTCGTGGCCCGACCGCGCCAGGCGCCGGAATGACGCGCCCAACAGCGCGCGGCCGATGCCGTGACCCTGGTGTTCCGACAACAGGTAAAGGGCATAGATCTCGCCGCTGTAGGGCGTGCCGCTGACCCGGTTCGCGCCCGCGTTGGCGAAACCGACCACCCCGCCGTCGGCTTCGGCGACCAGGAACACCCCCGGCATGCCCAGATAGCGCCGCCAGGACTGCGCGCTGCGCCGTTCCGAAAGCTGCAGCAGCACCAGGTCCGGCAGGATGCCGGCATATGTCGTGCGCCAGCTTTCCACATGCACATGGGCGATGGCCGCGGCGTCGCCATGCGCGGCGTCTCGAATCCTGACCGGTTCGTTCACAGCCGCCGCTCCAGGATCGCAACGAAGAAACCATCGGTTCCATTGCGCGCCGGCGTCAGCCGAAGGTGCGGCCCCGCGCCCGGGCACGGCCCGCCCACGGTCCCGGCCCAGGCGGCCTCCACCGGCATGGCATGAAACTGCGGCTGGTCTGCCAAGAACGCCTCCACGCGCGCCTCGTTCTCCTCGCGCAACAACGAGCAGGTTGCATAGACAAGCCGCCCGCCCGGCGCAACCAGCGACGCGGAAGCCTTCAGAAGGCGCGCCTGGACTTCCGTCTCTCGTTGCACATCCTCCGGCGTCAGCGTCCAGCGCAGATCGGGGCGACGACGCAGGGTGCCGGTGCCGCTGCACGGCGCGTCGACCAGCACCCGGTCGAAGCCGCCCCGTTCGTCTGCAAGGCTCGGATCGTCCGCATCCGCGATCGCCCGTCGTTCGACGATATGCACCCCGGCCCGGCTTAACCGACCCGCCGCCTGGTTGAGCCGGCGCTTCGCGATATCGCAGGCCAGGATCCGGCCGCGGTTCTCCATTGCCGCGGCCATCGCCAACGACTTGCCGCCGGCCCCGGCGCACAGGTCCAGGACCCGCATGCCCGGACGTGCGTCGGCCAGCGCGGCGACAATCTGCGATCCCTCGTCCTGCACCTCGACCATGCCCGCCTTGAAGGCGGCCGCCGCGCCAAGGGGCGTGCGCCCCGAAAGCCGCAACGCCAGCGGCGACAGGCGCCCCGGCGTCGCGTCAATGCCGTCCGCGGCCAGGGCGGCGACGGCGCGTTCCACCGACCCGGCCAGCGTGTTCACGCGCAGGTCGACCGGCGCTTCTTCAAGCAAAGCCGCAAGTTCTTCGCCCAGGTCTTCCAGGCCAGCGTCCGCCAACCGTTCGTAGAGCCATTGGGGCACGTTGCCCCGCACGTGCGCCGGCTGGTCGTCGGCCTCCAGCGTCTGACCGGACAGGCGTCGGATCAGGTCACGCTCGGCCTTGTCAAGCGGCGGCGGGCTGTAGCGTCCTGCAGAGAACGCCGTTTCGAGCGCGTTGGGCGTTTCGCCCTGGACCAGGACCGAACAGGCCAGAATGCGGCCGCGGGGATCGGGATCGCGACCGCAGGCGACCAGCCACCAGTCAAGCTGGGCGCGCCGGCGGACGCAGCCATAGACCAGCGCCGCGATCGCCGCCCGGTCGCCCGAGCCAGCATAACGGTTGCGCCTTCCCCACTGCGCCAGGAACTGGTCCATCGGTGGCGCGCTGGGCTGCGCCAGCGCAGTGAGAATTCCGATCGCGGCATTGATGCGGGCGCCGGGGGTCATGGACAGCGGAACCCCCTCATCCGGCCCTTCGGGCCACCTTCTCCCCCCTGGGGAGAAGGGCACCAAAAGCCCCTCGCCCCTGGGGGGAGAGGGGTCGGGGTGAGGGGGTTCCGGTTTCAGACAGCAGACTCAGCCGCCGTCCATGCGGTAGTTGGGCGCCTCGCGGGTGACCTGGACGTCGTGCACGTGGCTTTCGCGCAGGCCCGCGTTGGTGATGCGCTGGAATGTGCAGTTGCGCTGCATGTCGCCGACCGCTGCGTTGCCTGTATAGCCCATGGCGGCGCGCAGGCCGCCGACCAGCTGGTGGATCACCGAGGAAACCGGTCCCTTGTAGGGCACCCGGCCCTCGACGCCTTCGGGCACGAACTTGTGGGTCTCGGCGATGTCTTCCTGGAAATACCGGTCCGCGGAGCCGCGCGCCATGGCGCCCACCGACCCCATGCCGCGGTAGGATTTGTAGGACCGGCCCTGGTAGAGAAACACCTCGCCCGGGCTTTCTTCGGTTCCGGCCAGCAGCGACCCGATCATGGCGCAGTCGGCGCCGGCGGCGATCGCCTTGGCCAGGTCGCCGGAATACTTGATGCCGCCGTCGGCAATGGCCGGCACGCCGGCGTCGTGACAGGCCGCGGCGGCGTCCATCACCGCGGTGAGCTGGGGCACGCCGACGCCCGCGACCATGCGGGTGGTGCAGATCGACCCGGGCCCGATGCCGATCTTGACCGCGTCCGCGCCGGCTTCGATCAACGCCTTGGCGCCGTCGCCGGTCGCCACGTTGCCGGCGACCACCTGGGCGTAGTTGGACAGGCGTTTGACGCCGGTCACCTGGTCCAAAACCCCGGCCGAATGGCCGTGCGCGGTGTCAACCACGATCACATCGCAGCCAGCGTCCAGCAGCGCCTCAGCGCGGGCCAGGCCCTGGGCGCCGACGCCGGTCGCCGCGGCGACGCGCAGGCGGCCCTGCTCGTCCTTGCAGGCGTCCGGGTGGGATTCCGATTTTTCGATGTCCTTGACGGTGATCAGGCCGACGCAGCGATTCTCGTCGTCCACCACCAGCAGTTTCTCGATACGGTGCTTGTGCAACAGCTGCAGCGCCTCGTCCTGATCGACGTCTTCGCGCACGGTGATCAGCTTGCGGGTCATCAGCTGCTTGACCGGCGTCGTCCTGTCGCTGGCGAACCGCACGTCCCGGTTGGTCAGGATGCCGACCAGCTTCTGCGCCCTTTTGGTCACCACCGGGATGCCCGAGATGTTGTGCGCCTCCATCAACGCCAACGCATCCGCCAGGGTGCGGTCGGGCGTGATGGTGATCGGGTTGACCACCATGCCGGATTCGTAGCGTTTGACCTTGCGGACCTGCTCGGCCTGTTCCTCGATGTCCATGGCCTTGTGGATCACGCCGATGCCGCCCAGCTGCGCCATGGCGATCGCCAGGCGCCATTCGGTGACCGTGTCCATGGCAGACGAGATCAAGGGGATGCCCAGCCCGATGGTCTTGGTCAGGCGGGTCGATACATCGGTCTGGTTTGGAAGGACGGCAGAGTGGGCCGGTTGGAGAAGGACATCGTCGAATGTGTAGGCTTCGCGTAGGTCCATACCGCTCTCTTGTGCCCGAGGTTTGCGCGAATATACGGAAAAAAACCGGCCAGCCAAGCGAATTTGCACGATGGCTGCGCGGGACCCGTTCAAGGCTCTTGCAGGAACGCAACGACGGCCTGAATCACCGCGTCGGCGTCGTAATCGAACAGTAGAACATGGTCCGACGCCTCGGCCGTCATCGCCCGCGCATCGGGCAATTCTGCGATCATCCGGCCGATCTTCTCCGCCGAAGCGACGGTATCCCCCGGCGCATAAACGACAAGCGTGGGGACGTCGATGTTGCGGGCGGCCGATCGTGCGCGCGCGGCCAGACGCTGCAGGCGCACAAAGCCCTCCATGGAAATCACGTACGACCCGGGTTCGTAGCGCTCATACCCATCCGGATCGTTGATCTGCCCGCGCTGCGTCTTCGGCATCAGGGGAACGACCAAATGCGCGATCTCGGCGGTGGCGGTCATCGCCTCGTCGGCAAGCGAGAGCCCAAGATAGGGCGCCAGAAGCACCAGCCGGTCGATCCCGCCCATCTCAGCCGCCAGGATCGCCAGCGCTCCGCCCATTGAAAAGCCGACCAAGACCGGCGGCCGTCCGGCCAAGGCGGTTTCTTCGGCAATCAGGGCGCGCGCCCAGCGGACCAGCGCGTCTGCATCGATCTCGCCGCGATCCCAGGCGGGCGTCTTGCGGGACTGTTCGGGCAGGACGGGGATGACGACCCTGAAGCCGGCTTGGGTCAATGGCGCCACCAGGGGCTGAAAGTCGTAGGGGCTGCCCACGAAGCCGTGGAAC
>Ga0056115_1000550_pt1 | contig 16884 bp, 8 predicted proteins | sample WorMetOlspDAHAB1_FD_77007 | JGI IMG/M metagenome (GOLD analysis project Ga0056115, IMG submission 77007) | Marine gutless worms symbiont microbial communities from Max Planck institute for Marine Microbiology, Germany - Olavius sp. DAHAB.1 ...
GGCTGTTGTAAGAGCGGATAAGTATGGATGGATGATACGCAATAGTTAGAACAGCTGCATCTGCATTGGGCAATTTCCGTTATGTTATGTAAAGTTAAATAGTCTATTGTTGTTTATATATGATGATAACATCCGGTTAGTACGTCATTTTATAAAGTGCATTTTATTCACGTATTTACAGTTGCCCCAACATAAATTTTGTCAGATATATGAATCGGAACATGTGACTAGGTTACATGCAATAGGTGTGATGAAAATGCTTATGTGGAGTTAAATGGCACTATTACCTAAAGGATTCCTTATATTATGCGGTGAAGTAGTATTTGCACAGATCATACTTTCACTAAGGAGTACATTTTCATACATTTCTTTGCATTATGGTATTGTATTTTTGCATTATGTTTGGTTGTATTATGTACACTTTTTGGCATACGGTATAAAAATGTCACTTTTGTCCATTTGTTTGTGTTGAGTACGTTATATACAAACAGCGTAACGTACTTGTTACTGTATGGTAAATGAAAGTAAAAAAATTCCTTAATACAATTTACTTTCAAACTGTTGCACAATATAAAACGAATTCAGTATTTTGTATGCATTTAAATACATAAAATGTCCAAGAACTGCACTTTGCCATACCTATTTAGTGGGTGTAGGACTTTGTTTGTCGTATTATTGATCATTCGCTGTGATCTTGTTTCATGGTTTTGAGTTCTTAGGCTTGGGATGTGGTTTGCATTTTTTGGTGGTGCCTGTTTAGGTGGTCTACTCTACGGTGTGGTTTGCTGTGTTTTATGGTGTTTAGGTTGGTGATGTGACTGTGTTGCAGGTAGTGTTGTAGTAAAAATTGTGCTTATATGTCAACTTACTGACATAAAAACTCAACAATCATCATCTTGCAGGCTGGATAACTTGTGGACTGGTCTTTTTGCTGACTGTTAATTTTTGTTAATCATATTTAATGTGATTATCTAATCGAAATATTCCACCATATTTTGGGTGAACATTTTCGCACGTTAACCAGTCCACAAACTAACTGATTGATTTGATTGGTTGATTTGTTGGCGAATCATCCCGTAAAGCTCAAATTTCACTTTAGTACTGTCAGGACATGTCACGTGACAGGTTGTGTCAAGCTCATATCCCAACATGCCAATCGCCAACTATTGTCATTTTCCTCCATAAACTTCCCATTTGTTGTAAATTACCTTCACTCTGAACAATATCGGTAACGGCGTTAACAGAAGCATCATAATTTTAACGTAGTGTATAACCCAAAATAATAAAATAAATCATTTATAATGCCGTACCTTGCATCATTATTTGCTAATTACGTCATTTATGACCATGTACATCGTTTGAGTGCCGCACATGCACTAATGCTGCTCAGTGATTGGTTGCTGAGTTCTCGTTATAAATGTGCTGGTTAGTCTTGTATCGTGATGTTCATGTCGCACCAACATTGTGTGACACATTACAACATGACACAACTTTTTCCTGTGCCAAAGTGCAAGAGAGCTAATGTCACGTAGAATTTGGGCATTATGAAAATTCTTCTGTTGCAGTGAACAGTGACACAATTTGGAAGCAGTTATCCTGTGTCTTGTGTTGATGGTTTATCCATTTACATGTTGCTACTGTTTTCGTTTTTTAGTTGCCATTTTCCTCAACTTTCTTGTGATGTTTTTTCACTTAACTATGATAGCTGCTATTTTCAGCATAATTAATTACCCATGCTCCTTAACCATGCAGGTTCTTTTGCCTTTGCTGTTGGATAGATTTGCAGTATTTACAGTAAGCACATTTTATTTGCCATATATTGTGATGTGCAGTTGCTGGCATGAGTACTGAGGTGAAACAGTTTCTGTACGCATGGTGTGGCAAGCAGAAAACGGCACCCAACTATGAAATGCGTACTGTTGGTTCAAAAATCCGCCCAAGATTTATGTGTGAGGTTGGTTTTGTAGCAAGTGTGTGTGTAAAACTGATCAGTTCTTTAATGGATTAGTTTTGGCAGGCTTGAAGTTCCAATGACGCCCATGAAGGGTGTGATGATATTATTATTTTTTCGTTCTTTTCTTTGTGGATGGTATATGCTGACATTGTCTGATTATTAGATTTGGCATTCACATCTTATAAAAGACAATGCCAAGCTTTCTTTCATTACTAAGTACATCTATGCACTTGGTCCGTCAAGTCATTTCCAGTTTCTTGCAGTCAAGCAGTGACTATGCGTACCACACATTATTGACATGTTATTTCACAACCACCAGTCACCATCTGATTCATTTCCCAGCAGCTTGCCTACCCATTGGTAGCAGCCAGCCTGTGCTCCGGTGGGATATGATAATGTAATTAGTAGTTTTTGTTCACATAGTTAAAATGGAAAATAGTGCAAAAAAACACAATTTTTGGGATCTGCCATAAATTCTTGTCAGTTATCGCTGGCCATTTTTCCTACCATTTTCCAAATTTGATCGAGTAATTGTAAAGTACTGTAATCTTGTTAACAGACACAAATGAACAAACAAACCAGACAAAACACAAGCATTGCTTTTATGCCAAAATTTGGAATTTCTGCTGAGTGTTTCATGGTCCTTTGGTCACCATGGAGTCTTTTCATGTAACACTGTACATTCCATAGTGTGTGATATACACACCATTCAGAAATCTGGACTGGGAAATTTGGCAATACATTGGTCAATCTCAACCAATTTGCAGAATTTTTTCACCATTATAAACAGAATGAAAAAGATCTTGTATAGCAATTTTTACCACACTCTAAGTATGTAGCTGTACCTTTGTGAAATGAAACATCAAAAATAGATGCAGATTGCATTGTGAATACAACAAAACTCTCGTCATACTGAAGCTTGTCAACATTGTAAACACGCTGCTGGAATACACACTGCTTGGTTATGCTCCAGAGCCTGTAACCCACATATGTTAAGGTTTAGTTTGTATGGGGCTGTAGATGTGGAGAAATTAAGCAATATCTATTGGATGTTTGGCACACCATGGAAATTTGTTATTGACAATGCAATTGATGAATGGAGCCTGTGACTTGCAGCATGTGTGCAAGTCACAGAGGGAGGGCACACTCTGAGCATAAACTGTGCAACTGTGAACAATTTTTTCAAGTTCAGTCAGTAATATTTCCACTTCTTAAAACGAGTATGACTAGAATTTTGTCATGTACTGCAATTTGTAAATATTTGAAGTTTTGTTTTCGCAAGATATAGCAGCTACAGATTATAGTTGTGGTGAAAATTGCTATGTAAAATCTGTTAGGCCCTACAAATTTTGTTCTGCTTATAATGGTTAAAAAATTTGCAAATTGGTTAAGATTTGACCAATTATCACCAAATTTTCCAGACTAGTTTTATAAAGACATGGGGTATCAGAGTTTGACACTAAATGCACAATTCCCCAGCCTTTGCAACCTCACCAGCTCCTCATTCCTCCTTTTTTGTTCAAACTATCAATAAGATCTGTTTGGTTAATTTCACATTGTAATAACTGTACAGTACTAGTGTTAGTAGTTGTCCGTATGCGATACTTATTATGACTGTTGGATTTTCAAGCGGGTGTAAATACTACATGTGTAGTGTCGCATTCCTGGCTTTGACTATGTTGCTGCTGGTAACTCGACAAGCAAGAAGGATGCGCAGACAAATGCTGCCAAGGACATGGTGCAGTATCTTGTTCGTGTTGGACGTTTGTCGGCGAGCGAAGTTCCCGAATTCGTAGCTGTACGTAGTGACTCCCGTTTTCTGAATGTATGTCTGGCAACTGTGTTGATTGGCATCTGTCTGATTCAGTAAACTGTGTAAACTTATGGATGATTCAACGAAGACTGTTTGAATCACAGGAGAAGGTTGAGTAAAAGCTGTTGACATAAAATGTTCGTGTCTTGATCGCGTTTTGTTACACCAAATGTCCGCGACTGAAATATTTCACCATTCAGTATGAATAACAATACAGTAATAGCAACATTGTTCCATCAGAGGCGATGTACTTATGTGGTTAGCTTTCTATGCTTGACTGCTGTGGTTATGTAATTTTTATGTACTGTTTTATTGCAGACCAACTTTAGTAAATTCTGTTGCAGTGTATTTTGCTTGTGTGCAGGAGCAAGCCGAAGCTTCAGGCGACGTGTGTGCAGTTGACAGTTCGTCAGCGGGAACGTTGCCGTCAAGTGTTGCTCCACCACCTCACATGTCACTTGGTCTTACCGGTCAGCCCCCACTTTTATTTGCCCCTTTCTGAAAATTAAGAAAATATGGAACAAGAAATTTTGGAAAGACATATATTGTGACCACAGAATCTTATCACGTTGCAGTAGATGGAACCAGTGTTTGTTGTAAGGCAGTCATTGCAATGGAAAACCATCTCATTTCAGGCAGTCACCAGTTACTGAGATGTTCTTTTGATTTTGTTGGTGTAATATAACTGCAGACACGGTGTTGTTGTGATTGTTATTGCAGCACGGCCGATGGGTCCGTCTGCTGCCAATCCTGCACCGTATCAGCGTGGCCCTCCGCAAGAATATCTGGAAGCTGTGACCAACAAGCGCTTGACTGAAGAGGTATCTTGTTGTCAGCATTTTCGAAGCAGACACAGTGGAACTTGATTTGTTGGAGAGTTTTCATTCCTGTGGCCTTCCGTTATGTGCAGCCGATGTTGTAGCTGTGTAACTGCTCTCTGTGGAGGCTGCTTACGATGCATGCATTCGAGGCTGGAGGATGATGTATGATGATATTTATATTTATATTTATAAGCTGATTTATAAAGCGCCGTAAGGTCGTAACTTCAGAGGCGCCGTTTCTTCCCAGATATAGTCTAAACCATCTCTGGTACTCATTGCATCTACCCACGGAGGGATGGCCAGGCTGAGTGGGCCTGAGTGGCCTGGATAAATACCTGGATGGTAGACCCACCAAAGATTGTCTCTAATCTCAGTAGTAATCGGGCTCAATGTAGCTTAACTTTGTTGATGTGACAAACGCCGTTACCGCCATGCCAGACCGCTGTAGACCACATCATCTCGTCACTCGCTGTAGTAGTTGCAACCTCCAAGTTCTGTTAGTGACATCGCTGATGGCCTGCAGTGACTGCGTTTGTTCTCTGCGTTGTTGTGTGCTAGGCCGAGGAAGCAGACTTTACAGCCGATCTGCATGGAAACTGGACGCTAGAGAATGCGAAGAGTCGCCTGCATCAGTTCATGCAGACAAACCACATCAAGGCCGATTACAAGTATTCGTCAGTTGGTCCTGATCACTCGAGGTTTGATGTGAATGGCTGTCAGTCATGTTGATTGATGGACCGCGACCAGTGACATTGTGTATCTAGCAATGCTGTGTCTCACGGACATTAATTGCTCTGGTCTTACTGAAAAGTGGAAATGGGATTTGAAGCAGAATTGTCTTGCTTCGTTTTCCATTTGACTTCTCGTTACATTGGACTGATTGTGTCATTATCAACATGTGCACATCTAATACACACATGAAGGCTTCTGAGATGGTTTCATTCTTAACGCTTGTGACTATGCTCCTTTTTATTCATGCCAACTGTCGTAGCTGTTACAAACTGCATCTGGCATTCGAGGCAGAAATATGCTTCATTTAAGTAGCAGTTCAAGTCATGTAACTTCATCTGGCATAGAATTGCCTTGGCTCATTTTCCCTGGCTGAATTGCATGTGCAACCTTTGAGGCTGTTCAGTAAAAATAAAGTGTTGCAAAAAGAAGGTGGGAATTTTGATGTTTCCAAAAATCATTATTTTCATTTTTTAAAATTTGTAATACCATTATCGGCATTGGATGCACTGTTGAAATTTTTACAGGAATAACTAAACCAGTCTACAATAAGTCGACACCATTTTATTTGCCTAAAACTAGATTTTTGTGAAATATAAACTTTGGTCAACATTTGCAGTTATTGTCATAGTTAAAGGATGTGTTATTTTGAATTACAGGTTTTATAGCAGTAGATTACGTGCTTTAGTAATGGTAATCAATAGTTGGAAGCATAGAATGTTGTTTGCTGTATTTTTTTGGCAGTGAATGATGTAGTTGGCACTAAATGAAAAGAGTGAGTGAATGAGTGAGTGGAGTTTAATGTCCCACACGATACAGTATAGGTCATTTCGGAGGCAGAACTAAATGAAAAGAAGCCTCATGATTTAAACCATCTCAGTAGTCTCTGTGTGTACTAAATGTCTAGTATTGTGTTGATCATGACACAGTATTGACACTTGTGGTGGGCTGATCTAAGATGAGCCATTGCAAAACAAAATGAACAGATTGTTTTGACTTGGCTCACAATTGTTGTAAAATAAAATGGCTTTAGATTTACCATAGGATCTATGCTGATTTGTATATGGACTGTGTTTCATAAAAACCACAATTTTTGTAATATTTTAGCAACCACAAATTCAGACGCACAAAATTGCCAAAAACTCACGGGAATTATTCCAATGATTGTTATTTACCCACAAGCTGTTGCCATACAGTACTTGATTCTACAAAATCGCTGCCTTTTAACAAACAAATACTTAATGATGTGTCACCAACATATTTTAAAATAGTCAGTCAACAGTGTCATGTAAAACGTGATAAATTTGCCAAGTTTCACTAATTTTCGCCCATGTTTACGTGCAGTGTTATTCCAGCTTCTAGAAACAAATGTATGCAGTTTAATTAAAAAAATATGAAACACAGTGTATGGTAATGACTTAGACTAAGAATACTGGTGGTGTGGAGAAGACGTTCTGGTTGTTGTATAGACTCAACCGTGTTGGGTTTAGAGAGAGTTTAAGCAGTACCGCATGCTGCATCTTAGTCAGTGTATGTGTATCTGTGCAGTAGTCTACGAGCAATTCTGTCAGTGAGACACGGCTGTTTAGCATGCTTGGTTTTGTGTCGCATTTGGCAGGTGCGTTTACAGTGCTAGTATTTCGGCTTGATGTTTTTGAATTAAGTAATTGTGATGCACTTACAAAGAACTGTTTTTTCGTATATGTGTGCAGTGGTATTCCAGTTTTTCATCCTTATTTCCAGTTTCAGATTTAGCTTGACTTAAAAATATTAATTTTGATGCATTTACATGTGGATACAGTGAATATGATGTGCACTGGCTGTGATTGTGTGGATAAGAATGAAACTTTGTTAGTGATGAGCGTATTACATACATTGCACGTCTCATAGTGTCATCACAAACATGATGCTGTCTTGGAAAATGAAGATTGTGTGTTGCCAGACTGCTTCATGCAGTTGCATTTGGTCTGATACTACGTCACTAAAACGCCTGAAACGAACCTTAAGGTTTAGGGTCCGGCTTGCCCATAGTGGCAATTGTACCTATTGCTTCCAGCAAACTGTACAGTGTTCAGCTCGAGTTCGCTGCTTTGCAATAATCAGTACTCAGTCAGACTACATTGTCTACTTGGTTTTGCAGTCTGCGTCTGCCTCTGTCGTAGGCTTTCATGCCTTGCCACTATATGTATATTGGTCCGAGGTTGCCTTTGTTATTTCAACTCACCTTATGTCCTTTCCGATTCTGACTTTAAATTGACTTCATTGACGACAATTGGTGCAGTCAGTAAGCTTGTCAGCTTATCAGGCTGCTTAGTTTATCATGTAGCGGTTTTGCTGGATCTTCTTACACGTCATGTGGTCACATTTCCACCGCTGTTGTATGCCTTAAACTTCACTATTGTATGAGCTTACAGGCTCCAAGTCACCTTGCCAGGGTTAGATGATGTATACTGCTGCCCAGTGCCCAATGTTTGTTGTAGTGTGTTATAATGTAATATGTGTTCTTGCTGTGTAGAAGTTTCATTGCAGAGATGTCATTCTTTGTCAACAAACTGCGCAGGAGTGAGTTTTCCTAAATTAGCACTTATTACTAAATTTTTCGCAACATTTGTTGCATAGGTAAGATTTGTTATTATTCATGGCTCTGATTTATAGCCTCTGAATACGACTGCGTATACACTGCGTCTGGTAGGCTGGTAGTGCTGAACAGTGCAGAAGTATCATGCTTTGTATGTATGTCATATAAACTTTAAAACGTAAAAATTTTAATTGTACGCTTTTGATAATATTTTGTTAAATGAAACATTGCATTCTTTGTACCATTTTTTTCTGATTTTTCATTAGCACTGAATTTTGGCTTTAATTTTGGTGATATTTGTGATGGATGAATGAGAGAAATTCAGTCTCAGTTAATTTGGACTTGCAATGGTTACAACATTTGCTGTTAGTTGTGATGATATTGTCCATCTGCTTTCAGTCAACCAGCTGACTTTGTGATGTGATGGATGGTGAATGTAGCTATATCTGCTCGCGAGCACGGCTCTAACAAGATGATCGCCTCAAAGTCATGTGCTCTGTCACTTGTTCGACAGCTTTACCACTTCGGTGTCATCGAGTCGTTTAGCGGCATTCGCAAGAAAAAAAAGGAGTGTGAGGTGGTTGAATGCATTAACTTTGACAAAAAATCTTTTTCGCTTCTTAGTATGAGAATTTGGATGCTCAAGTTTTACAGGGAGTTTCATTTGACAGTTTTGCAGTACGTTTGGAATGATTATGGACATACTGTGTGAAATTGGTGGATAAACAGTAATATATTGAACTGAGGCTGACACTGGGAATAGAATTTATGACGTTACAGTTTGAAGTTTTGTGCAAGTTGGTTTGGCTGTCACTTGGAGTTTCTGTCTGCTTTACACTTGGGTCGTCTGAAGTGTGTATGCGATGATGCTGTTGAAAGCAGTTGTATTTGAAAAGGAAAATAGCAAGTGGATAAGAAAAGAAAACGACATGAGTCTATTTACAGAATATGACATCGTAGCTGGTGCCAGAAATATTGTTTTATTGTGATCATTGCTGTTCTGAAGCCTTTTACATCTGTTTTGCTTTTGTCTAATTGCACAGTCCTCATACAGCTTGTGAGCTACAGCTTTTCCCATTCTTTTTGGTCGGCATTTTTACTTGATACCTTGTCAAATCAAACCTTCACCGTTCTTTTTTTAAAATGGACAAATTTGTTTTGATAGTGGAGGTTGAAGGTGAGTATCAGTTAATTATGTCTTGTAACAGCTCATCCTATTGTATAGTCAAGTTTGTTTCATGTATTTTTACGTATAATTATGATAGATTTTTGTCGCACACAATGTCGCATGTTACGAACATATTCCATGCATTTCAGGTGCATGTGTGTGTGGTGTGTGTGGATAATTGTAGCTGCCACCATACACTGTAGACCTGGATTTCAACCTTGATGGCAAATTGTCTGTTTTGCTGCAAAAACTGCAAATTCAGCCGGTTCAACCACCAGAAGTGCGTGTTTTTTTTACAGAAGTTATCACAGTCGCAGCATTTGTTGGTCTGGTAGTTTGGCAAAGCGAAACTGTGTGTTAGATATTCTCTTTGTTTGCTGTTAAAATATTCTTTAATTTTTCAATTAAATATGGCAAATTATTAGGAACTTTGGTAGTTACCATTTGACTGGATCCCTTGAGAGTTTTCTTCCTGCATTACATATATTCATCGCATCTGGGATTGTACATTGTGTGAAAATACCGAATTTTAACCATTTATCTGCTCTTAACTCTTTACAAGTTGTTTCTTCTGGTTGATAACTGAAATATGCTGGCACTGAGTGAGCCACTGGAAAAGACTAGAGTCGCTATTATTCATGTGCGAGTGATTTGTTGCGTGTGTTTCAGAATGCATCGAAAGACGAGCCAGTCTCGTTGTTAGTGCAGTCCTCTGCTCTGCAAAAGTTCGAGGAACAAACAGAGAGGCAGACAAAGCCTGGAGTTGTGTCGTGGTCACCTCCGTTGCCAAACTGGAATCCTTGGACCAGTTGTAATATAGACGAAGGCCCACTGGCCACGGTAATCTGCACAGTCTCATTCACGACCCGAAGCTGTGTTGAATATGCGCCGTATAAAGTGGAAAACACTTTAGTTAGTTAGTTAGTTAGTTAGTACACGAATATGCTTAACGTGGCGCAAGGTGGCAAATTAGCTACTAGGCTATGGAACACATAAACAGAGCAAGAAATGTTCGACGTGTATGGAGATGCAGTGATGATAGTTATGTCTATTGCGAAGCGGCGGCGATGGAGGGAAAACCTCGGGAGAAAAGGAATTAGTGCATGTGTTTCGTGTATTTGTAAGTAAAAATGAAATGATTTATTGAATATCATTGAATATTTTCAAGACTCACTACAGCTGTTTTGTTAACAAAATATTGCTCACTACATATGTCATTCATAACATCAGCAACCATGAATGACTACCACACCTCAAACATGTCGGCATGAATTGTTGGGGCGTTATAAGTAAGGGTATCATGAGCTTCAGTTGTGCTTTCAAAATATGTACAGACAGTCTACTACTGGCAGCCAAGCATTTCTATGCGCTGCTTGCATTAGTTGCGATTCACTGCCTGAATGACGACCTCATGTTGGCGCCGTATTCTGACTGGCTTTGGCATCATCCAATAACATTACTCTTCACATGTTCTCGTGTCGTTTGCATTGCCGTGGAGTGAGCCTTGCAGTAAGGCTTTTAATGATTTGCACAGCTAGCTGGTCAACTATGGGTGCCATAGAACACCCAGTAAATAAATTTCGCACAGGGCGGTTCACTGTTGATTAGTCGGTGGCTTTCTCAATGAAAACACATAACGTTTAGTCTGAATGTGTTGCAAAATATTCCAGAGTTTATCACGTGCGTTAGATGAGTCTCCAATCGTACCAGTCAAGATGTGCGGCTTTGCTCCGTTTTCCAGTCGCGTTGACTGTTGTGCTGCTGATGTGTTGCTAGGCAACAATGGTGCAGATTAGTCACGATCTGTATGATGGTCAACAGATGCAGCACAATGAAAACCAGGCTTTACAACAGGTTTCATGCGTAGCAGCACTTCCTTGTCATTCTCATTGTTTAGCTGTTCGTGACTGCATTTTTGGTACATGGTGATTATGTCATTGAAAGGTCTGGTGACTATCATGATGTATTACATAGCTGAAGATTAAGTAACAGGCACAGTTGTGCTTCATCAGCTCATATTGTTTTAGTTTTGACAGCATCATAAGGAGCAGCAGTTTTAACTGGTATCTAGTTGGTGACATTTAATCGAGAAGTTTGTCTGGCTATAATTTTATGTTGTAGATATGTGACATCACTGTTAAGTCAAGTGTGAGTTAATCTTTCACGTTCTAAAGTCGGTTTTTGCCCAGTGGCAACGGTTTTCATTTTCAGTGTTACACATACGTCAGCTTTTACCCAAACACAAGACGTAACATAAATTTGCTTGTATGTGTGTGTTCGTGTGGCTTCGGTTATTCTGGCTTTGTATTATATCGTATTTGCTTGTATTATAGTCACAGCGTCTGTGACAGATACTGTGAAAACAGGGAGCTAGGCGCATTGCTGTGGATGTAGTTAACAGTGAGGCCATGGTTGTAGATGGTGACTGAAAGAGGCCAGTTGCCAATTGCAGACAGCCATGATGAGATTCTGGAGGCTATTCAGAAGAACCAGGTTGTGTTGATTCGTGGAGAGACTGGAAGTGGCAAAACAACTCAGGTTGTTATCATTCTGTTGCTCATACCAACAGTCGCGCGTTCTGTTGCTGGAACACATGGAAAACGAAATGTTTGCAGTCACATCGCCCACCATAACTAATGTGACGCAGAGCACATGAACTCTGATGCATTATGCACGTCTGTATTCGCAGTGATTTGAATATACGGTCATATACACTTTGTCTCAGAAAAAAAACACCCTAAAACATTTTTGCTTAATTTCATCAAAACAAGCCAGTTATTATTGATTACTTGCAGCAGGTGTCTCAGTTGCATTTTACATTGATTGTCGATGATTGGTTCGACACCTGAGAACCACTGCGCAGTTTCCATGGCAACAGAACAAGCACCCGCATTAATAATGCTATCGCAGGCCTGCTTGAGAAGTATATGAAGTATGGGAATGCTGAACGATGTATTCCTGTTTCTCAGGCAATCTGTTGAGTGGTGTGATAACACTGGGTTATCTTCTGCATGGAAAAAGCTCATTGACAAACAGCAATGTTAACATTCTCGTCAGTGAGCAATGTTCTTGGCCAATCACAACCGGTCTTACAGACTGAAGATCCATCGTCTTTCAATGCTTTAAAAATCGTTAGACATTTTCATTTTTCTATCCCTTTGTCTTTCCGTCACTATCGTCACAGTAAGTTCAAATTTTAGTCAAAATTTTTTGCAGTGAAAACCATTTTGCTTGCTAGAATTAGCTGTCTCCTGTCGGCATATAGTCACATTGGTTATGTCGTTCTGTTGCCGTGGAAACTGCAGCTGGTTCTTGACCAATACCAACCTTATGAACGACAGTCAATGTGCAATGGACTGACGATGTGATTGTGCAAAAACTCATTAGTAACTGGTTTGTTTTGTTTCTCAGTTCTTTAAAACACTGTGTAAAATGTGTAGCATTTTTATTAAGTGTTTGTTACACAGCAGCCACTGACGTAATGGTAAGGGAGTATATTTGCACTTGGCAGACACTGCCACAACTTTGAATCCTGCTGCTTCGACAGAGTTGTCTAGTGGTTTCACACCATGTTTGTCCTATGGCACAGGTTGACTCGTCTAGCACGTGTCAGAACAAAAATGCCTGCTTTGTTTTGTAACCCACTAAGCAGGTTTTTTGAGAATTTTTTTGCAGTCTAGAGTTTGAATCTGCATGCTGTTTGCTTCATTGTAACACTCAATGCTCTTATTAAGTCATTGTTGATTTTGTTGTAGGTTCCTCAGTACATTCTGGATTCATACATTGACAGTAATACTGGTGCATACTGCAACGTAGTTGTGACTCAGGTATTATCCATGTCACCTGCCATCGTCTTTAGTGGACATAGCCTACTGCTGTTTGTTTGTGTGTTGCATAATTTTAATGAACCATTCTTTTGAACTGATGATAAGACATTCAGCGGCTAAGAAATTGCACAGACAAAGATCCATATAAGCATCTGTTGATTAACCATCTCATTATGATGCCATCATCAATAGCCATGTCTCAGTGGCTGTGTGATAAATTCGTCATTTTCCACTGTCACGTCAGGAAGGTTGCTTTTGTAAATATGCCAAGTAGCAGTATATTTTGGTCTCAGACTAGTCGGTCAATTCTGTTGGAATTTGCAGAAGTTTTCAGAATTCTGAATGCTGATGATAATTCGGTGGATGTTTAATTTTCACTAAGATACTTTGTTGTTGAAGTTTTTTGTATGATATCACTGCATGCAAGACGAGTTAGTTTTCTTATTATCCAAACCATGTGTGAAAACGCCATAATTTGGTCAGTGTTTAAGTGTAGTTTAGCACGTTCGTGTTGCAATCAGTTGTGTTGTGTCGCATTTGTGTCGCAGCCTCGTCGCATCAGTGCAGTTTCCATTGCTGAGAGAGTGGCGCACGAACGCTGTGAAAACCTTGGCTTGACGTGCGGCTACAGCGTCCGCTTTGAGTCGGCCTTTCCCCGCCCTTACTCTGGCTTACTCTACTGCACTGTTGGTATGCTTATTCGTCTCTTGCGTCCTGCTTCAGTTACTACATTGTCTTCTTATCTTTTTTTTCATTGTTCGTGGTTGTGTTACCAAGGATTCATGTGTCATCTTTCTCTGCTAGTCTGTCTGCGTGGATTGTGTGAAAATGCTTCACACACTCGTTGTTTACTGACAGCAGTTAATAACAGGGTGACCACTTGTCTGGAAAACCTGGAAATGTCGGGAATTTTAAACCTGTCAGGGAAATGTCAGGGAGTAAATTTTGTCATGGAAAAAGGTACCAAAACTGGTTGTTGCTAGTTGCATATTTGCATTCATGCGGGTATTCAGTAGCATTTCGTACAAAAACTGCACATAGCTAAATATATGCATATTGATCTTGTCATTTGTTGCATAATGAAGTCATGTTGAAGTTCATATTCTGATCATTGACATTAACACTAGTACTACAGGCATGCTACGAGTACCACTTAACGTGGGCAAGAGTGCCGCGTATTGTCAGGGAAAGTCAGGGAATTTTGCAGTGTGTGGAGAGTTGTCACCCTGTAATAATTATACTACTAGTAATAATAGTAATAATAATAATAATAATAATAATAATAATAATAATAATAATAATAATAGCAGTGTTAATTCAGCATCCTTTGCAACTGATACTTAGGTCTCATTTGGTGATTTCTGTGACATTGGATGAGGTTGTGTTACCTCCATTTCAGTTGAGTTGCACAGTCTGTCCATATGTGACTCGTATTTCTGTGAGTGTTGTTTGCTGGTCTCCATTTAGTAGTGAGCATTGCAGTCTGTGTGGTGGCGTCGGCGTGGAACTGTAGGAACTTTGCTACGGAAGTTGGAGAATGGCCTGCGAGGCGTGTCGCACGTCATCGTCGACGAAATCCACGAACGAGACATAAACGTGAGCTGCTTTCTGTGACATTGCTCTGTTTGTCTCGGCTCTGTTGATGTCAGCTCTTTCTGCTTCACTTTGTTGGTTATGTGCTGTTGAACAATACTTGCTTGTATTTCTTGTTTGACTTTTACATAACTCTAGCAAACAAAATTCTGCACCACTAATGTAGTGTGCAATTGAAAAGAAACAAACCGCTCACTTTCGGGACTATACAGTGACATGAGATCCATCAAAATCAATCCTATACGACTTGTTAAGTCCTGCAACATGTACACTGAATATGAAAAAGAACATTTTGCTTGTAACTTTTACAGATATGCAGAGACTGACTGACCTTGCTGAAGTTTAGCTGTTCCTTGCATTGCTGGTGCACAATGTTGTTAAATCTGTATGCTAGACTTATGTTAATGTATATTCTGTATCAGTTTGTGTTTCCTGGACCTCTCGTCACTTTGCTGTTCACTGTGCTGCGCTCTGTAATGTGATTCTGTGTTGCTGTTGTGTGTATGCTAGACTGATTTTCTGCTGGTGTTGCTGCGTGACATGGTTCAGTCGTTTCCCGACCTCCGCGTCATTCTCATGTCGGCTACAATTGACACCACTCTGTTCTGTGACTACTTTACCGGTTGTCATGTCATTGAGGTCCATGGCAGAGTCCATCCTGTTCAGGGTCTGTCATTCTATTGTGTTTATTTTTTTCTTTAGTGCTGAGTGGATCTCTGTTTATGTGGAAATATAAGCCGTTTTTAGCTACATTCAGTATGTCTGTCTGTATAATGTCAGGTCAGCACGTGTCATTGAAGATTGGTATAGATGGACCACCTCGTTTTCTGACCGAGGGTCATAAGAGGCGACTAGTTCAGAGTTAGCTTATTGTGTTTACTGTGTTTAGTTGTTTAGGTTTACTGCATTGTATTGAGTTGTGTATTTTTTCTGTGTCGTTTGATTTTGTTTGTTAGTACGTTAGCCAAATGATTGGCTGGGAACGCTACTTTCATGATATCTTTTTTGTCAAAGGGTTTCCTCTACAAAGTTATTTATTGTCATGGTTTCATTTTGCGTATTATGAACACATAGCATTTTCAACTTTCTTATTAGTTTCACTTTTTTAAACTGCATCATACTTTTTGAAGGCCTATATGTGCTGAAAATGTCGTTAAACTTCAGTCAATCAATTTGTGGCTGCTGACACGAAGTTTTCATGATTTTGATGTCGGTGATGTTATGTGTTGTCACGCAGATTACTTCCTGGAGGACATTGTTCAAATGCTGGACTTCACAGCTGCCCCATCGGACAGGAAACGGCGTGGTGGCCGAGATGATGATGATGCAGTGGTGGATACGGAAGATAAAGATGACAAAGAGGTGACAGATGTCATGTGTCTGTGTCTGTGTGTATTGGTCTGTCTGCATCAGACAGTTTGCCAGGTCTGCTAATGATGTGTTAATTGACTCGAGCATGTTGAGCATGTGTCTAAAAAACGTTTCCTTATTTATATTTTGAATTACTCGGTAAAAACTGAATCGATTTCAGTAGTTTATGGTGTACAATATCTGAGAAAATTTAACATCAGAAAATTATAAACTTGTCCACTTCACCTGAATAATGTCACCACACTACCTTGTGAAACGCAAAAGTAGCTTTGTTTCCAGTGTATAACAGATGTTATTATAATAAAAATGTCTAATCCACGAGTACATAACAAAATAAGTATCCATATCACCTCTGATTACTGTGTGTCCTGTCTGAAATGTTCACTTAACCAAAGTTATAATAGTCTTTCCCAGTAATAAGTGGGTGGCTCTGACAAGAGCCAGTTGATGTGTTGTGTTTGTGGTCAACTATCCGGCAAGCAGCATCAGATGAGTTGTTTTTCACAAAGTAGTGCGGCGACAATATTCATGTGAGGTGGGCAAGTTTACAATTTTCTGCTCTGAAATTTCCACAGGATTCTGTACCCCAAAAATTATTATAATTGGTGCATTTTTGCCGAGTTATTCAAAACATAAAAAGGGGACGTTTTTTGAGACTTAGTGTATAGTGTTTTCTTTGAGTGCTACATGTGCATAGTTAGGGCTACACTTGATTTGATTGGTCCTCTCTGTCATTTGTCTTTTTGTTATTAGGCTAATATTGCTGGTACTGTTTACACAGATGAGAAACCTTTTTATCATATCTGTGGCCTGCAGGATGTAGGCTACCATTCACTGTTAAATATCATCTGTACCCAATAATACCATCACTAATAACTGGCATGTCATAACATAGGTCATAACATAGATAAATGTAAAAAACTTAAGAGTTTAAAACAGTGTTTAACGGCGACGCGGCCTACATCACACAACTAAAACAGCAAAAATCAAAAAGGTGCTATTACTTTGGCAGCACGTCGCCATAATGTCA
>Ga0056115_1000551_pt1 | contig 16877 bp, 13 predicted proteins | sample WorMetOlspDAHAB1_FD_77007 | JGI IMG/M metagenome (GOLD analysis project Ga0056115, IMG submission 77007) | Marine gutless worms symbiont microbial communities from Max Planck institute for Marine Microbiology, Germany - Olavius sp. DAHAB.1 ...
ATAATGGCGGGTTTTAATACGATTTAATGACGATTAGTCATAGTGGCTTACTTTTTTTGGGCCAACCTGTAGGTTAAAATATGTTAACTTCCACCTAAAAGTTAAAAAGGTTATAACCCGGTTTAAAATATTTTTACTTTTAACCCCGTCTATTTTAACCTTATCCCTGCTTCACAAGGAGTGCAGCCCACTATGCGAGGCGGAACGACCCACTCTATGGGGCGGAACGACCCACTACGTGGGGCGGAACGACTCATGACGTGGGGCGGATCGACCCGGCACCCGAGACGTAAAACCAAAGTAGTCAGAAGGTTGCCTCTCTGTCAGAAACTTATATCATAAAAGTTACATTCATAAATTACGAGTTGTTACTACTCACGTTGGAATCCCATTCCTTTAATTTTCTTTCAAATAACATATCGAGGCTCTCGTAGAAAAACACGTAACTGCTTCATAGGACAGCTGTTGGTAGTTGTAGTATGGTTAGGGTTAGGACTAGGGTTAAGCTGACTTTTTGGTGATCATTAACCTATTAATTATTAATTATTAGGTTAAATATTCTGTGATTTTTCTGCCTAGTTATGTGCTGTTCTATGACAGTGCACATATTGATATCTCCAAATGTAAATTTTAGTTCACAACTATCATAATATGAACAGAAACCACCAGTATCGGCAATATCTCCATGAATTGACTAGTGAGTGAATTTACTGACTGTGAAGTGTTTTTTTGTGTGTGAATCATCGGGTAATTGCATAAGACATGGTGTAGAGTGTGGTTAAAAAATTCGTGTAAAAGGGGTTTACCAAAGCACACAAATGACACTGACAATGATATTAGGCCTAAGCAGGTGACGACAGGCCGTTCAGCCTTGCTGTCAGATGCTTAGATGCTGGATTGTGCACATCATTTCTTCAGAAATGGACGATGTTAGTGACATTTAGACAAGCCACACAGAGGATAGTGAAACTAGTCATAAATAAAAAAATTGATGATTTGCAAACAAATGAACTCATGGTCACTCAAGTTGCTGCTGGTAAAGTTACAGATAAGACAGCACTTGTCATTAGTGATTTAAAAAATCACATTTCAGGTGATTATTTACTTCAAAATTTCTATCAGATATTTCAGCATAATGACTAGTCTGCAAATCGTCCAGTCTCTGCGAGTTGTCCAGTCTGCAACTTATCTGACTACGAATTGGTTTGTTGGCAATTGTCTGGATACCACACACTGCAGCCAAACCAGCGTCTGACTTGCATGTGGGTAGCAGCGCCTGGGTGTTGGCTGCAGCCGCCACTCAGTTATCGGGAGAGTGTTACTTGTGTTGTTTGTAGACATGTGTCGTGTATGCCGGTCTGAAGGATCGCCCGAAAAGCCACTGTTTCATCCATGTGTGTGTGCTGGCAGTATTAAATATATCCATCAAGATTGGTATGATATTTATTCCAGACACAAGTTATTTGTAGTCACATTGGTTCTGTTTTATGATATTTTAATGTTTGTGCATTTACTGTAATGGCTGTGTGATTTTGAGCAGTAGATTGTCAAAACACAGATAACTATAAGTTTGAAATTTTCTACAGCAGCAGAGCTGTGAAACATGTGCAGATGTAGCAGAACGTGTCTGTCTGAAAGGCTGCGAAAAAGACTCAGTTGCATGTTATATTGATCTTTTTTTCAATTAGATAATCACTTCAAGTTAACCATTTTGGCAATTACTTTTGAGGCTGGTTTGATGATCAGACTGTTGTAACCTGTCCATTATGGAGTAGTGTAATATCTATAACAACAAGACATTGTCATGTGTTTGTCGTATTATAAGTCATGGCTGTTGACCATATTGTGTCGCAGTCTAATCATTCTTTTTGTATGGTGTTTGCTTGATGTCTTGTGATGTTCTCAGTGTTATGCATACAGTTCTGTTGATGATTGTTGAGTGATGCAGTAAGGTGTTTTGTTACGAATTGCGGTAATTGCAATGATGTTTTTGACGTTGATGTTTTTGTGTACTAGCTTAGTGCAGTGGCTCAAATACAGCAAAAAGGAGTATTGTGAGCTCTGTAAGCATCGATACATATTTACTCCTAGTAAGTATCATCAGTGGTACACTTTTGTATTTCTGTTTTTATAATTTACTTTTTATTGCTATGTAAACCTTTTGATCATTGTTTGTTGTACAGTGCTGACAACACCTTGGCTTAACATGCAATTGCAAGCTAATGTCATAGACATATATTGGCCTGTATGCTTCCTTTTGTGAAGGAAGCTTTTCAGACAAAATTTGTACTAAAATAAGGTTTTTTAATACAAATTTTATGCAGCAGCAGAGTTAGTTAAATGTGGTTCCGGAGAAAATTCTAGACACTGGATGTTAACTGATAAATGTGTATGATTGCAGTATAATGCACTACAGTACACATTTTACACTGCAGTTTTCTAGGTTTTAGGTGCTTTCCTTTGTGTAACATAAGAGAGTAGTGATGTTAAAAAGTTGCAGATGCAGTAGAAAAAGTTATACCTTACAAGTACATACAAACATTGGGTATTGAAGTGTTCTTGTTGACATATATTTAAATTGGCAAAGAATAATTGCTGAAGAGTGGCAGTATTGAACTATTGATTGATGTTGAAACAACAGACTGTTTTTGAATTACGAATACTTTTTGCAGCCATTTTGAGGACAGTTAATTGGTGAGTTCTGCAGGTCGGATGACAGCAGTTTTTTGGGTTGTTAATCCGACTACGATACGTACAATATTCATACAGACGTTTGTCCTAATGCATGTGTATTTCATAGGTTCTTTATGCCCAAATAAGTGTCACAGAATCGGAAATGGATGTTGCTGTTTGCAGTTTATGCGCCTGACATGCCAAAGAGGTTGCCTGTTCGCGACCTTGTTGTTGGCTTGCTACGCGGCATTCTGCAAGCTGTTCGCTACTGGCTGCATTACACACTGGTTGCACTTGCATGGCTTGGCATTGTTCCACTTACTGCCTGTATGTATAGTGCCATGTATTTGGACATAGTTGCAGATGTTATAAATGCTTCTAACCTAAATGTTGCCTATTATATGTGACACACACCACCAAATAGCATAATTTTGTTGTAACCTGCCTTCAAAAGACAGATGTGCAGCATATTACAATGTTAGTGGGAATAAACTAAAACGAAGTAAATTCATTAGTAGTTATTGACGAGGATCTTCATTGCGATTAGATTATTCACCATTGTGTTGTTAGTTTGGAAGGAGCTATTAACTCGGATTTACAGTTGCATTTCATATTGAAGCTACTGCTATGGCACTTTGGCATTTGAATGCAATGCACATTTCTGAACTGTTGTGCATTCTGTTATTCCGATTATAATCAGACTTGGATGGAGATTAATAGTCAGTATAATGACTTTATTTTGGCATGTTTTCAAAATGCACTACAGCACAAACTGAAAATAAAAATTTGTGCTGTTGTCTGCCTGTGAATGTGCTTAACATTGATGCTGTTTATATACATGCCGCATTGAACAACCATGTCGCTTGGGTACTTAGTGCCAGTTATGTTGTCATTGTTGTTTATGTGGACAGGTCGAATATATCGGTGCCTGTTTAGCGGATCTTTCACTTCGTTATTGACTTTGCCTATTGATCTGCTCTCAACGTATGATTTACGTTCTGTATCTTTGATCGACTTAGAAATTTACATCAGTTATCATTACATTTCTGTTACTTACTAGTTTTAAGTATATGCATGACTTGTTTTTTGAATGCCATAGTTATAGAACTGTATAATGCTATGGTTGTGCATTTTTGAGTGCTTTCTCTAGCATATGAGCAACACAGTGGCATGATATTCATTTCTGGTACTAGTTTGCTAGAATGCATGATGGTGTGTAATTCAGTGCTGCAATGTTGGTGTGTTTTTAACTTTGCGCCGTTGCAGTGACAACATAGTGTCGGACTGCTTTCAAGGCTGTTTCATTGTCACTTGTACACTCTGTACATTCATCAGTCTGGTCTGGTTACGAGAACAGATCCTGCATGGAGGTGGCCCTGATTGGTTGGATCACGATCCAGTCTTAGCCAATCACAGACAGGTCGGTCGTATTACGTGTCAGAAAGTAATCATATATGCCGAGTAGTCATTAAAGTGTATATGATAGTTATTGCAACTCTACTGCCTTAAGACTCTAGACCTTGATAGGTTTTATCATGGTGTAGAATTAACTTCTGATGTTTTTAACACAATTTTTTGGTTTTTATGTGGTGCAGTCACAGTCGTCCTGTTCAGGGCTTCATCGAGGGCTGTGCCTTGGTTGCACCCCTGGATGAAGCCTGTGGCTGCTGCACATTCCCGGGCCGCCAATCCTCAGACCCATACACAGAAACACAACTGTACATCACCATGTAGAAAAAACGCGACTGTATGATGCAAACTGAGGTTAACAGTTAACTTGGTAGGTTAGTGGTAGCTGCTAAGTAGTTATTTGGGAATGTCAACAGAGGTTTTCAATTAGGCTTGCTAGTCTAATTCACAGCTTAAGTGACGTTTGCTTTGAGCACCAAAAATTCGCGCACCCTTGGCAAGGCTGTCCACCAAAATGTGCGCACTTAAAGTGTGCAACGTGCATCTGAATGAAGCCCTGGTCATGTTATACTGTATAAAGTTCTTTTATATTTATGTAAGAATTTACTATTTCCTTATTGTGATTTTATATTGTGATTTGGTATTGTGATTTTATATTGTGATTTCATATTGTGATTTTGTATTGTGATTTTGTATTGTGATTTGGTATTGTGATTTGGTATTGTGATTTGGTATTGTGATTTGGTATTGTGATTTGGTATTGTGATTTGGTATTGTGATTTGGTATTGTGATTTTGTATAGTGATTTGGTATTGTGATTTGGTATTGTGATTTGGTATTGTGATTTGGTATTGTGATTTTATATTGTGATTTTATATTGTGATTTTATATTGTGATTTTAGCTGGTACTCTTGCTTTTAACCTTAAGGCTTAGTTTTGCCATACTCCCATTATGTTGTGTTGGCTATTATACAGCACAATCATTGTAGTGTTTCTAATCATTCCACTGTCATTTGAATTGATGATTGATGACGATAGCTTTATGACGAGAATATTTCGAATCAAGTTGCCTAAGTTGAGACGCGAGTTTTGACGCTGTATGCCTGTGTGTAGAATGATGCAGTGGCCAATGATGGAGTAGCTGGCGAACAGGAGCCAGGTGGAGTAGGTGTTGCTGATGCTGGTGGCATTGAAGATGTAGCAGCTGATGATGATGATGCTGGCGATGAGCATGATGATGAGAACGACAATGATAATGATGCTGGCCACGGTCAGCGATGGATGCTCTTGTTATGTTTTTGTAAAATTTGATATTTTGATTTGGAGTTTTGATCTTATTTCTGGTCGGTTGTTATTTCTTACATTTTCCGTTTTTTGGGCACCATTATTTTACATTTTGTTTGTTTTAAGCTGTCAGTATCATTTGTACATTGTTTAGTGGTTGATATTGTGATCTTATTTTTAAAAAATCAAATAAGTTTCCATTACATGCTTGTTTATTCACTAAATGTATGTTGCAACAGTTCACTGTATTATTTGTAATATAAAAACTGCCTTCTTATCAAAACTATTTGTTGTCGGGACATTCTACTTACCTGTTATTGGTATGCTGCTTGTACATTTGCTATATAGCAGTTGTAGTTCTGTAGCAGTTCTTCCCGAGTAACTGCTAGACAGGAGAAAGCTTTGTTAGTGATTAGAAATGTTTTTTTTCAATACGACGAACGCTTATTAAATTCGTTAAATTGCTGACTGGCTGGTTCGTAGATGATGTGAACTGGAATCCAATGGATTGGGATCGTGCTGCAGAAGAACTCACCTGGGAACGAGTATGCTGTTGTATAGTCATTGCTGTTGTTTAAGTGAGTAAATAAGTCAGTGATGAGAGATTGGCTTAGATTAGGAATTGAGATGAAATCACTACGAGAAACTACAGAGCTAGACTGATTAGCTGTTTGAATGATTAAAAGTGTTACTTGTAATGTTGTTTGTAATTTTTTGTCACATTCAGATGCTTCTAAGTGTATGAGGTAACTGTGTGTGATGAAGTATCTGACCAGAACGTGGCTGATTGTATTAGCAGTTAACTGTTGTATTCTTGCTGTGTTTTTTTGTCATTTGCGAATGAAATTTTGTTGTAGTTGTTGGGCCTTGACGGATCTCTCTTGTTTATGGTATGCACCAGTTATGTGTATTGATTCATTATGTCGTAGTTTTCTTTTCCATTTATCCTGTTGATGGGTGACGAGATCGGCATATAGCCTGTAGAAATAAGTATGGGGTAAGTAGCTGTATCAGTGTGTATATCCCATTTGTCAGTCAAACTGATGCTGTCTGTAATGACTCCGCCGATGCCTCCTTGCACTTTGTGCTGTTTTGTTTGAATTTTTTTGGTGGCATTAGCTCACTAGAGGTCGTGGTTGGCTGTTGAGGGATGACTGATCACTGGGCTACCACAGGCTGAGGCCTTCAGTAGGCCCAGTGCTCAACCCGTAATTTGCTGGAGGTGTAAATGTACCATCACGTTGAGTGGTGGGCAGCATTTGTATGCGTGTGTTGGAACTTGTTCAAGTTAACATTCTGCCAAATGTTAAAATGTTGTCCGTTTTGTCACATTGTTATTATTGAAATAAAAATGGTCTTAACTCACATTGTGTTGTGTGTCTGTCTGCCTTGATTAGGAACACGTGTTCTGGGTTGTCTCTCTCAATACACTTTTCATCATGGTCTTTGGTAAGAATTCACTGTTTCTTCGTTATTTTCTGCTATTGCCTTGCCATGAGAGTGGATAACAGTATATCAGTATGTATGCTGATTACCAATCCGCCTCCGAAATGATCTATATCGTGTCGGGTGGAGCGTTAAACTCTACTCACTCACTCACTGCTGATTACCAATTGTGCTGTCAAATGTACATCCCTGGACAAGCCACCACACACATGCCTCTGTCACAGATCAGTACAATTTGGTTCTGGTAGAAGGGTTGTGATTAGTGATGGACAGTTCCCGTATTTGAAATCAAAAGATGAGATTTTTTCTTGAAAAGAAAAAAATTGAAATATCGATGTTTTACAGACTTTTGGCTTCAGTTTTGATTGCATCCGCTCTATTGTCAGAAGGTGCACTGTAGGCTGTGCCGCTCATTGTGACAAAGCCTGGGTCAGGAGTTGAGCAAGTTGCACACGAATGCATGCCTGAACAAGCAACTAGAGGTAGTGTCTGTTAGGTGCTAGCGTAATTAACCTGCATACCATTTGTTGACACAGACGCAAGTTTGGATTTGCACCAGCCATGCACCACAGACTGGTTTATACGACCTGTGAGCTGAATGGCCTAGAGCATTGCTGATAGTCTGTATTCATAAATCGAATGTTGTATCACTTGTTGCTAGATGTGTTCACTTCCATGCTTATTGTTTTGTATGCAAATAAATGTTTTCTTTGGTCAAAGAACATGCATTAGTTATTGTTAAAAGGATGCAAATTTTGAGTAGTGTAGTGTAGTAGACGTGATACTGTTACTGATAGCATTAGTGGGTCTGCTTGTTGATGCACTATATAAGTCGACTCGTTGACATTGACATTCATGATTTGTGGTTGTCTGTTGCAGCATTCTGTCCATTTCACATCGGCAACTTTGCACTGACAGGATTGCAGTTCCAAGATTTGGTTTGTAAAGTATTGAACATTTTCTATTCTCTTTTAGTACCAGTAGGTTCATGGCAGGCTTCGGTTTAATGTCGGACCATTTTTCACTTTTGGCTTCGTCTGTAGTGTCACACTTATTCTCATCTGTTGGTACATCCACTTCTCTGTCCCGTTCTAGTTTTCCGTTCATTCGTCTATTCTCACTCTTGTACGACATGTCTTCGTATGGCTTCTACATCTTTTTTTATGCATCCAAACAGCATTTCTCTTTCTTCATAGAAGAAGATGTTACACGTAGACAGTGAAGTACGTCACGAGGCTTGAGGGAGCTTATCCCCTTTGACCTTTGACCCGGCGAGGGTTAAACCCAATTAAGCCTAGCATACAATAAAGCCAGTATTCAAGCAATCCTGGTAACAGGGCCAACTGCTATGCAAAACTTGCCATTTCTTCCACAACGGTGGCCACAACAATTGCCAGTACTCATTGTACCTACCCGCCGAGGGATGGCCAGGCTGAGTGGGCCTGATTGGCCTGGAAAGTACTGGGACGGTATATCACTGCAGTGATTACTGCAGCGCTGTCCTGTGTGGGGTGGTTGTGCGACTTTTCTTGTGATTACTGCTCTGCAAGTAACGTCAACCACGGAAAATCTTGTGAATACTGCCAAGGAGGTTAATATTTGCGGACATTTTTGTGACATATCTTCTTCATATTGTGCGATTGTATGCATGTCAGTTGATTGTTATTGCAATTTAGAAATGGTTACGTAGTGCAGTTACTGATTGAATGTATTGACAGATGGCATCAACACATTTCGAGGGTCTTTTGACGACTCTGCTTGGCTACATCATCATTGCTGTAGCACTTGCTTCTCTGCACTGTGCTATGTCCTTACTACGATTCAAGAAGTATTTCATTCACTTCGACTTCATTTTGTTTCTGTAAACTGTCAGCTTTAGCAGGATTTTTTTAAACAAATGTGCGACTTGCATGTCATTTGGGCAGTATGTGCCTTGTTGTGTGACAGTAATGGTCTTTTATATTTTATTGGTCATTTTCCCAATATGTTCAGAATCTTTTTTTGGGGTTTTTTAGTGTTTGATGGTTGAGAACTGTTGTTTGTGAGACTGACAGTGCTGAAGTGATTGCCGAAGTTATTTCTGAACAATGATTTAACATTCTCCAAAACGTAATATTTTTAAAACTATCTCACTGATATCAACCTTTTAACTGAGCTATAATTTGTTTCGGCATGATATAGCCTTATTGTGCTGAAATTGTTGTTAAACCCCAATCGGTCAACCAATCAGTGAACGATGATTTAAGTAGTAGCTGACAGCTGAAGTGTATTTAGTACATGGTTTTAGTCGCTATGCAACACAAGCGAGTCGGTGCTGTGTATCTGTGGGTGGTCCCTGCCCCACGCTGGCAAAAAGCAGGACGTGGTGACATGTTAATACTGTTGCTGTAGGTTTCGCCGAGCTATTGGCCTATGTTACGTCGCAGTCAAAGTGTCTCTGCTCGTCGTCATGGAAATTGGGTTTTTTCCTCTGATATGTGGTTGGTGGTTGGATATCTGCTCGCTGGTCAGTGTTGCTTCACTCCATCCACTGTTTGTTGCTTACGTAATGTTATTCAGCTTAACCTTTGGCAGTACTTAAGTAAGTAAGTAAGTGTTGATTTATATAGCGCGATTCCATGAAACGGTGACACCTCTATTGCGCTCGTTGCTCTAGTGTCCGGCAAAGAGATGCATTTTCAAGTCTCGCCTAAAACGTTAAGACTCGACGGCCGGATCATGGAACGAATCAGTGAGTTTTAAACCATCGGACTGGCAACTGAGAAAGCCAAATGTGCTGCAATGAAACCAACACGGAATATTCAATTTGCGACGGCTGGCCAAACGGAGATGTTGGCGGCCGGAAACTTCTGAGACTGGCACGTAGCAGTCGGTGAGGTACCGATGCGCAGACACGGCAAGCTTGTACTGGTATGAATGTCGGTAAATAGGACTGCTGACATATTGACGTGGGTGGTGACATGTAACTGTATCAGCTGTGTAAGTGATCTCAAGTCATATGCTGTCGTATTTGGGACTAACCTCGCTGCCTCAAGTTAACGTAGAGTCTTGTTGATTCATCATTCACCAGTGCTGTACAAATGCCGTTGTCACAAACACAGTGTGCGTACACATTAGGGATGTACCTAATATTCGATTCGCTTCGGTGCCGAATAGTGGTCCGAATAGTGTATTCATATTCGGACGAATAGTGTCAGCAGAACGAATACGAATAGTAAGTCTGTATAGTGCAGCTAGTGACGTCTACGGCCGACTTCACTCAGCCAGTGTCAACTGCTTTCACTCAGACCGCCTGATTATGGGAGACGAATGAAGGGGAGAGGGTCATTGCTAGACAGCATGCAGACACGTCCATAATTAGCGAGGGACATAAGGAGGTGGTAAATATCAGAACAGCGGATGCAGCGTCAAAATGCTCAGCCGGCAACGCTATTCGTATTCATATTCTTATTCGGCCGAATAGTTCACAGAACTATTCGTATTCGGCCGAATATCCTAAAACCACTATTAGGTATACCCCTAGTACACATACTGGAAAGTCATGGAATCAGGCCTTGGAAAGTCATGGAAAATACAGCAGACGGTTGCCACATTTTTTATTTGTACATGTGTTTTGGCCTTTATGCACTATCATAGTTTGCTGTCAGATTTGGTTCGATCTGTTGTTTAGTGTAAGTTAGCAGATGCACTTCTGCAAGATTGACTGTCCTCTTGATTTGCAATTTGTAGTCGAAACAAGTTTTTTACACAACAGAGTAATTAGTAGTAAATTATACAAAAATCCAACTTGTTCGTAAAAAAATACAGTCGTGGACACATGGAATCTGGTAATAAATGGTTCTTGAATGTCCTGGAAGATGCGCAACATTATTCGTGGAATGTCATGGAAGACCACATGCAACGTGTGCACAGAACCGAGTTTGTTTTCTTCTCAAGCACGTGTGTGTGTATGTCAACAGAACATGTTTGAAGCAACGTTGAAGGATCGTGAGCACAGTTTTCGCGTGGCACCCGGCACTTCAATGTTCATCCACTGGCTGGTCGGCATGGTCTACATATTCTACTTTGCGTCGTTTATCCTTCTTCTCCGTGAAGTCCTTCGTCCTGGCGTTCTCTGGTTTTTGCGGAATCTGAACGACCCAGACTTCAATCCTATCCAGGAGGTGGTTGGATGTTGTTGAGCTGTGATGCCTATGTTGTGTGTTGGTTACATTGCATCTGCAGTAATATGTTGCTTCCAATATTTAGGTTGTAATAACATGACATTGCAGTTCGTCACATCTTGTCGCAGTGGTTGGTTTGGCTTAGTGGTGACAGCATTGGTCACATTAACAAAGTTGACTTACATTGATCCTGGTTAATGTCAGGAATGGTCACCTTTGGTATGTGTATCATCCAATATTCACCCAGGCCCACTCAGCCTGGCCACCCCTCTCTGAGTAGGCACAGGAAGTGATGGCTGGTGATGGGTTGAGCCACTGCTGGGAAAGATACGTCGAGTTCTGCTTAGCCATAGGCCCTGTTGGACTTGCTGACATACTTCAGCCAGTTTAAAGTGTAGGCCGTTAATTGAATCAGCCATCTGGCCAACACGTATGTTACGAGAATTGGGTCTAAACCTGTAGGCAAGGGAACGAGCCCCACAAAGTTGTCTCGTGATGCTTACTGTCTGAGCATTAATTCTGCTCTTTACAAGACACATGTATTGTGCTGTAGATGATCCATTTGCCGATCTATCGTCACGCTCGTCGTTTCCTGGCGTCGATGGTTGTGTTTGGTAGCATTGTTCTTGTGATGCTTTGGCTTCCAGTTCAAGTCGTGCGCTACCTGTTTCCCGATTTCCTGCCATTTCATGTTATGCTCTCAAGGTCAGTACTGTGTCTCTTACACTTGGTTATGTTTTACTCGACAACATTTTTGCCTTGCTGTTATTGTGATGCAGATATTTTAGTAAAATTTCTTGTCAGTTGCAGGGTCCCGTTTAGAAAAAATCTTGCGACACGTGTATAAAAAACTTGGCATATATAGGACATTGCTGAAGGTGTTATAAGATCAGCAAACATTTTGATTTCGAACAAAAATGGTCTTTTTGGCGCCACTTACTTATGATGGCTGCCATTATTTGGAATACGACAAATGTTCTGAAAGGTGGCTTCGTCCCCAGAACCTGATAATCAAAAAATGGCCTGCCAGAATCTGTGCAAGTGTCTAATGTTACTTTTACCGCAGTATAAAGAATGAACTTATGACTGTGTGGTAAGCATAGTGCTCCTCTGTGATAACTTATTGCTTTACATTGATTGCAGTGAATATGCTGAAGTGCTGATGCTCTGCTGACATGGCTGTGTTTGTTTGTAGTGACACTCCAGTGAGTGAACTATCTCTCGAGCTGCTATTATTGCAAATCGTTCTGCCTGCATTGCTTGAGCAAGGACACACCCGGCAGTGGCTGAAGGCTCTTGTCCGAGCATGGTGTATTGTTGCTTCCTGGCTGCTCAACCTTCGCTCGTACTTACTCGGAGATGTGCTTCTTGACGAGGTATCACGGCGTCGCGTTGCCGTTGAGTAGCCGATGCTTTTTTGTTATTGTTTTCGACTGAAACTTGTGGCTCTTGTTGTGAATATTCTTTACAAGGAGCTACTGATATTATTGTGTCAAGAATTGCATATGCATATCGTCTAAATTGCATCGCACAATCTCGTAAAAGCTGTCATGATTATTGCTCTTGTCATTCATTTCACTATTTGGTGAGACAGACTTAAAGCCGTTCTGTACAGTTGGCCGAGTGGTAGTCCAGTTCAGTGGAGTTAATGGTACACAGCCGCCGCCTAGAAAGTTAACATGTGGTAGTCTTCAGAGTCTCTTTGCTGAGTGAGAACGTTTAACATTAGCAAGCAGAGAATTTGAAGTCCAAGCAGTAGAGCATTGTTGGCGTTTACATCTCGGCTATAGGCACCTGGGCGCATGTCTGCTAGAGCTTACACACCAATTTGACAGAATTCCATAGACCCGTGTTTCTACTCTTTAAATTCAATTTCTTAATAAAATATGTTGATAATTTAAGTTAGGTCAGTCCATAATCTGGATTTAGAAAACCAGAGACATTAGGCTGCTACAATATGCAAAGAAATTAATTTCTGCATGATATATTGAACACACCTGCTGTCTTCATGGCTCAACAGCCTGGCAACGCTGAGCACTGGTTGATGGTGCAGTGACATAGCAACTGCGCCTCGCTAATTTGTTTTCATTCGTAGAAGTCCAAGCAGTCGAGCATTGTCGGCACTGTTTCGTAGACATGGAATGTGACATTGAGTTTGGGTGGTGGAGCAGGTTGTTAATGTGCAAGTCAGTGGTAGCAGCGCAGCTTGTAGTTCTTGCCACGAGCAACCTGTGCGGTGATGTGAGGACTGATTGTTATGCTGGCACTTCAGCTGACAATGAAGGCATTGAGCTGCTGGTCCAGAAGCAGAATACCAGCATTGAGAACAAAAGCGAGGATGGGAACGTGTGGATGAACTACAATAGCTTCAGTCTGCTTTCATAAGTCCGTACAGATGGCAAAGTGACAGCCTTTATAAGGTTCTTCAGAACTCTTCCAACAACTTTGTTAGTGATCGGACGTCAGGTGTGCAGTTGTTTCTTGTGTGTGTATTTGTCATAAAAAGTTCACTTAAAGCCTTCTGTTTAGTATATCTGCCTCTATCGCAGTGTGTGCTCTGGAGCCGTGGAGTAAGGCCTCCTCATTTCCAGATAAAGTGTCAAAGGTGACTGAATCAGGGTAGCTTGTTGTTTCCTGCATGTTTGGATTTGTTGATATGTGTGAGTTGTGCATTTTCCTGTTTTATTTAGTTTTCCAGTTTTATCAGTCGAGCGATTGGCTGCAAAGACTGCCTCCCGAAATGACCTTCATTGTGTTGTGTGTGGCATTAAACTTATCTTACTCACTCTGTCTGCCTGCATTCCGTGTTGCAGCCGGGTGTGAACGAGACAGCTGCTGAAACTGCAGCTGGCGAAGATGCGGCTGGCGATGATACGGCTGGTGCAGCTGCTGAAGCAAACGGCGATGAAGTCGATGAAGATGCTGGGGCCATGGGTGGAGCAGTGTTGGACAGCCACAACAAATTCGAATACGAATTACTGTCACCCGTCCTGACTCCCACTTCTGGTCATTCTGTTGATGTGCAGTCGGGCATCGAAGACGTCATGTACGGTGAACAGAATGGCGGACCCTGCATTCGACTGTCTTTTAGTAGCGATGACACTGAAACGGTTCACAGTTTATCCGAAGCATCAGAGACTGCTGTAACTTGTTCCAGTGAGTTGCGAGACGTGGCCTGTGCTGTCGACAGTGACCGGATACAAGTCGTGGTTGATGATGCAGCGAGTGATGTGGATGTTCATAGTGCTGATGTAGACATTGAAGCCGTGGCAGAAGCTGCACCCGATGAGCCGCACGATCCACCCGCAGAAGCTAACGCAGCTGTGGCTGATGCGGCAGAAGTTGTAGAACCTGTTGGCAACATAATACCGGCGCCGATAGCAGTATTAGCACCTCAGGGACTTGGCGATGTCCACCAAGCGATGATGCAGGGAGGTGGACCAGTTGGATTCCAGCCATACAAGCATCCAAACCTGCTGGCATTACGGGTATTCCCTGTGTGCTGTGCTGGGTTTTATCGTCATCATCATCATCATCGTAAAATAATCTGTAAAGTGGCTGCTATACGGAATGAGAACATAAAATTAAAATTACTTGAAAATGGTTGGATAAAAGTAGGAATAAAAGTCACATCAGTATCAGTGCACGTCAAAAGCCAGGTTGAGAATGTGTGTCTTGATAAGTTGCTGCAGTCTGTTGTGTTATAATGGACATTGTTAATGTCAGGTGCGTAGACTGCATGCAGTGCAAATTGGTTGTATTGGCTCGGTCTCTTACTGCACACTCAGTCTTATGAATAAACGTCTGACAAACTACTTCCGTTCAAGAGCTGCCTGAAATGTGTTTCTCAGCCGATTTCCTGCAGTTACTGATTAACAACTGACACATATGGCTGAATCATGTCTGAACGTTGTTAAGTGCTGTTGTAGTGACTTAACCATGTTATGGTGCCCAATAATTGCCGAATTTTTGTTATCATTATTATTATTATTACCTGTTAATCATATTCTGCCAGTGTACTACTTGTCATGACTGGATTTGTATGTTAAGTTGTTACGTGGTGAATGCTGCAGGCGTTTTGTGTCGACAATCATTGTAATTATGGCCCAAAGTCCACTTGGCTAGACACGACGTGTCGTGTCGGCATAACATGTCGAGCTTGAAGTTCCAACGTGTGGACGAAGAAGTGATGATGATTGCTTGTACTAGATTTAGTATTTTGTGCTCCGGGCATACACATCCAGTATGCTGTGTGAGTACGAGACTATTTGACAAAGACAAATCTTTCAAAACGTGTCTTGATATATTAGACACAAGACTTGTAGTGCGCAACAAATCTTCCTGGGTCAAAATGCATTAGTTAGATAGCATGTCATGTTGTGCTGTGTCGAGCCAAGTGGAATTGGGCTTATAGCTGCAGCACTGAAAAATGTTTAAATGGTGACGTGTATTGTATATTCTGTATCGAGTACATTGTCAACTGTGGACGTGTGTGTGTGGACGTGTGTGTGTGTGTGTGTGTGTGTGTGTCGATGTGTGTGTGTTACAGCTGTTGTGCTTGTTGGTTCTTCTCTGTTCGACGCTGTTTCTGGCCAGTCTTGCTTCACTCCTCATTCCTGGTATGTTGACGCATGTTAAAAGTGGAGTTTGTTTTTCAAAGAAAAATCTCTGTGCTTGTCACTCTGATCTGCTTTGAAGATTTTGTATTTCACATTCATATTCACAGAATATGAATAGCTGTTATACTGTAGTTGGCATATGTCTGCAGTGTGCTTTTAGGAACAACTAATGGTGAATGGCTGTACGGACATTTGAATGGGTGAATGGACATTTTATTACAACCATTGTCTTAAATATGTGATTTTTATCAGTTCAGACATTGTGTGGCAAATGTGGATGCGATAAGTATATATTGTGTATTTTGCAGTAACTGTCATACAGTACAGTGATAAACATACATATAGTGGAAACAGTTTATCAAATATAATTATTAATTTTTTAGTTCGTTTATTGTTATATTATTGTGTTGCACTAAAAGTAGCTCTAAATGCTTTTATTATGAACATAAATGTGCTGACGCTGTTGGTTGTGATTGGTTGTGATCAACTGTGCAACAATTGTGATGTGACCACACCTCACCTTGAGTCTTCTATAGATGTGAAATCGCTGAATGTTTAAATCTTGTTATATCATTAGTACCATAGCAAGTTTGAGACAGTGTCATTCAATTTCCCTCAGTAACTCGCCTCGTCGCGTGTTTTTTTCTGTTATTACTCTCGTACTGATTAGTGTGTATGTGTGTGCATAGTGTACATTGGGCGTCGGCTGATGGGCGTGTGGACTGGCGAGTCGAAGGTGCATGAGCTGTACACTGTTGCGTGTGGTCTGTATGCATGCTGGGTGGTCCTGCGCACTGCCATGATCCTCTACACATGGATCCCTCAAGGATGGTGTGCCATCTTCAACAAGATCATAGAATGGAGCATTCTTGTACGCATGTCAATGTTGCTCTTACTAAACTTCATTATGATGTTTTTAGTTCTTCAGTGTGTCATCTGCTGAACTTTCTGTTTGATCTCAATAAATCTGTCTGTCAAAGTCGCAGAAGTTTTCTAGCGCGTGTCTGCATTTCAGTGAAGTTGCTTTCGGATCTCTCAGTCTTCATTAGTTGAGACACTTGAACATACGAACATATAACATATTATGAGACTGTACACCGTAATTTACATATGTCACATGAATTTGTGAATTACAAGAAGAGTAAGATTGCTGGCAGTGAAGCCCCCCAAAACCTAACCTACAGCCTCCACGAGGCGGGGGGTGGTAACGACTGGTGGAATCGATTCCAACCCGGTGTGGAAGTTCAATCGATTCTTGGCACACCAGTCGGCAAATGTAGGC
>Ga0056115_1000552_pt1 | contig 16871 bp, 12 predicted proteins | sample WorMetOlspDAHAB1_FD_77007 | JGI IMG/M metagenome (GOLD analysis project Ga0056115, IMG submission 77007) | Marine gutless worms symbiont microbial communities from Max Planck institute for Marine Microbiology, Germany - Olavius sp. DAHAB.1 ...
CTTATTAAAATAAAAAAAGGCCTCAAATTTGAGACCCATTTATTCTGATAATCACCCACTGCTTGTCAACTGATTCTAAAAAAACTCCTTCGTTTAAAAGTATTTAATCTGCTTATTAAGACCAGGTGATTAATGAACTGAATCAGTTCATAAGCGGGTGGTGGAACTATTACGGACTGACCGAATCGTTCAACCGCTTACGCCTATTGCCGCACTAGATTAGACGCCGATTACGGGCGTTAGTCTGGAAGGGTTGGAAAAACCGTGTGCGGGAACTCCTCAAAAGAGGAGTCTCGCGTAACTATGCCGTGACAACAGGCTGTGCCCGTAAAGGCCCCCGGCGGATGAGCAAAGAAAAATGGGTTAATATCACCTTACCTGACAAACACTTCGAATCACTTGGGCTTTTGTTCCCCTGGAGCTGATTTTGCCTGTTCGCGAAGCAATCCGGCTAACGGGGATCAGCCGAACCCCGTCCTACGGACCCGTATGCTGCGTGGTGTGGGAGGGGGGAGCTATGAGGCTCCTCCCTATCCCGATGGGTAATTGCCCCTCAATCTATTTCTCTTGGTTCTGTGAGAAGACGGATACCTTCTAAAATTTGAGAAATTCGCTGTTTGGAAAGTGTTCCGATTTTTTCTGAAAGATCGCTTTTATTTACAGTGAAGATTTGAGATATGTTTACAACGCTTTTCTTAGGTAAATTAGCCTCGCCTTTTTTGAGGGTGACATTTCCTGGCGATCTTGACCTTTTTAGATTTGAAGTTAGCGAACATACGACAACCGTATTAATCCGACTACGGTTGAAAATATTGTTTTGTATTACAATATGCGGGTGTCGATAACCAGGTTCTGATCCGGAGGGTTCGTCAAAATCTACCCAATATACGTCACCCTGATTGATTACCATTGGTCTTTTACCATTTTCAAGTGTCGCGGACGCATTTTATCAACAATATCTGTGTCAACATCAGGCAGATCATCATATGCATCGTTGATAGCTTGAAGAAGTTCCAGATTGGTATGACGTTGTATAAACTCCTGAGCTGCGATAACGAATAATCGACTCCGTGAAATATTCAAATTTTTGGCAAGATCATTCACCTGATCAAATATTGGCTTTTCGATGGATATTGCGGTTTTAATATTCGGCATTGGTACACCTCCATGTAATGAAAAAAGTATAACCAATGGTATTCCCGGTGTCAATAATTTTTTGCGTCCAACGTCGGCCGGTCACCTGCTCCAGAATGATTCAAATATCTCTTTAATAAGACTATTAGTCTCTATAGCCATCAATACTTAAATCGGCTCGGTGTCTGGCGTCAGGTGCACTGGCATTGAGGTTATGCTTTCTTTATATTTCTCAAAGACTTTGCAACCTGCTTTTCGATCTTCAAAATCCGGGCTTGTGCTTTATCTAAAAACTTTTCGTAAACTGCACGGCTTTTACTGTCAGCTCAATCCCGCTTGATACTTGTATTAATGAGAGCTTTTAATAAAATTGACACATTATCACCAAAAGATTTTTAGGAAAAATCTCGGTACTTTTTGGCAATATTTTTCGTATTCTATACCGAAACGCTTTTTCAGTTCTTTTTCTTCAAAAAAAACGAATACATTTATCAGTCCAATTAGAATTCAGAGATCCAGGTGCTTATAGTAAAAAGAAGCCATTGCCGCAGCAAAAATAAAGCATGGAACTGATAGCCAAACTGTTATGGCGTTTGTTTCGAACCATAGTAGATCTTCTTGTACGTTATGCAATTTGTATATTCCTGATATAGTACCTATCAAAAAAAGTAGGATAAAAATAAAAGCAAAGCCCCCAAGCTTTCTCCAAACAGACGCTAGGGGGTGAATCAACAACCACGAGAGAAAAAAAGGAAGAGCGACCACTACTGTCATCACTGCTGCAAAGTGTCTTAGGGGGCCCATTTATTTACCGATATTAACTTTTCCTTAAATTGATAACAGCTTAATGTGATTGGGCTTAGAATTACAACGCCTCGGGATGACCTGCAGGCCAAAGGGGTCGCAAGTTTGCACGACGTTTATACGAAAACCGCATCGTTTTTCCAGTCAGGTCTATCCTGCTAGTTAGTGGTTTCGGCGCCAATTGTCAATATGGTGGTAACAAGCGGCGCAAACCATGAAACAGTACGACCAATAAGAAGAACAAATTTCGAGGCAACCGCCCCCAAATCGGAAGTCCGATTGGTCTATCTTTGGCATTGGAGAGAATGCTATAATCAAGCTGTGTGCCTAACCGCTCCATCCATGATACAGATAGTGGCCATTCGAACAAATGGTTAAGCCATTCCGATGGAATGCCATTTTTTCCGACTGCTGTGCCAACGATACCGCCGACAATGGCACCAGTTGAATCGGTATCTCCGCCACATTGAATCACTGAAGTTATAGCTGTCCGAAAATCATGTTGATGGCCGAACCAGGCATGAATAGCAACGGGCACAGAATGATAAATGTAGCCGGATACACCTTTGGAAAGACCGATAGAATCGGCATACGATTCCGTGGATTGGCGATCTTTTGCGGAGTTCACAGCATCTTTAATCAGCGAGACCAATTCTTTACCATCGCTGCCAAGAGATGATTGCAATTGATCCAAGTAGTAGTCGGCTGGAATGGTTTCTTTTTGGCGGGATAGTTGTGCCGCCAATGCGACCGCAAATGCACCAAATTCAGCTTTTGGATCAGTGTGAGTAATTCGCGCCGACGCATTTACCAATTCACGCAGCAATTGGGTATCATCGATAGCGGCACCGAGAATAGCAGCACGCATGGCTGGACCATTTCCTGCTGAAAAAACGCCGCTTTTGTGCGGGGCTATTCCAATCCATAGCCGAAGAGTGGAACGCAATGTCGCCATCCCGATGCCAGCGGGTAAGCCAAGTAGCCAGAAGCGAAATCGCCGACCTAGATATCGCCGGAATGAATCGGGATCGCCACCTGAGGCGATCAGTGATTGCGCTACCATGCAAGTGTGTTCGGTGTCGTCGGAAACCATGCCGCGACGGAAGAAAAAATGATGCCTCTCTGGTTTACCGAAAAGCTTTGCAGCGCGGCGGCGAGATAATCCCTCATAGGGCAGGCCGATCGCGTCACCGACGGCGGTGCCGAGAAGGCACCCAACGATGTGTGTTTGTGCCATATAAAAGTGTTTTCTCCGTAATTTCTTGGTACTAAGGGGACGTCCGTTAGATATTTACATTTTTAAAATACCCTCAGATCGAACCGACCAATAACCAGGCTGAACAGTCCCCGCGCTATATGGTTATTTTCCGAAAAATTTGCTTCGGTACTCGTTCGTATCAGGGCTCATTGTCTCATAGCGTATAGCCTAGTTTGCTCATGACGGCCAGGCGCCAAGGGCAGCATCCACTCACATTTTTTGAAACTCTATTCACATCCTATACCGCTACCGCTCAGGTAGCCTTGTACAATGGCTGCCATCACTGATGACAAAGAACACCGTCGGAATCACCTGCGATTTACTAACCCTCTCGGCCGGTTCATTCACGATTTAATCGCCCTGATAAGGACTAAACTGTTACATCATAAGGACTAAACTATTACTAATCCTACCCTAAAAAAAGACCCTGATAATTTTACGAAATCTACTTGAGGCCGCATACGATTTGTTACGGTGAGTCAACCCTCATGTGTATCGCCGTCCTCTTCTGTGGTATCAATAGGAGTCAGATTGAAGCCATAGCGCATCACACGCGGCGCCCACAGTTCGATCGTCTTCGCCTCTATACCTATACCACTGAGTAGTTTCAAGGCGCCCTTGCCATTGTTCCATTCATCAGGGTTGGTGTTGCTGGAAACCATCAAGTCGTTGATCAGAGTATCGGCATTGAATTCATTACGCTGTTTATAGGCCTCGGCAAGAATCACCGGTGCCAGCGTTGGCGCGCCGGTGACCACGGCCAGGAAGATCAAAACGGCACGGTAATCTTTATCGGAACCGTCCTGGCCGGAAAAGCTCAGCATCTCCGTGTGACTCAGGCCCGATTTCAATAATCGGTAGATATTGGCGAACCGCTTGATGCGGCGCGGAGAATTACCTAAATGCGGTGCAAGAGTCTCGATACATTCTTGTTCATCCTTGCTGATTGATACATTCATGATGGCGCGCTCGGCGATTCGTTGCTCAGCGGCGGTTTCAACCTTCTGCTGTAGGGTTTGTCGGGTTTCCGGGTCGGAGGTTTGCTCGGTCACGGTGGACTCCTGTGCTTTGCGAGCACCGCCGTGCTCATGGTACCGCTCCTGTTCACGCTGCTCCTGCTCATCGAGTTCGGCGTCATCCTCGGACATTCCGCGGGTGAAATCGAAGTATCCGGCGACCAGGTCCTTGCAGGCGTTTGGGGTCATCGGTTTGACCCAGAATGGAATGTGGAAAATCTTCTCGATATAGTCGTGGGTCGAGGCTTGCTCTTCGGCCCCACTGCCGTCTGCATTAGGCGTGTTATTGGCGACCTGCGCACTGGCCAGGTGCGGATAACGTTTCTTCAGCGATTTGAACACCCAGCGCGGATCGACCGCGACGACGACCACGAACAGGCGAAAGGCCATCAGCAGGTGCACCGCTTCGAGCACCTCGACTACACGGTCCGGCTGACAACGGTCAAGATCGTCGATATACAGGATAATGCGTTCAACCGTCGGGATTGAGTTGCGGGTTTTCTCCTCTATGCGTTTAACCAGTCGCGACTCGCCCTGTTGGCGATCGCGGTACATGAAATCCGACAGGTCCTCGAAATCGCGCCGAATCATCGACACCAGCCCGAGGTGTTTGGAGTAACCGCTCTCGGCGATGCGCGTGTCAACGAAGCGCCGCATCTGGTCGCGCGCGGTGAGTTGTTCCAGTTCCGCCTTGGCCGTGGCCTCGCTTTCGAGTGCCTCTTGCAGGTTGCGCTGGGCATTGGCCAGTGCAGTTTGCCGTTGCTTGAGCAGGGCGCGGGCCGTCTCCACCTCGGCGGTTTTTTCGGTCTGCTTACTGTTAAATAGACCGGTCAACCATTCATCGGCCTCCTGGATGTTGCTCAACACCGAACTAACCTTCTTGGCGCGCTCGCCAATCCACACAAGTGCTGACATCAAGGTGGCGGTAAACGGCAGGCCGGACATGTTGAACCAGTGCCCCAGCAGTAATCCCAGGCCGGCAATCACAGCCACCGCGAATGCACCGTTACGGCCATGGCGCGTCGCCAGCAGGCTGCCGAGAACCTGCTGGGCACGTCCGCTGACGCTGCGAAATCGCTTAACGGTCTCGTACACCGACTGCGCCGATTGCACGGATTTGTTGAGTCCCAACTCTTCGAGTGCACTCTGTAACTTTTTCTTTTGCGGATCGTTGCTGGTCGCCAGGACCTCGTCAACCAGTTGCCAGGCCTTTTTGCTTAAAGCTGAGCGCAAGGCATCTTCCGACATTCCCAGTTCCTCATTCGCCGAGGTCAAGGCGGTTTCAGCTACCTTGGTTGCCGATTCGATTTTTTTCAGGTTGGCCTCATATTCGGTGCGCGCGGTGCGCGCGGTTTCGAGTTCTTTGAAAAGAGTTTCAACATGCTCCTCCGCACTCGGAGTTCCGTCCGGCGCGCTTTCCTGGTCGAGTTTTTCCTGCAGCTTTTCGAAGATATGATTCAACAGGCTGGCCCACAGGTTGGACTCGGTGTAATGCCAGGCGTTGAATTCGATCTGCAGGATCGAACTGCAGTAACGCGCCGGTTCTTCCTCGTCTGGGTCGGGGATGGCTTCGAATTCGGCCTGCTGTTTTTTGCCGATCTGTTCGAGTAGTGTGACCCGTTCCTGGATCTTGCGCATCAGGAATGTCTTGCCTGATCCCCAATCTCCGAATATCGCAATCGACAGGGGCGGTTCGAGACGGTTGACCGACACCACCGTCGATAATGCCTCGACATCGGGGCGCACACCAATCCAGTCGTTCTTATGGTCTAGGTCCGACAAGGTACGGGCGAATCGCGATACATCTTCTTCAAGGGTTGTGCTGTCCAAGAGCGTTTGCAGGGTTGCCGCGACGGTTTTCGGGATGACAATACCGCCGGCCTGGGTTTGCCACAGGCGAGTATCGCCGGTTGATTTTTGTAGTTCGTCGATGCCGAGCAATGGATCAGTTGCGAGGCGGTCCCAGCGTACCTGCACGATCAGGCTCTTTTTGCCTTTCGCAGCCTCTTTTGGCTTCCAGTGGGGTTCCTTTCGCGGTAGCGATAGGGTTTCACCGCGTCCGACAAGTCCGCTATTATCATCCTGACGCAGCAGGTAAACCCGTGAACCGGTGGGCAGGTTTTTTCGGTTGCCACTACTCCATCCCATATCAACGTAACCCTGGCTCACCAACGCCTCGGCATAACTATGCAGAGAGTCAGTTGAATAATGTTCCGGATTCCAGGTCAACAGGTAGGCCGTCCGCTCGAAAGTTCCAGACGCCGGTGCACTCCGTTCCTCGACAGTGACACGCCAGGCCTGCCATTGTTCACGCGGCCGGCGGCGGTCGGTGGACATGACAAATTCGAACCATTCTTGTTGGACAGTTTTTGGATCGCATCCTTCGCTTTTCAGATATTCGTTTAGATTCGGATCGCCACTGAGCAGCGCTACGGTAATGAAATCGCGTCCCCAAACTCGCTTGCTCAGAAATGGCTTGGCCGTGTTCAGGGATTCGGACAGTGCTCGCGTCACCCGGTATTCTGGGGAGCGCTTGAGTATCGGTTCGGGTTGCACAATGGGTTCCAGCGGTATCAGCTTGCCAATCGCGGTAAAGGCATCTGAGCGGCTACTGACCGTTGCAGCGGCTACCAGCCAGTCAAGCGCATTGGTGGGTTGTTCTCGGCCAAAGGCGCGGCTGTCGGCCAGTTGTAGCGCATGCTCAACGTGCGTCTCAATCCTGTAATGCGAAAAGTCGATGAGAATTCCGTCTTGTGATGCCATGGTTTTTCTTTCCTATCTGACCGGTGTTGACGGTATTAATAGAATTTTTCTTAAACTGCTTCCTATACCTACTAATTACCTATTGAAACTGAAAACAAATCTATTGGTACACAATCTATTACAACTCCCTATCGCAATCTAGATCAGAACCAAGCCAAACAATGCTTTGAAACATAGATCATCATAGATTAAACTTTAATACTCCGCAAAATAGGTGCCAAAAATTTCAAAAAAGATAGGATATTTTAAAATCGGCAGATGTATCGATACCTTCGAACGATGGTGTTACGCTGCGAGTTGTTCCAGATTTTCTAAATCTGCTATTGTTGCCTGGATTAGTTCCACTGAAGGTTTACCTTAGCCTATAGGTTCGCCGAATACCCTTTCCACAAAAACATTTCTGAAAATTCCGTTCGGATCACACTCCCGTCGCAGTGTGTCAAACTTCCGGCACCGGGGATAGAGCTCAGCAACATCACGGGAGTTTCGTGAAAAAAGTTTGCCCCAATGAGGCCGTCCGTCATACCTGGTTCCCGGCCCAGCTTTTGAGTATCTCCATTTGCAGCCTTTCTGAAAATATTTCCCATATCGTTAAGAGACGTTCCTCGGATTCTCGGATTTGTCCTCTTCCAAAAGTTTCAATCCGTGCTCCTCGGCGAGTTGCCATCCTTTCATCGCGGATTCGCTCGCCGTCGAGGTCGCCATGATCAGTGTCTTCATTATCACAACCATGCACATGATTGGTCATCAGCACCTAGGCATAACAATGAGTTTTGGTATCTGGCAGGATATCGCCTAGCGCGTAATAATACCTATAGGGATTAAATGCCTAGTTAATCACGGCCCAATTTATTGTTCTCAAGAGATGGTAGTCATCCCAAGTGCTTTGAAATCACTATCAAAAGACAACGACGGCATGTTTTTGAGTTCGCCGTAGATGAGGACCCGCGTGAGCGCATCTACAAAAGAGATTTTTTTATCTTTATTAAAAAGATTGAATACGGCGATTGCTTGCTGATGTTGATTTACCGTGGATTGATGAATTGTATAAAGGTCTATTGACTGGTTGAAGCTCAGCGCCTCAGTGTAACCATAATGATATCGAAGAACAGTCATCGATTCCGAGATGACAAACCAGGACGTGTGAATCGCAATTCGTTCCTCTTTGATTTCTTTAAAGAGTTGTAAAGCGCGTTTGTGTCTAAGGTCTTTTTTTGAAAATAAGGCGATAAAAAAACTGGCGTCACAATAAACGGCATGTAAACCTTTAAGTGTCTTCACGATCACTTCCGTATAAGATGGACTTGTAGTTCTCGGCCACGGGTAGCAGCTCCTGCGGTGCCTCTGGTAAGGCTTCAATCGATTCTAAAACCTGCCCATACTTATCAATATTGCCCAGCAACTCAATCCGGGCAAATGGCTTGCCCCTTTTATTGACCAGCAATGACTCTCCAGGCTTTAGCAGCTTGTCCAACTGAGTCAGCTTGGTTCGAGCCTCACTTAAATTTAGTTTTAAAACCGGGTCTCCCATCATATCACCTCCACAATTTGTACAAATATACCTGGAATTTAATTTATTTTGTACATGATGTCAAGGAAAACCCTTTTATGTCAACCAGTAGGAGCTTCTTAAATGGTATTTTGCTATTCGCGAAGATCTGCGTCAAAAATTTAAAAACCTGATTATCTTTAATTCACGATTCTTTATGAGTGCGCACCTTACGGTTCTTTACGCTGTCGACCAGGGAGCAAAGTACCGGAACCACGATCAGGGTCAGCAATGTCGCAAACCCCAGTCCGAAGATCACGGCTACGGCCATGGGGCCCCACCACTGGGAGGACTCGCCGCCGATATCCAGCGCCATTTTGCGAAAGTTAAAGCTGATTCCGGTGGCCATAGGCAACAGCCCTAAAATGGTGGTGATTGCGGTCAGCATCACCGGACGAAAGCGCACAGCCCCGGCTCGCATCAGGGCGTTGTAGGAGGCCAGCCCTTTGGCCATCAACTGATTGTAGTAGTCAATCAGAACAATGGCGTTGTTGACCACGACTCCGGCCAGACTGATGACACCGATGCCGGTCATGATGATGCCAAAAGCAGTTCCGGTCACCAGAAGTCCGATAAATACCCCGACCAGCGATAGAATCACCGACGTTAAAATGATAAAGGGCGTAACAAATGAGTTAAACTGGGTCAGCAGAATCAGCAAAATGATGGCGATGGCGGCAAAAAAGGCCTTGCCTAGGAAAGCCTGGGCCTTGGCCTGCTCTTCCTGCTCACCGCTGAAGCGATAAGCATAACCCCGGGGCCATTTTATATTTTGCTGCATCCGGGCATCGATCTCTTTAATGATGTCATTGGCCAGACGGCCGGACACATCCCCGGTAATGGTCACCACCCGTTTTTGATCCAGGCGCATGATCGCACCGATGCCGCTGCCCAAATCAACTTCGGCCAGAGATGTCAGCGGAATCGGCTCTCCGCGGGGCCCGGAAACTGTTATGCGCTTGAGGCTTTCGATTGAGCGGCGATCGCGTTCCGGCAGGCGGGCAATGATATCGTATTCATCTTTGCCCTCACGGTAAACACCGGCCTTGACCCCGTTGATGGCGGCTTTTACCGTGTAGGCAATGGTATAGGTATCCAGTCCCAGCAGGGCGGCCTTTTCCTTATCAACCCGAACCTGGATTTCGGGTTTGCCCTTTACAAAATTGTCCTTTAAGTCCACCAGTCCGGGAATATCCTGAATTTCCTTACGCACCCGGCCGGCCAGCTCTCCCAGCTTAAGGATATCTTCACCGGTGATTTCGATACTGATGGGCATGCCGGTGGGGGGGCCCTCTTCTTCTTTTTCGACCTGAACTTCGGCACCTTTGATGGTACTTAAGATTTTCTGCCGCACTTCAGTAACGATCTCTGAAGACGGGCGCGAACGGTCGTAGAAGTCTTTGAAATCCAGCACCACCCGGTTGATGTGGGTGCCGGTGCCGCCCTGGGAAAAGGGATCGCCGCCCATGGCGCCGATATTGGATATCACGTAGCGGATGTCTTCGTATTGGGAGACAATTTTTTCGGCCTGGGCCACCAGCTTGTCGGAGGTATCCAGGTTGGTGCCTTCCGGTGCTTTGATGTTGACATAGGCTCGTTTGGGTTCGGTTTCCGGAAAAAATTCACTTCCTTTCCCAAACAGGTTGAAGGCGGTGATACTGGCGATGAGCATCACGAAAGCAGACAACATGACAACCCATCGATGGCGCAGGCACCAGCGCAATACACGCAGGTAAAACCGTTTAACCAGGGGTTCTTCGGGATTCTTTTTTTTACGCGGTTTGGACGTCTTAATTTTCTGGTAACGGGCGGAGAGAACCGGATTAATCACCAGGGCCACAAACAGGGAAGCGCTCAGAGCCATGATCAGCGTCATTGGCAGATAACCCATGAACTCGCCCATGATGCCCGGCCAGAACATCATGGGTGAAAAAGCGCCCAGGGTGGTCAGGGTGGAGGTGATCACGGGCCAGGCCACCTGATTGGCACCGATCCGGGCGGCTTCCTGACGCGTTTTGCCCTGCTGCATGTGCCGGTATATATTCTCCACAATCACGATGCCGTTGTCTACCAGCATTCCCAGGGCCAGAATCAGCGAAAAGAGCACCACCATGTTCAATGTCACATCAAAGCCGGTCAGCAGGGCAAAGGTGATAAACATGGAATAGGGGATGGCCAGGGCCACAAAAATGGCTGATTGACCTCCGATGAAAGCGAGAATAACGCACAATACCAGGATCAGGCCGGAAATAATATTGTTTTCCAAATCGGCCACCATCAGCCGCACGTCGCTTGACATGTCGGCTGTCAGGTCAATTTTCAGGGTTTGCGGCAGCTGAGGCCGCATTTGCTCCACGACCCGCTTGACTTCATCGGTCACCCGCACAATGTTTTCGCCGCTGCGCTTGGATACGCCGATGGTGACACTTTTTTCCTGATTGATCCGGCTGCGGGTCAGCGGATCCTTGTAGGCATCCCGGATAAACGCCACGTCGCGCAAATAGACCGGCTTGCCGTCCCGTACAAAAGCAACGATGGAAAAAATTTCAGAAGGGTGCTTGAAGTCCTCGGGGACCCGCACCAGGTACTTGGCCTCGCCGATATCCATACTGCCGCCGGGCATGTTCACGTTGCCCCGGGTCACCGAATTGATGATAGACGAAAACGGGACGTTGTAGGCGGCAACCCGGTCCATGTCGAATTCGACGTGAATTTCGCGTTCCAAACCACCGGTGATGCTGGCTTCCAGTACTCCGGTGATGGATTCAATCTCATCCTGCAGATCTTCCGCCAGGTTCTGCAGCCGGCGCAGGCTTAAAGGACCTGACAGGACCACCCGGATAACCGGCATATCGGAAAAGTTAACTTCCTGAATGACCGGATCATCTGCCAGATCGGCCGGCAAATCATTTTTGGCCTGGTCCACTTTATCCCGGACCTTCTGCACGGCATCATCCAGATCCACCTTAGGCAAAAATTTAATGGCGACCGTCGAATTGCCTTCAGCCGAAGTGGACCGGATTTCTTCGACATTATCGATGCCCTTGAGCTTGCGTTCGATGGGAATGGTAATCAGCTCCTCCATGTCTTCGGGAGCGACACCTTCGTAGTTGGTGGTAACAAATACATAGGGAATCGTAATATCCGGAAAGGATTCGCGGGGTAATGTGACGTAACAGTATATACCGGCAATGACGATGATGACCAGCATGGCCAGAACCGTTGCCTGCCGCTTAAGCGCAGCCTGATTGAGAATCATTTAGCAATCACCTGCATGCCGTCTTCGACTTCAGTATGTCCCCTGACAATCAAGTGATCGCCGATATTCAGTCCGCTGGTGACCTGCACCCGATCCATTTCAATCACACCGATGGAAATAACCCGAGACTCGGCCACACCGTCTTTTTCCACAAAAACAATCCGCTCGCCGCCTTTGTCGACAATGGCAAACAGCGGTGCAGCGATCGCATCGGATATGTTGCGGCGCACAAAGGCCACCCGACCGATCATACCCGGCCGGATATTATGATCGGAATTGTCGATGACGGATCTTACCAGAAAGGTTTTGGTGGCGGGATCGGCTTTAAACGACACGAATTCGACAGTCCCAAGAAAAGTGCGGTTCGCAAATGCATCAATTTTAACCGGGGTGGTTTGCCCCATATGAACATAACGAACATCAAGCTCCGGCACCCGGACATTGATCTTGATGCGATCGATGTTGACGATGTCCGCAATCGGTTTGCCCAGATCCGCATATTCTCCCACATCCACGTAAAGGTGGTTGACGACACCGGAAATGGGAGATTCCGGGAAACCATGGTTGTATCTGACCTTGACTTGCGCAAGGTCGGCTGCCGCCAGTTTAAGCTGGGTCTCGCTCTGATCCAGCTCTTCTTTGGCAATAATTTTGTTTTCATAAAGCCGGCGGCGGCGCTCGCATAATTCATTGGCCAGATTGTAAGCCGCCTTGGCATGTTCCAGCGAGGCTTTAAGAGCGGAGACATCTATTTTGGCCAACCTGTCTCCTTTTTTGACTTCCTGGCCTTCACGCGGGCCGATCCACTCCACCCGGCCACTGGTGTTGGCCGCCACCTTGACGTCCTCATAGGCCTCGGTTTCACCGGGCAGAAAAACGACATCCCGCATGGCAACCGTTTTTACTTCGACCACAGAGACTGGAATTGCCGGCGGGCCGCTGGAGTTGCCATCGGTTTCGGCAATGCTTTCCCTGTCTTTACATCCCGTCAAGGTTGTCGACACAAACAGTACCGTCGATAAAAGTGTGATTAAATAAATACCTATGGTTTTCATCTTGCATATTTACCCTTTGCTTAATCCTTGAAAGGCCAGCCGCAATAGCCTTTCAGGACGCTGCGAGTCCGCCAACTCAGGCAGAACCATATCCATGTTCAAGCTGAAATCCATCAATCCGAGCACCAGAAATGCAACCTCCTCGGCATCGACGTTTCTCATTTCTCCGGCTGACAATCCTTCAATATAGATCCGTTTAACAGCCTCCAGCATGCAGCGCTGGAAGCTGGCAAAATCATATTCGGGAACCCCTTCGGGGGGACCGTATATCAGGCCATGAATCATGATGTAAAGGCTCTTGTATTGCTGAATCCCCTTGTATATCCGTCGATACAGAAAAATGAATCTTTCCAGTACCGTGCCCCGGGCTTCAAAGATCTCATTTAAAATATTCTGCTGGACGTCGGCTGCCCACTCCAGGATTGCATAAAACAGCCCTTCTTTGCTTTTGAAATAATAGTAAAGAACCGGTTTGCTGACGCCGGCTTTTTCAACAATTTCACGCACCGAAGCACCGGCATATCCTTTTTCGGCAAAAAGCTCGGTTGCGGTTTCCAATAAGCGTTCCCTGGCGTTATTTTCAAGTGTGTTAATTTCGCTTGCGTATTGCATAAATAAATTATCCTAAAATAAAAAAAAATCTTTTTAAATAATGGTGCCGTTTATGTCAAGTAAAATTCTACCGAACGGTAGGTATATCATAACACTAAATAAGGAAATTTCAAGGGTTGAGCTATAACCTCTTGATATTTTATACAATGTTATCCATAACTTTATGAGGGTTATGAAATAGGTTGTTAACAGGATAAACTATTCGGGCGGGAAATGCTTTTCCGAGATGTTTATATTTGTAACAATATGTAACAACATTGATCAAATTTCTATCAAACAAGCGGCGATAGCATACTCATCCCAAGCGTCCATCGAAGGCAAAAATATTGCTTGAGATTTTCAGATGCTTGCCGATCTTAGCTTATGGTGCAGGTATTTGAGCCTTTAATTGTAAATTATAACCGATGATTCTGATATAAGCGCAGCCGCTGGCCTGAAAAGCGGCCGGTTTAATCGAAAATAAAACTTTAACCATAGGCTATCGTAGAGTCGGCCTCCGTGTCGACCGGTATCAGCGGGCACGGGGGCCCGCCCCACATTTTTGTAATAAACCGTGTAGTTTCATAAGAGGTAAGATGAAGGAATCTAAACACATATCAGTAAAACGCTCTTTGAAAGCTATGCCGCGCTCAATAATCTCTTTTTTCTTGATTATGATTGTCGGGGCCATGATATTGAATACCGTATCCTGCACCGCGAAAAAAATACAACCATCCATTGATTCCGATGACCTCCAACAAGCCCGAAGGCATACCAATGCGGACGGTAGAGAAAAGCGTATACTCGATGAATATAAGCAGTGGCAGGGAACCCACCATAAAATGGGCGGCAGCGGCAGGAGGGGCGTCGACTGCTCCTGGTTTGTAAAAGAAATCTACCGGGATGTTTTCAATATCGATTTGCCGCGTACGACCAAGGCGCAGGTAAAGTTGGGTAAACCCATATCATTTAAAGAGCTTCAACCAGGTGACCTCGTATTCTTCAAGCCCCCGACGTATGCTCGACATGTCGGCATTTATTTAAGCCAATCAGAATTTGTCCATGCTTCCAAAACTAAAGGGGTCACGATTTCCAAAATCGATGCTCACTATTGGAGGGAATGTTTCTGGACGGCCCGCCGTATTTTACCCGCCCCATGAGCAGTCTTGCGGGTCTCGTCTTCTCCTTGATCAGGAAATGGTACGGCTGCTTGAATTTCGTCATCAACAGCACGATGGTTTAACGTCTCACCTTCTGCCGCGTATGTGCGCGTATTCTTACCAATTAAGGCTGTCAGCTCATCGACGATAAATTTCATTTGTCCGGCTTGGGCGTTCAATTCTTCCGAAGCTCCGGCAGATTCTTCGGCATGAGCTGCATTCTGCTGGGTCACCCGGTCCATTTCCAATACTGCATGGCTGACCTGTTCAATGCCCTGGGCTTGTTCTTCTGAAGCAGCTGCGATTTCGCCGACCAACTCACCGGCTTTGGATACGGTTTGGGTTACCTCGCCGAAAGCATCGTAGGTCTTGGTAACCAGGCTGGAACCGTCTTTGATTTGCTTGACCGTTGAATCTATGAGCCGGGCCGTGTCTTTGGCCGCACCGGCTGCGCGCATGGCAAGGCTTCTGACTTCGTCTGCGACAACCGCAAACCCTGAACCGGTTTCACCGGCCCGGGCCGCTTCAACAGCTGCATTAAGGGCTAAAAGATTGGTTTGGAAGGCGATCTCATCAATTTTTTTAACGATATTGTGCGTATCTTCACTATATTTGGATATTGCATTCATGGAATTGGTCAAACTGGCCATAACCCCATTGGCCTTTTCTACCAGTTGATTAGTGCTTTTCATATAATCATTGGCCTGTTCGGCGTTATTCGCATTTTGCTTGGTTCCGGCAGACATCTCTTCCAGAGCGGAGGAGGTTTCTTCAATCGAAGCTGCTTGCTCAGACGAACCGGCTGCCAGGGATTGACTGGCCGAGGAAACCTGTCCGGCAACCGTAAGGGTGTGTTCGGCGCTTTCCGCAACCTGGACAATAACTGTTTTCATACTTCCAACAATCATTTTAACAGAGAACACGGCAAAAAGAATTCCTATAATCAGAGCCACAATGAAAGATGACATGATTATCTTAAGAGAAAAACCGGTCTGCTTTTGAAGCTTGTCAGTACTGATTTTACCAAGATGGGTGCATACGACATTCAGGCTTTTTTTATTTTGGTTCATGAGGGCTGACTGACGCTGCTGGTTTATACCCAATTCGTAGTATTCATTCAAGTCTTTGTCCAGCACGGCATACAATTTTTTAACGTTATTGGCTATTGGCCGCAGCACATCGCTGGATTCTACGAGGTCAGCATACGTTTCAACACTCTTATTAAATTTAGCGCTCGCATCCTTGATGGCCGACCAGTTGTTTTCAGAATTTTTGGCAAAATAGGAAGTAATGGTTCCAGACAATATGCTGCCGTTCGCCGCCATTTTTTCCGTCCATAGATCGCTTTTTTTTATTTCCGCAGCAATTTGAGTTTTTGTTTTATTTATCCCAACGGCTAATTTAGTGATGGCTTGCTCGGTCTGAATAAAGGTATTGAAAGAGCCTTTGTAACTTTCAAGCCCGTCAATAATGCTGTCGAGGCTATTTTCGCTGTCGGCATCAGTCGTTGGATTTATCTTTATGCCCGCCACCATTGCCTGGCCTTCATCTAAAAGGGCAAGTGTTTCCCGGATTGCTCGTTCACGCAAGTTGTTCTGCCCGCGGTAAGCGGCAAGGAGATATTGATCGGTCCGCTCCTTTAAATATGAAACAGTTTGCTGGAGCTGATTGATGCTTTTATAAAATTGAGTCATTTTCAGCACCCGCGTCAATCCGAAATAACCCGAGAACCCAACGATCGACATCAAGGCTAAAATTAATGTTACGCCGCAAACAATCCTTGTGCCTAATTTCATTTTGCGTAGCATACAACACCCTCCACTCAAAAGAATGGTAGAATACCTGATTATTTTTTATATCGAATGCAGCAATTACCAAATTTCTATCTGCACCTGAAGGCCTCAACCACTGGAATATTATGCACAAAACATGCCATTTTGATATCCTAATTTTTTTACACGTTTCCCGCGAAATGCAAAAGATATCAGATGATTTTTCGGGTATTGGAGACGGCAATCCAATAAACCGTCAGGAAATTGACTAATATTTTGGTTCGACAAAATCGGATTCAGCACTATTTTTTAAACAGCAGCAGAAAGGGGGTAATCATGGTATTTAAAATGGGTGATTTTATCATGGGCATGGGCAAGGAATTTGCCCTCGAAGCCATGGAGATTTCAGAAAAATTAACTCTTGACGAAGGCCAGACCCTGTTTAACGTAGGTGACGCCGCCGACGGTTTCTATGTTTTAATCAAAGGGCGCGTTGACCTAAGTCTGGGC
>Ga0056115_1000553_pt1 | contig 16854 bp, 17 predicted proteins | sample WorMetOlspDAHAB1_FD_77007 | JGI IMG/M metagenome (GOLD analysis project Ga0056115, IMG submission 77007) | Marine gutless worms symbiont microbial communities from Max Planck institute for Marine Microbiology, Germany - Olavius sp. DAHAB.1 ...
CAAGGTGTTAGCAAGCTTTCCGAATAATGGCTTAAAAATGAAATTAGGCGGACTTTCAAGGCGTTACGAAATTTTACCTTTTTTTCGTATATAGTTCCGAAATCTATTTAAAAATAACGTTAATTTACCACCTTGTAACACATCGGGCTGTCTCATATTTTTATGATGCATATATGTCTCATAAGACACATAAACTGTTTATTCATCGGATAAGAAATCTGCCGTTAAAAGGAATTAGTTTATTTGTAAATTATGATTTATCCATATTATTAGATTGTTATGACGACAGCCCTTTAATTCCCGATTAATTTAGTATAGTTATAAATCTGGCACGAAAATTGTTATTATAAATACCATCTCAATTAATCTAACCTAGGGAGGCAATACATGGCTGAAAAAAAAGTGAGCTCCACCAAAAAGGAGATTGATATCAATTCGGTAACCATATGTGATGCTACCGCCCAAATGCTGCACAAGGCTCGCAGGGACGGGGTTGAAACCGCTTTTGATCGCGCGGCGAGTATGAAAGCCTGTCCCATCGGGTCTCAATCAGCCTGCTGCAAACACTGCTGCATGGGACCATGTCGTCTGAATTCCAAGGACCCGTATTCCAAAGTGGGCGTATGCGGCGCCACCATCGACACTATCATGGCTCGAAATTTTGCGCGCATGGTTGCAGCCGGCACTTCTGCCCATACCGATCATGGGATGGGTATGCTCGATCTTTTTCGTGACGTATTGAATGGCAAAATCAAAGACTATTCAATCAAAAACCCGCTCAAGCTGATTGAAGTTGCCAAATCCATCGACATCGAAACCGAAGATCGTGAAATCAAAGATATCGCCATGGATCTCTACCATGAACTCGAACGCACCTATACCCAGGTTGACGGAGAAATTCCATTCGCCAAACGGGTCCCGGCCAAAACCCTGGAAACCTGGCGCAAAGAAGGTATTGTTCCGCGTGGTGCCATGCGCGAAATTATGGAAATGATGCACCGCTCGGCCATGGGCGTAGACCAGCACTATGAAAATATCACCAAGCAGTGCAGCCGCACAGCACTGGCAGACGGCTGGGGCGGATCCATGGTCGCCACCGAAATATCCGACATCCTGTTCGGTACGCCTTCGCCGGTGGCTGTCGAAGTCAACATGGGGGTCTTAAAGGAAGACCAGGTCAACATCATCATTCACGGCCATGAACCCAACCTGTTCGAATCCATGGTCGAATCGGTCAATGAACCGACCCTGGTCCAGGCCGCCAAAGACGCCGGAGCCAAAGGCATCAACCTGATCGGCATGTGCTGCTCGGGCCTGGAAATGTTTGTCCGTCACGGTGTCCCTCACGCCGGAAACTTTATGTCCACCGAGACCGTCCTGGTCACCGGTGCGGTAGATGCTATGGGTGTGGATGTCCAGTGCATTAAGCAGGGGCTGGTTAAAGTGGCCGACTGTTACGACACACCGCTGATCACTACCAATCCGCGGGCCCACATCGAAGGTGCCATGCATATCGAGTTTCATGAGCACGATCCCAAGGGCTGTACCGATGAGATCGTCATCCAGGCCATCGGTCGTTTTAAAAACCGCAATATGCCGATTGAAATTCCGCAAATCGTCAACACCGGCGTCCATGGATTTTCCCACGAGTACATCAACTATATGCTGGGCGGCACGTTCCGGTCCTCATACACACCGCTCAATGATAACATCATCAACGGCCGCATTCGCGGTGTCGCCGGTGTTGTCGGATGCACGAATCCCAGAATGAAACAGGACTGGGTTCATGTGGAACTGGTCAAAGAATTGATTAAAAACGATGTGCTGGTAGTCCAGACCGGATGTTCTCAAATTGCTTTGGCCAAAGCCGGATTGACGACCCCGGAAGCGGCTCATCTGGCCGGCCCGGGCCTAAAAGAAGTCTGCGAAACCGTCGGGATGCCGCCGGTATTGGGCTGCGGTGCCTGTGTGGATAACAGCCGCATATTGATTGCTGTTTCTGAAATGGTCAGAACCGGAGGATTGGGAGATAGCATTGCCGACTTGCCGGTGGCCGGATGCGCACCGGAATTCATGAGCGAGAAAGCGATCGCCATCGGGCAATACTTTGTGGCCTCCGGTGTCTATACTGTATTTGGGGTGACCTTCCCAATCGTAGAAGGCACCAGGTTCCACAAACACCTGTTTGAAGAGCTTGAAGAACGCGGTATGGGAAAATGGGGATTTGCCCAGGATCCTTTTGAAATCGCACGGCTGATGATCGCGCATATCGACAAGAAACGCAAACAACTGGGCATCGACAAGGCCCGGGAACGCGTCCTTATGGATATGTCCGACCGTCGTGAGATGGACGCAGCATAACTCAGGCTGTTAAGCTGTAAACCTAAATAAAAGGGGCTCCCGATCGGAGCCCCTTATTTGATTTTAGATTTCGGAATGCGGAATGCGGATTTGACTGGGGCCATTTATCAGGCCGGCGGCGACGCTCGTATGAAACTCCGTTAATTCGCAGCATTGAAAAGATTGGATGTCGAACCCACCGGAGGCGGACTGTAAGCATCGAACGCCCAACTTTGAACATCCAATATTGATTGCGCTAGTCTATATCTATTTTAAAACAAGCAAACTGAATGTTTTCGAAGAGTAGATCCGATCTTGCCCTTTATAGTCTATTTGCCGAAGCAGGCTTGCTCAGTCTATTTATAAAATGACAGAATACAGTATTCGATGTTGGACGTTCAATGTTCATCAGTTCCTTTCCCGATTTGACCGGCCGTCTTTTTGGCAAGCGGCTGGGCTGAACCCTGAACCTCTGAACCTTTAAACCCTGAAACCCTAGCCCCTAGACACCCAGCTCCCTTTTTAGCCAGGCTTTGACATCGTCTTCGAGCGCATAAACCCCTTTCAGCTCACAAACATCTTTTTCATACTGAGGCGGCAATTCAAATTGTGCCAGTTCAACTGCTTCCTCAGAATTGCGGCGGATTAAATAAATGAAGTAGGGTTTTCGCCAGCAATTGACTACAAAATAGGTAGAATAATCATTTTTCGAACGTATCGTGTATTTGCCGCTGCCCCAATCCGAATTGCCCCATTCCAGATAAAGTTTGACTGCTTCCTCGGGACCCAGGTCCCAGCTGATCTCATTGATCAAATCGTCATCTTTTTTCAGTTCTTCCAGTGACAGCATGTAAACCTCCTTTTATGACAGGGTATCAAAAATTAGAATAAAAGTAATGATTCCAGATACGACTGTCAAACCGCCGCCGCACCGGTTTTGATCGATGGAACTGAGTTTCTACAGACTAAATTCAGGTTATGGTGGTAGAAATTTCAGGATGATCGGATAGGAAACGGTATAGTGTGGCCCGGCCGACACCGAGTAATTTGGCTGCTTTGGCTTTATTGCCGCCGGTTTTAATTATCGCTGCGCGCACGCCCTCTGAATTCAATTTTTTAGCCGGCCCTCTGCGGATACAAGTCTTTTCAATTTCGCGCAGCTCAATTGGCAAATCATCCGCGTCCAGGGTGCCGGCACTGCATTTGACAAAGGCAAACTGGACGGCGTTTTGCAATTCACGAACATTACCCGGCCAATGATAGTCCAGCAACAAAGACATTGCCCCGGCAGAGACTTTGAGCGGATCACGACCATAGCGTTCAGCGGCCTCCTGCAAAAAGCGCTCGATTAACAAGGGGATATCAATTTTTCGTTCGCGCAGGGGAGGCATATGAATTGGGATTACATTGAGTCGGTAGTAGAGGTCTTCGCGAAATTGCCCCTTCTTAACGGCCGCTTTAAGGTTTATGTTTGTTGCGCTGATTATTCTGACGTCAACCGATCGGGTATGTTCACCTCCGACCCGTTCAAATTGATTTTCCTGCAAAAACCGCAAAAGCTTAGCCTGCATATTGTTGGAAAGCTCGGCCACTTCATCCAGAAAAGCCGTTCCCCCATCGGCCAGCTCAAAGCGGCCCTTCTTATCCCGAATTGCTCCCGAAAAAGCCCCCCGGACGTGTCCGAAAAGCTCGCTTTCGATGAGACCCTCCGGCAATGCGCCGCAGTTAATGGGTACAAAAGCGGCGCCGTTGCGCGAACTTTCATGGTGGATGGCATTGGCAACCAGCTCTTTGCCGGTTCCGGTTTCGCCGGAAATATGAACCGGATAATCATAGGCGGAAACGTCTCGGATATGCTTGAATATTTTGTACATCTTGTGATCCTGTCCGATAATGTTGCCGAAGCTTGTCAATTTACCGGCTTGCAACTGCAGACTGAAAAGATCCGTAATATCTCGGAAGGATGTCAGGACCCCGACCAATTCACCCTCGTCACCGATCATGCTGGTTATGCTCATCTCCACCCGGCGCGATTCTCCGCTTCGGGTTGTGATCGAAAGGGTGTTTTCTGAACTACCAATAATATCCGGCGTTTTTTCACTAAATTGGCAGCGCCCACCACAAAAGGGATGCCCGAAAGCCTCATGGCAATCTTTGCCCAGAACATCTTTGCGACGGTACCCTGAAATACGTTCTGCCTCCTGATTAAAGAAAAAAATGCGCCGACTCATATCATGGGCAATAATCCCTTCTTTAAGATTGTCCAGGACATGCTCCAGATTATCGCGATGACACATTAAATTTTCAAGTGAGAATTCGGACATATTTTACCCGCCTAATTAATCCGCCCTGAAAACAGCTAATTCAGGGTTTTAAATTGATTTTCTCAGCTGAAGTTTTTAATATTTCGAGGCTCCGGTGGCCTAATCACTTTATGCCGCGCCTGATATCTTATTATTCCGAGCGGGGTAAGTGAGCAGCCTCTTTTATGCTTTTATATCTGTATGACAAATAAGCCAAGGAAATACATCACAAGGTTTTACCATCAACTAGCATCCAGCAACAAATATCAAGTTGATCTCCGGTACTCTACAGAGAACAGGGTATTTTCCGATTCAATTTAATTCCGGCTAAATCCATGGCAACATCATAGGCCAATATTTCGACTCCCCGGTTAACCGCCCGCCGCAATCCGTTGCCATAATCGGGATCAATTTTATCTGCCGGTTTGAATGCCCTGGCATCCATTCGTTGGATGAAATAGAACATTACGCATCGGCAACCGGATTTTACAAGCCTCTATAGTTCATTCAGATGTTTGAGCCCTCGAGTGGTAACGGCGTCCGGAAACTGGGCCAGACCGTCATGGACCAGGGTACAATTTTTAATTTCAACGTAGCACTGATCTTTTTGACCATTGCTCAGGCGCAGATCAATGCGGGAATTGCTGCCGATTTTAACTTCTCGTTCAACCGTTTCATAACCCGCCAGCTCATGTATCAAACCCGCTTGGGAGGATTGAAATACCAGCCGGTTGGGTACCAGAGTATTCACCCCAACCAGCGAAGTTGGCATTTCGATGAGTTCCCAGGTGTATTTTAACTTGCGCTTCGGGTTGTCATGACGGGATAAATATGCCGGTTGCCCCGATTCGGAGCAACCCTTCATGCTGCCGGTGTTCGGACAATGGGCCGTGACGATCTGACCGGTATCCAATTCGACGTCTGCCAGGAACCGCTTATAACGCTTTTTCAAAATCCCCCGGACAAGCGGTGGCCATTTCAGTACCCCATTCTGGTCGGTATATTTTTTTTCACTCATCGAATGCAATAATTCGTGATCATCCGTTTTAATTCGTGGCTAACCAGTTTTTTTATAGCCAAATCATAGGTCCGAATTCAATCAGTCTCGCAATTCAACTTTAAATATTGTTCTTCTATAAAATTTGCCAAATTATCGATATCCTCCAAACCGAATACGGGCTGCTCTATTTTAAGATCGGCATCGGTGACAACCGCAACCAGATGGTCGTCATTCCTAAGAAGGGCATCATCGTGCCGGGCCGCCCGCACCACCTCGATTTTGGGCTTGCGCGCACCTTTATATCCTTCGGTAATCACTAGATCCAAATCACCAAAATAGTCGACCAGGCTATCCAGGGTTCCCTGATGATCATTTTTAACCATCGCAATTTTTCCCGGGGATGCAATAATAACCGCTTCAGCGCCGGCATCTTTGTGGCGCCAGCTGTCCTTGCCGGACTTGTCAAAATCAAATATATGATGTGAGTGTTTGATGGTTCCGATCCGGTAGCCTTTATTTCTGAGTACCGGAATTAATTTTTCAATCAGTGTGGTTTTACCGGATTGTGATCGACCTACAATACAAATAACCTGCGGCATATTGATCTCCCTGCCAATATTTATTCTCCATTCAGACTTAAGACGGATTATGCTCTAATAATTGGGTTTGTGCTGATTCCTGGCCCAAGGGAACATGTTTTCATTTTTAGAATAAATGTAAGGACGAAAACTATGTTGCAAAAGCCATATTGTCAAGAATAACCCTGTCGGGTCACATTAAACATTAATTTTAAGCTACTTTATAGCAAGCAAAGGACTTTTCTAATCACCCGGCCGATTAGCCAAATCGATTGAATTAAAGACCGATGAAGTAAATTCATGCCTGCAAATTCTTATGACCAAGGGCATTGACCTGTCGGAGCTTACAATCAGATCTCCCAATTTGGAGACGGTGTTTTTAAATCTCACAGGACGGCAATTGCGAGAATAATGATGAATATTAAACGTCTTTTGACGATCTTCAAAGCCCGAAATCGCGAATTGTTTAGGGACCGGTCTGCTTTTGGTTGGAATTTTCTGTTTCCTTTTTTAATTGTGGCGGGATTCGGTATTATTTTCGGCGGCCGTTCTTACAGCGAATACAAAATCGGCGTACTCCCGCACCCGGAGACCCTTATTTCGATCGATCGGATTCAAATCCCTGATGGATTTCGCACCATGCGACTTGATCTTTTCGTTTACGGTATTGGGATCCTATTTTAATCTGTTTCTGGTCTTTTGTTTGGGCAGCCTGAGTCTTACGGCGCTGGGGCTGGTGCTGGCCTCCAGGGGAACCAGTGAAGAGTTTACAACCGGTATCCTTAACTCCATTTCCTGGCCCATGATGTTTTTGTCCGAAGTCTGGTTCTCGCTGGCAGGTGCCCCCCGGTGGGTTAAAGCCGCCGCCCAAATATTTCCCCTCACTCATCTTCTAAAAGCCGCACGCAAAATCATGCATGATGGCGCAGGGCTGGCGGATATCAGCCTGGAAATCATGATTCTTTCCCTGATGACGTTTGCATTTCTAACTCTCGGCGCATCAATGTTTTCCTGGAATAAATAGACGGGTGCGCTAACCAGATCCGTGCTGGTAGAAAAAAACTTCGTAGGTCCATAGAGCTATTATTGATTGTAAGAACGGTTTTCGACTCGGCTGAGCTCGTCGCAGGCCAATGGTATGATTTGAATGCAAATTTCGTCTGTGACAGCGTCGGCTCAGCGGTCAAAAGCTGTGACTGGAAACTCTGGGACAAAAATTGGGGATGGTTCGAAGCAGTTATGCAGAACACACCATCGCAAAACCACCAGCATCTAAAATAATCCGGAGATCAATCCACCATTAGTACTTTTGCACCGCGTATTTCGCGATCTTTGAGCTCTAACAGAGCATTATTGGCTTCGGTAAGGCCGAATTCCTGAACTTCCGGTATAAAAGGAATACTTGCGGCCAGCTCCAGAAATTCGGTCACATCCCTGCGGGCCACATTGGCAACACTCTTGATTTCTTTTTCCAACCACAGATGCTGCGGGTAATCGAGTTTCGACAGTTCGTCTTTATCGAGTTCTTCTTTGCGAATGGCATTGATCACCAGCCGGCCGCCGGGAGCCAGGCTTTTCAGGGCTTCTACCACCGGCCTCCACACCGGTGTGGTGTCTATGATACAGTTTAATTTTTCCGGCGGTTCTTTGGTTGTATTACCTGCCCAGACCGCGCCCAGCTCGACGGCAAATTCTCTTTCCTTCCCACTTCGCGCAAAGACATACACCCTGGAATCGGGGAATCGGTGTCGCACCATTTTCAACACTAGATGGGCAGATGCACCGAACCCGGTCAGACCTAATCTTTGTCCGTTCTGCATTCCGGTCAAACGCAGGGAGCGATACCCGATTGCGCCTGCGCAAAGTAGCGGTGCGGCCTGGGCATCGCTGAAAATATCGGGAATCGGATAGGCAAATTTTTCCTGAACCGTCATGTACTGTGCATACCCCCCATGGGCATCCCGTCCGGTCGCTCTGAATTCAGAACAAAGATTTTCGAGACCGGTCGCACAGTAATCGCAATGGCCGCAGGCTGAATGGATCCAGGCGATCCCCACCCTGTTCCCGATGTGAAGCCGATTTACTTCACCACCCGTTTCAACCACCCGTCCGACGACCTGGTGTCCCGGAATAACCGGTAATCGTGGCGGCGCAGTTCGGCCTTCGATCTCATCCAGTTCGGTGTGACAAACACCGCAGGCCGACACCTTGACCAGAATTTCACCGTCACCCGGTTTGGGTTCCGGCATTTTCTCAAAAGACAGAGGCATTCGTTCTTTTTTGAGATCACACAGCCGATGTAAAACCATTGCTTCCATATCGACCATCCCTTGATAGGCAACGCCTACCCGAACCTACCGATAAAAATTAAATGCTTGCCAAATATACGCGCCACGGCTCCCAATAGTATTTTTCCCAACCTTGATCGACACCATCGAAGTCCTGGTCGGGTACATCCAGGTGAATTAGGTCAATTCGTCCCTCATCGCCCTCCGAAGTAAAGGAGATGATCAGGGTGGAGTCCGGATCTTCGACCATAAAATTAACCGAACGCCACGACTGAATAATCAGCCTTGGCTTGATCACCTCAAGGGTCATCCCGGTCAAAGCCCCATCGAACGCGCTAAATTTGGAGCCTTTTTCATCGCCAATGTCAACGAGTGCACCCGTGATTGCTTGATGAGTCAAGGGATTCATGTACATTTCAAATAGTTTCTCGGCGCAAGCCGGTAACACCACAGAATGACGAATGATATTTCTCATTGCCCTAATCCTTTGAGATTGATTGCCTGTTTTTTAAAGTGAGCTGCGGCCAAAAGGAGTATCGATTCAGGATGGCCGCAACGCAAAATTGCGACTTTTTCACCACCAGCACAAAATTTTTTCTACCAAACTCCCTGACCCCGGCTATCCAATGTCCTGCCGGGTTGACCGATAGAATCAAACTCATTTGATATTAGCGCCGCGCTTTTCGAGAAGCTCTCTCAATATCGATCTATGGCAACGCGAATCATCTTTACAATAGCACCCAATAGCAAAGTTAGTCTGATGGGAAAGTGCGGCTAACAAGTCCAGATCCCTCCTCGTCTCAGTCAATTTCATTTCAGCCATAAATTTACGCTTGAACCCTTTCCAAGAAATTTCGTCATTCAGCGGCGTGGTTTTTTTCAATAGGGCTTCACTAGGCGCAAGGTTTGGAAACCACACATCGTAAATGTTTTTCGACGCATAGTCCTCTTTCCTTACACCACGTGGAGGTCGCCGGACAGTGCCAATTCGCAATCCTTCATTGTGCGATCTTGGGCTGCCTAACCTTACGATCCGTATAGTCATTCCGTCTCCATAATTCTTAAGACTAAAGTTTGAGGATGAGTTGCAGGCTTCCATTAAAGGTGAATTATATACGTTATTAGATCCGCCGTTACAACTCCCTTTTTACCATCAATTCGGCAAAAACAGATTAATTTATCCGATCCGGATATTCTGCGGGCCCTGAACTATTGGAAAGCTATTGTTGACGCCGGGGGATACGATGGTGAGAAATCCCAAGGTTTGAATCTTTCCGAAAGTTTTTTCGAAATGATGGAAGAACACGCAGCTTACCGTGCTATTGGGCGGTAAGGAAGTTAGATTTCAGCGCCACAGAACTATCGAAAAAGCCTTGTCCCGTCGTAGCTATTAGAGCGAAGCCGGAAGCTTAAGTTGATACGCAATTTGAACTTTTTCATTGCTACACAACGAAAAAGCATTGTTTTATCTTTTTTCAGATGTCTGTTCTCTGACATCTGCCCTCTGACTTCTGACATCTGTCTTCTGACCTTCGGACCTATCCAGTTACCGGGTGGGGCTTTACGATTTTATCTTTGGGGATAAATTCCTTGATAAAATCAGTGGAGTGAACGACGGCACTTATTTTAATATAAAGAAAAATCGGAATCAGCGCCAGGTGCATGGGTTCAAGCGACATCTGGTCGCCCTTACCAACAAATAGATAGGTAATTAGAACAGCCAGACCGATTTCCAGCAGGGCATCTAAAAATCCAAGCAAATATTGCCGGATGTAAAAATAGCCTCCGCCGGGAATCAGGAGTGCGCTGAGCACGGTTTTAATTTTGCTTTTGAATTGAAGCTGGCATTTTTCACATTTTTTCTGTCCTGCGGCAATTTTGCCGGTACAGCGCGGACAAAGATGTATGCGGGCGGATAGCGGTCCTCTGGTGCCGGCAATCGGTATCTTTTTATTGAGCAAAGACCTGATTTTTCTTCTTTCGGAACTGGCAATTGCCTTGAATTTTTCAATTTTACCATTGCCCGCCCGCTCAAAATGAACGATAAGAGTTCCGCCTTTGAGTACGATGGATTGACATCCCCTATAGGCCACCTGGGCAATCGAATAATTATAATTATAGTCGGCGGTCGCCGGGATATGAAGAATGAGATAATTCGTGAATACTAATAACGAGCGTTTAAGATAAACAAAGGCAAAACCGGTGAGATATTGCGCCAGGGAGTTTAGCGGCGAATAACCGGTGGTTAAGGATAGTACTTGTTCCCCATTTTTTAAAAAGGGCTTTAAAAAAGACATTTTTACAATTAATTTGCTTTGCCGCTTTTCAATTCGCTTTTTGTAAATATCCTTATGGTTGGAGAACAGAATCTCGCTATCGACCGGGAGTCCGAATATCTTCGGACCCAGGAAACCGGCAGGTTTAAAAGCTACTTCGGCCATCATAAAGCTCCTTTCAATTATGCAGCGCTTCCATGGTTGGTATCATTGATGTGGATTCGGGCAAAAGTCATGAATCCGGCCGGGATCTCAATCTATTATCATCGGTATGACGGGGAAAAATCTTGAGTAAAATTTTGGCCGGGCAGCTGGCAGGGAATTACTTTTCGCCCACCAGAAGGCCGGAGTCATTGGGGGATTTTAGCGGAATTCGGTGGATATTTTTAACACCGGCAGCCAGCAGCATATCGGTAAGCTGCTGTTCGGAATACGATTGGCCCGCATCCGTGCCTAAAGGCATATTCAAGGAAAACAAGGCCGGGAAAAGGGGGCCGTCCATACTGTTGTTTAAAATAGATTCATGAACAATAACAATTCCTTGCGGATCTAATGCATCAACTGCTTTTTGAATAATCAGACGGCATTCTTCAGGCCCTTCCCCATGCAGAATATGTGACAACCAGGCCGCGTCATAATGCCCTTGAATGGGGTCCGTCAGATAATTCCCGTCGCTGAATTCGACCCGATCGGATAAATTAAACTGCTCGATGATTTTTTCAGCAAACGGTCGCGTAGTCGGCAAATCATACACTGCGGCGCGCAGCCCGGGATTGTTCAGGCAGAAATGGATGGCATAGGTTCCGGGGCCACCCCCCAGATCGAGAAGATGTTTTCGAGTTGAAAGATCGATCTGGGGCACCAATTGGGGTGCCAGTCCCATAGCCAGGTTGAACATTCCCATTAAAAAACTTTCACGCCATTCTTCTTTGCTAATAGAAGATCGGTTGCGGACGGGCATGCCGGATTGCACCGTCTGATCCAACTTCGACCAGGAATCCACCAGGTGATGGTGATGCATTATTATGTGTCCGATATATTGGGTCGAATTTTTTGAGAGAAAGGTTTGACCGGAAGGAGCGTTGGCATAAACCCCATCAACCTTTACCAGAAGTTCCATGGCAACCAGGGCATCCAGCAGTCGCTCCATGCCCCGCTGAGTTGCCTTGAGTTTCTCGCTGATCTCACTTGCGGCTATCCGCCCGTCCCCAATAGCGGTAAATACATCCAGTTTAACCGCTGTATGCAGTACCGCCGTCTTCCAGTAAAAAACGGATATCTCGAGCAAATCACCAGGGTTCCATTGCCGAGAGGTCATCGTCTAATTATCACTCATTTCTTTGGCAAGCTGTTGCGGTGTCATGGTCCAAAAAGGGGTGCCATCTTTTGTCAGACGAACCTTTATGATATCCGTGTCGGGATCCTTTTTAACTTTTGAGGCCATAAAAATGTCTTTGCCGTTGATCTCGGCCCAGACGCCTTTTATCTTAATGCGCTCATTTTTCTTTAATCGAATTTCACTGGGTTTACGGTACCAGGTCGGACAGAGGTGTATTTCGTGTATATAGGCCCCCTCCCTCACATCCAGCACAGTTGCCGGCGACATACCAGGCATCGGTACGACTTCCTTAACCCGAACGACATACGCCCTGATTTTTTCGAATTCGCGAACATCGTAGAGCTTGTTATACGGATCATCGATTCCCCAGCCTTGCATGTCGCGTTTATCCTCAGCCTGGGCCCAACTAATCCCAATAACCAAAAAAAGTAAGATTAACAATATTAATTTTCCGATTTGTTTAAACGAAGATTGCATGTTGACCTCCTATGGAATCGATCCAACTTATTTAATAATCAATTTATAGTTCGTTTGGGTTTCCATATATTATATCTATTGATTAAGTATTTGCAACTATGAAAAATGGCGTCACAGGTTAAGACGCATTGGTATCGGATTTTGTTTACAATATTCTTGCACGACGGATTAATTAGAATAAAGTAAATTCCCTTCACCGTAAACAGCGACCGGGTAATTTGTCAGATCAAACGGATCGCCGCTCCAGCAAATAAATGAAGCCCACTTGCCTTTGGTAAGGGTCCCGAGCTGTTTATCAATGCCCAGGATCGTGGCATTTTGGCGGGAAACCAGCTCGACAGCCTGTTGTTTGGACATACCGGCTCTTACAAACCATCGAGTTTGCAGAAATAACTGACGGGCGAGGGTAACCGGATGGTCGGTCATTAAACCGAATTGCACCCGGGAATTTATCAAATGACGAATATTGCGCCAATCTTCATGTTTTAATTCAACTTTGTAGGCAAAACAGTCGATCGGACCATAGACAACGGGTATCTTGCGCTTTTTCAATTCCTGAAATGTCTCGGCCTGGTGAACGTCCATCGCATGTTCAATGGTGAGCCGGATCTTGAAATCATCCGCCAGCCTCAGCAGGGCGGCAATGTCATCGATTTTATGAACATGGGCCCGCAGGCGGACTTTGGCGGCCAGCAGGTTCTGCAGCACTTTGTCTTCGGCCGTAAACGTAATCTCCTCTTTTTTGCTGCCCCTGGCCTTGCGATATTGTCGGTCCTTCCGGCGCACTTCACCCAGCCGGCCGCGCAAAATGGCCAGGGCCCCCATGCGCGTTGTCGGACGTTGACCTTTCCAGCGACGAGTGGACATGGGATTATAACCGAAAGCCGCTTTAAGACCTGCGCGACCGATGAGCGCAGTCGTACTGTCCTTGCCATAGTTTCGGATCACGGCTGACTGTCCCCCGATGATATTGCCGCTGCCCGGTACCACACACGAATACAGCACGCCGGATTCCAGGGCATCCCGGAACGCTTTATCATCCATTTGAACCGAATCCAGAGCATCCGTGAGGGCTAGAATCGAATCAAGCTGATCGTTTGCCTCTCCATCACTGCTCGGCTCGCCGGAGCGTTCCATACCGATATGGCTGTGGGGATCGATAAAGGCCGGGGTCAATACGTTAAATTTGCCCAGCAGTTTTCCTTTGGCGGTGTTGGATATGCCGACAATTTTGGGGCCGTTAAAAACAAGATAAGCATCGGAGACAATTGTTTTGCCGGTATATATGGTTTCAGCAAAAATACAGTTCATGGCAACCTCATTTATAACTATCTGGTGAAAGTCCGTTTGACACGCTGTGAAAAATGAAAATAAGTAATCCAGATAATGCTGGCAACCAGCGTTCGCACGAAATTGATGGTTGGCCCCATGCTGGTCGGGGCGGTCGTTGAAAGAACGACCTGAGTGAAATAACAATCAAGGCTGACAAATATGAAATTGGCAGCAAAAAACAGGATCGCCAGCCTGGGGACAAATTTACGTAGTTTAAAGAAATACACGATTACACCGGTTGATAGAATCAGAAAACACCCATTTCCAATCAACTCCGCAATCAATAGCGGGGCCCAAAAGGGGTGATATGAAACTGAACCCGGGAGGGTCAATCGAGACCAGTTCTCTGATGAAAATGCCGGCATAATCTCGGTGTATAAAGAAACCGCGGCTTGCACCGGATAGAGTACCAGTCCGATTGCACATATAATTAACCAGCCGCCGATTTTATTATAATCTTTATTACCATCATTATTTATTATTTTAGCATTCATGAATAATACAGTAATGCATAAACCTCAAATAGTATCCAAGCGCAGCAATTAAAAAGTCATATACTGCTTTTCCCAGTAAATAAGGGGTTTATATTCAAACAATCCATTTAAATGATGCATAAATGCATGCCGTCCCTCCTTCTGCCATAACTCGGTCATAGTTTCGTTGACCTGTTGATAAAATGCTTCAATTTCAGCAGCCGATGCCGGCGAATCGCCTGCCTGCTTTTCGGCAGCAATCTCTGCAATTAAATTCAGCCACATTTGACTGGCGCCCATTAAATAATGCGGCCAGGTTTTCTGGATCGATGGGGGCCAGTTTTTATCACTGGTATCTTCGATATTGGGCCGGGATATTTTGGCCGGGTCATCATAAACATCCCGGTCAAGAATCCCCTCGGTTTTCAAGTAGGCCACCAACGGATCGTTTTGCAGCGCGTTGAAAATCTGCCGGGCGGCCTGGGGTGAAGAATAGAAGATGAAACTAAATTGCCGACCGGCGCCGTCGCGGGCTGACCGACGATGAAAACGCCACAGGTCGATATCTTTATTATATTTTTCTAATTTTGGCAAAATGACCTGATGGGCCAGATATAAGTCCATATGCCAGATCGGTTTGGTGTCCGGCGGCCAGTGCATGCGGAAGCGGGCAAACCACCAGCCATGTCCGGAAGGCAACTCGCGGGTATTTTGGGGCTCGATCTCCGGTGGCTGAACCCGGCCAAGCGACGAACACCCGGCAAGAAACACCAATAGTAAGAAAATGCCGCCGAATATTTTAGAAAAATTGCTGATTTTGAGCACAAATATTCTCCTTTGTATTGGTCAAAAAATTTTACGGGTACAACTGTTCTGGGTCTACCGTTCTACTCCCTTAGGTGCTTAGCGGCATCACATCGACAACTTTTTGTCGATATTACCGTGTACGTTGATATTTCAGAGGTTTCAGGTTTCAGTGTTCAGGTGTCAGCATTTCGCACCTTTTTTTCCTGACACCCGAAACCTGAAACCCAAAGCCAATGAGTTGCGCTATTGCTGCCCCGCTGGGGCCACTTTTTCCTATCTCTGTACAGGAAAAAGCTTAGGTTGTTTTTCTTCCGCAAGGGTTCCAAGATGCTGAAAATTCAGTATCGTCAGCTTTCGCCAAGACATAGAACAGGATGATTTATTTATGGAACGCTAAGGTTTAATGTCTTCGGCGATAATGAAACTCCTTGGCCCGCAAACAGTTATCCTCCATCAGTTCCCCGAGAGAGGCCTTGATGGCACTGTTGTCCTCCGCCCGGTATGTCTTCAAATTATTTCTATATTCCGGCAGGCGATATAGAAAGTTGCCGATCGCCTCGGTTCTAATCCGCCTTAAGTTTATTCCGTACTTCAACCGGGCCAGCAGATACGCATTGAGTTCCTGTTCGAACTGACCGCGCATTGGCAGCGCCAGGTAGGGTTTGCGCAGATAAAACGCTTCAGTCATCAGGGTGAATCCGGCCGTGGCCATAACTGCCTTGCAGCTAGCCAGATCCTGCAAAAATCCCCCCTTGCTAAACGGCTTATAGACAATGTGGCCGTCCTTCTCATTGCGATCATAACCGTACACCCGGAATCGTTCACGGGGAAATGATTTTAGCATGTTGAGAAACGATTCAAAACCGCTTGTCAGGTACACCAGCACATGCCCGCCATCGGATGGCTGACGCGTTAAAACCGATTGCCGTAAAATCGGAGGAAAAAAAAAGGTACGGTCATTTTTGGCTTCACCGTAGTAAAAAGTGGTCACCATGGAAACATCCGGCCGCGGTACGATAGCCCGGATGATACTGGCCGTCATCCGGCGCTCCTTCTGCAGGCGGACCGGACAGGGATAGGTCATGTATCGAATGCGGTGTTGATTATCGATACTAACCAGCGGCAGATTATAGTGATATGCCAGATAGGCGGTCATCGGTTCAAAATCGGTAAGCACGCAATCCGGCTGGAAATTCTTGAAAATGTCCTTGCGCAGCGCATGGAGTTTTTGATGTCCCCCGGGTAAGCGCTGCAAATTTTCGGTAAACGTTTTAACTTTTGAAACCCGATTGTTTGAACTGGCAATATGAAGTCCTTCGGTTTCAAATACATCGAAATCGTCTTTAAGATTGTGGTATCCACGGTCATAGCTGATCACTTTAACAACATGACCCAGCTGTTCCAGATAGCTGATCATTTCCCGGGCCCGTGAGGAATGGCCGGAGCCTTCGCCCGATACACCATACACGATTTTTGCCAAAGATAATTCCTTTCATTGGAACATTTCATATATTATAAGACGGATCTATATACAATAAAAAGGCTAAACTGTGACCGGATCTGTCACAAGCATCTGGTAATATCTTCCCTAACAAAGGAGGAAGATATTATGAATACAGATCAACTGAGAGAAAGATTTCC
>Ga0056115_1000555_pt1 | contig 16844 bp, 13 predicted proteins | sample WorMetOlspDAHAB1_FD_77007 | JGI IMG/M metagenome (GOLD analysis project Ga0056115, IMG submission 77007) | Marine gutless worms symbiont microbial communities from Max Planck institute for Marine Microbiology, Germany - Olavius sp. DAHAB.1 ...
ACCTAGGGGGGTCGGTCCTACTGTGTCAAACAGGGGGGGGTTATGACCTAGGGGTTTACGACCGGGGGGGTTATGTCCGGACACCCGTAAACTTCATGCTTACAATTTGTGCTTACTTGTGAGTTGTGAAAGACTGCACATGCAACCAAGTAAAAGACAGTCAATGAGTTCGGATTCTTAATAAACAGTGACCTGATCCTGCCAGCGAAATTCCTGGCCGTCACTTTCAATCATGGAACTGATGGGCAGCTGGCGGCGTGGCAACGCCTGCATCCTTCGCGGTACATCCATCGCTGACATGCACTCGTCCATACCAGCCAAAGCGCTATGCACATAAATCGAACTCGACCATTTCAACTTCAACATAATAAAACAAAAGCAAAACGTAACAACGGGAAGCTGCAGACCCAAACTCCGCAAAAGCGAGGATGAGAGAAAATATAGCTGAGTAACGACTAAAATCGGCAAGAATGTTGTTAAAATATACCACAGATAATTTAGCTGTTCTTTCCAGTATATAGTTTTAAAGTAAAATAAAAGTAATAGAAAACTAGAAATGAAAAATAAAATGATGATTATTATTATAATTTACAAAAAATAGAACGACACAATAAGCTACAGAATGCCAACTATATAGGCAAACCTTGGAAGAAAGATTTCCTTAATCTCAGGAGAATACAGGGAAGGAGCCTTTCTGTTCCAGATAATTTCGACGCTGGTATACTGCTTCAACGCTGTCTTGTTACATGACAGCTTGCCCGCCCCTGACTGCACGAAGTCACGAACTGATGATCTTTACCAAATTTGGTATATCTCAAGTAAACTTCCTCAGGAACGTACCTACAATAATAACAATAATTGTATAACAATAATAGGCCTAATGTTATGCCATACCTCCACTTGACAACGAGTCCAAGCTTGACGGAGCCAGTAGCATTAAGAGCGATGCTGAGAGACTGGCGCTGCGCTTTGAACAAGTCAGTCGTGTCGTAGCTCTTCTCGCCAATTACCAGATTCTTGCCGAAACTTCGAACTTCTGACACCTGAAGAAACAGTACACCTTTCCGTTTTTTGCTGTCTCCGACAAACAAAGCTCTCACGCAGTGTTTCAGTACGGATGAGTATGAATAAGTCAAAAGTATTTAGGTCTATGCATCACGATGAGTATTAAAACTGAAACGAAATCTAGAATAGTACAGTTTAACGTTTTAAGTTGTCTCCTAAATGTAGCTGTGTTTGTCTGTTGTTTCAGTGGCGGTGTAAGAGAAGAATTCCAAGTGCAGCTCAGAAGGAAACATGGTAACCACATATCGAACAGTGCTGGGCTACGTCAGGTCAGACATGAGCCCAAAACTGACTGTGACAGCGTACAGAACAATGTTGGACAAGTAACTGTGGTGGTGGTTACAGTGAATACGCGCGTTTATAACAACCTACAACATCATCTATGACTCAAGATCTGTCGAGTCGTTCTGAATATGTTCTGGTGTTCTATCAAGTATAGACAGATTAGCAGCCGAAATAAAAGCAGCCACAGCACGAAGGCATCCGCATATCGACTCTAGCTGAAAGGGTCAAAATGCGCACAGGTACAGACTGGCTACAGCCTGTCACTATTCTAGAGGAAACAACGAAAAGTTTCGAACAATAGTTGGCCCACTTCAAAATGTTGCCAACCTACCCGAATGCTGAAGACGTCATCGAGTACAACTTTGAGCGGAAAACTTTGCGGTTCCCACGACTGCGAAGTATTGCCAATTTTGCCCTTACATCGCCACTTCTGACCCCCATACTTGAGCTGCATCTCACAATTGTCTCCCGGTATAAGGCGCGCAAAACCGAATAAACCTGGAACACAAAAGTTCTGACGTTCATTGATTTTTAATCGATTTTGCTTTTGATACAACAGATATATTTAACAATAAACTTACTTTTCATCGAAACTCACCTGGACCTCGAAATATATCCATCACTGAGTACCTGTGCACGTGACGAGTTATGTTCGCGGTTAGGCTATTTCAAACTTGCGTGCCATAATCATCATCATCATCATCATCATCATCATACACATTTTAAACGTGGCCTAAATAATGATAATTATTGCAAGGACCACGGGTGTCCAGACAGTAGTGCTACATGGTGATAGTAACACACGAGTCATATAATAGTGTCCTGGTAGGAACGGGAAAACAGAAAGGTCTTGAGTCGTTTTCTGAAAACCGCGAGTGACGGCGCAGATGCGACGTGGAGAGGCAGGTCGTTCCAGACGGTGGCACCCGAAACCGGAAACGCCCGCCTGCCGACTGAAGAGAGACGAACCGGCGGAACGTCCAGACGATGTGAGGTAGAAGACCGCAGCCGTCGTCTGGATGTCATGTCGGAAACACGGGTGAAACATGACTGTAGGTAGGACGGAGAGGTGCCGTGGATGGATCGATACGTCATAACTGCCAGTTTGAAGGAGATACGTTCTGGGACGTGTAGCCAGTGGAGGCTGATGGTGGCCCGAAAAAGTAAGCCACTATCACTTCAATACGCTTTAATACGGTTTTTTATCATCTGGACGTGGCTTACTTTTGGGCCACCCTGTGCACAATTGTTCGCATGTATTCGCATGGATAGTCTGACGTAAAGGTGAATGCATACCTAGCCTTACAAGTGCCTGTCGACTTGCTGGCTTTGATTAACTCTGATTAAATTAAATCTGACTCTTTAATGCCTGGCCATTCCGGCTCATGGTAATGGTAGGGCGGGCGATAAATAACTTTGATAATAATAATAATAATAATAATAACACTAGCTGTCTGTCATCCATGCACCACTGGGTGCTGCTGGACACGAACAAGGGAGTGAGTACAGTTTAACACCCACCCGACACAGTATACGTAATTCTAGAGGAGAACAAATGGTAGCGAGTTTGTAATCTTTATATTGGTAAAACAAATGTCTGTGACTGGCTCGATATTTTATGCTACAGAGTGATAAGTAACTGACGCTGACCTGCCATTGTACAGTGAAAACTGCCGAGCAAGTTTTCAAGCTGAGCTTCTATGGCGCACATTGTCTGCAACACGAAACAGTAAATCAGTACAGTTACTAGCCTACTTCGTTAAACGCATTCATGACGTTCTATATATAGCTCTGAGAAAATATACAGCTGACTATAAATTATTTTCTCACTATAACGTGTTACATTACCAGTCCCAACTGTCTGCACAAAAGTTAATGCAAAATTATACTGACAGCTTGTGAGTTACAGTTACATATCTATGATAAGCAGCATTATGTTCCAACAGTGAAGCAAAACAATACAATACAAAAATGATTTCTATAGCGCCGTGATAGAGGGTGCAGACACGGTTTCACTAATGCAGTGGTTTTCAACCGGGGTCACGTGTAACGTAAGGGTTGAGTGAACGCCAGCCAGGGGTCTGCCGGTGGCCAATAACGGGTGACAATAAGTAACTATATCGGATTCTGCCACAGGATTGTATTTTTGATTTAGACTAGAATTACACCTGTATGTATCAATCGGTGTTCATGCATAATATAATAAAGTATAGGAAACTGATGTTTCCGTCCACTTCGAATTGAACAAACCCTTGAACAAACTGTATGAGGTTCCACGAGCAACCTAAGTGCTCCAAAGAGTTCCATTCTAATAAAAAAAAATAAAACACTGCATTAATGTCAGCGAAACTGACTTCTGAGCAGCAACATACTTGAGAACATTCTTTGTGTCCTCGTTCCACGTTTTGCATCGACGACTTTCGATTGCTCCCCGAGTGAGAGATGAATGCCCGTGCCATTGTTTTCACCCCTAATAGGCATCGCACAATTCATATAAATAATCTCAATCTGGTTTCTGTCCCCTCTAAACCTTGCTGAATTACACATGAAAAACGTTTTCATCATTGTTACATACATAGATACAACTATTCGTTTATTTAAACCAATGTCATACGCATCTCAAAGACATTAGTTTCGACATTTTCATTTATCAGTCATGGTGAGCATGGACCAGATGGACAAAGATGGACGAGACGAGAGTAATGCGAAGCAAAGGATGCAGGACCCCATAATATAAGTTGAGAATCGAAATGAGAATTCCAGTCACGCAGTGCCGCAAAGCTTCCTAAAGCTGCTGCTGTCGCCGTTAGAGGAGACCAACCCGACGATCAGTGACTGCTGCTGTGCTACGATCGCTAAACACAGCTTCTCTGCAATTATAGACTCGACAGTGTCCGCATTTGATATGAGGAGTGCTGCCCTCCTGCAATCCTGCATGAATTGTGAACCGATGCGATTGCTGTACTACAGCGGCAAATCGTCAAACAATGAGGACAATTTTCATACTGCGGCATAACTCAGCAGGCTCCATAAAGTATTTCAATATCATTTCAAAATCTTCAACAGAAGTTCAACAAAAGTAAAAATATATAATTGGCGTAAAACCTGAAAAATTGAAGGGAAAATCCTCAAAATCTAATCAAATGCTTTCGTCCGCATGACGTAATTTCTTCCGAATTTTGAAAGCCATCCATCACAAGCTTCAAGTATTCTGTACAGAATGATAACGCTACCAATCTCACAACTTTGCTTCGCAGCTTCTTTGCAATGCTGGCTGAAATCTCGCAAATTACAAGACTCACAGTTGTACCTTCTACAGCAATGAGCTCTCTCTCAGCTATTGAATATCATCCCATTCTTCATCATAACTAACTTATATCCAGATGACTCCATGGAAATCAAACAGTGGGCAACTATGCAACTACATTTTCTGTGCCACTGAACTGAAGGAATGACTTCTGCCAAATCTGTCCTCAGTTACTAACCTTCCCGCAACTGTTGATGTAGAACGTAACTGTCTTCCAATTCTTCTAGCTGAAACAATACATTAAAAACTGCTGGTAAAACTTATGAACAAAATAACGTACTAGACCTACATCCTTTCTCCCGGCTTCCTCATACCGTCATACGACCAACATTAAGCGACGTATATAAAATGTACTTGACACTGCCTGAATGCCCCTGAGCGCAATGTTTCATCATACGACAACGCTACATAACACACCACAAATCTGATATTCATGACCGTGGATGAAAATAGCAATGCCGATATTTATAGTGCTGTCAACATGATTCGATCATTGCCAGAGTTCCGTCAGTCCATAGAGTGAGCGTGGAAGAGCAAAACCGGATCAAGGGCAGCTGACCCTCAGATAATCTGACAGATAATCCTGCTGTTACTATCATTCAACCAGAAGGCATCAGGGAAACCAATCACAGTCACTTCGACATAATTTCCTACGCATGACGTTAAATACAGTGTTCTAGAATTGAGAATAAGTTTTTACGTCTTTTTTTAAATTTCAAAACGTGACTTTTTACAATGTTTGAATGCAGTGACAAAACACGTTAGCAGCTTGTTATTGGTCAACCTTAAAATGAGATCACAACTTCGATGAGGCATCAGAACAATTGCTATTTCCACATGTCGCGTTATACCAGCTATTGCATTTATAAACTAGTCGTAACTATTCTACTTAGAGTGTATTAAAGGGAGTTCACACCAAGATTAAAAAATATATTATTTTTTTAATTTCTAAATAATAGCGGTCTCAACATTTTAATAATTAAAGGCCGAACTGATTGAGTGGTCTCTAAAATTGTATCTACGTTTTTCGTTTTTCTTAAAATTTAAAAAAACGTGACTTTCACGTTCTTTGAGCTGTTGCACACGTTTTTTTTCTCGAACACTGGTAATGTGCAAAATATCTGCTTAATACAGCAAAAAAAAGACTTTCTCAATCGGCCGTCTGCCCCATACTAAGCAGATATCTGACACATAATATGCTGGTTTCGCACTAAAAACAAGGCTGTCAACTCGGGTACTGCGGGAGGGCGTAAAGAACATACCCGTAAAAGCATCGCAGTGACTGTAGTTTAAAACGAGCGTTCCGTTCCTCGAGTGAGTGATGTGACCAGAGTTTAATATCCCACCCGACACAATAGCGGTCATTTTGGAGGCGGAAAGCGTTCTGCAGCAGGACTGAAACTAAGATAAATGACACGCCACACCACTGGCACTAGACGATTGCGATTCTGACAATTCACAATTTCTTGAGACATAATATCGCCATCTCACAGTGATGGCTAGTAACTTAGAAACAAGAAACTTGTCTCAATACCCAAAGACTCTTCAAAATCTCACTGCTATACGATGCTACGACTTTGGCAAATCACGAAGAACAGTTCACAATATGTACACACGTATAAATATATTTTACCTTAAATAAATGAAATTCCAGTCGTTTCCTGTATCTCTCAGCTTGCTTTATTTGCTAAAAACAAACATCCAAAAAAATTCCAATTGAAAATATCGATGAAATAAACTCATAATATGACGTTCTCATTTCACTGTGATAACCTAGTCAAAGTACACCGTGAGTCAAAAAACACCCCCAACGATTGCAACCATAACTTAAGTTAGCACTGTCCGATTTTAATAATTTCGGCAACATTACACCCAAATAACTTTGGCCTCTAATATCTGTTTAATTACTTAATTCTAACAAATGCGAGCAAACATACACACACTATCTGGAAAATATCAATTTATCTAAATGTGAAATGGTGCATTACGCACGTAGGATGTTTATGATAAAACGACTGAGCCTACAGTAGCTAACAGAACTCCAGCAGTCTTGTTTTCCGTTCGTCGACAGTCATGCGCTAATGACCTTCTGCTTCAGACCAGACACCATTTCATACAGTTCAGTTGTCTCATACAAGCGTTCACTTTTCACATATAGTACGGCAACATTAGTCAGGTCAGACGGAAAATAAGGCAACCAATCATCTTTACACATATGTTAGGGTATATATGCAAATGCAGATATCATTAAAATCGGACGAGCCACACTCGAGCCATAGCTGATCGACAATATCAGGTATGATTTTTTGGATGCACAAAGAATAAGCATACAGCATATGATCACATAGCACACTAGTGATTGCAAAATCTCTAACTGTACACTGTATAGTTTAATGCTTTGGCATCTGTTCTTGAAGTTGTATGTTACTGTCAGATATTACTCCTTGTTTTAGTTCTGACTGCTCGCATATGCATGTTGTGTTATGGGCGTTTACTTACTTTCTTAGATATGTACTTGCAACTTCCATGCAACAAAAAAACAGGCAGTCTATTAAGTTATTTTTGCAAAATCTATCATATCATTATATGGCTATCACTTAAAACTATAAAGCTACTTATTTTATGCATAAGGAGAGCGAGCATAATGCATAACAATAAGTACATAAAACTGAAAGTAGACACAAATTACCTTAAAACTCACACGAATGTGCAGTTATAGGAATACTGGTAATATTATTAATTTGCACGTGTAAACGACTTTTTACAAAGTTATAAATCTGCAACTGCCATTAAACACTACCAGTTGTTTTTAATCAAAAATAGTTTACCTTTTCGACTTCAACAATTCTCGACTGCAATATACAACAGCACAAGACAAAAATACATGAGACATCAGTCGAGACAGATAACAATGGTTTGAATTGATCAACAATGTGATGTGATTGCCCGACAGTCTGCTGCAACGGTTTAATTTCCCGACGGTATACGCCTTCCTGAACTAAGTGGACTTTATGAAAATTGCTCGAAATAGACTGTTAGATTATAATATTCAGACTTCCTAGTTGCCGAACTCTAATATTTCGTAGAACGCCAAAATTTATACATCATAGTGATTCGTCAGATCACGATCAACTATGGCATGAGCAAAGAGCAATTACGTGAGATCCAAAAAGTAAAACTGTTTAGGGAATTTTCACATATTTTGTGAAGCCACTGCGGGCAGTTTTAGCCGTTTTCCGAAATTTTGTTCTAAGGAACTCGCAGGAAATCGACACACTAAAGTTCGTACTCGTTCATACAGCAATATTATGCAATAAATTTTTGTACCGTTAGCTTGCGCCGGCCAAAGAAGGGAAAGGCGAAGAGCGGTAAAACTGAATATGATCGCCATATTCATATAACAAACGATCGTTCTACGTTTATGACAAAAAATAAATTGTCAGATGAGACAAGTAATGACAGCGGTTGCGAGTCTTTAATAGTGAACTGTGGTCTTGATCTTACTGCTATATTCTGCAGTTCACGATTCTATCGACCGCGATCATATAGTTTACCTCTAGAAAGAGCAGTCTTTCAAGAGCTCAGATCACCAGACGATGCTGAAATTATGCTGCAGCTGCGAAGAATGGCTTATAAATGACAAATAGCTGACAATACCGCAACTCGCTAGCTGTAATTGGTTTAATTTCCTGCAACAGTACGTTCTATAGTGGAATACGTGACTGTATTCTGTTGCTGCCTATTGGCACATAAATGTTGTTCAGAATGAGTCCAGTGCTCGAATTGCCGGATAAACCAGTAATGTATTAGCCTACCGTAGCACTGCTAGAGTCTAGAGACAAGCTATTTATGTTACTCTCGGCCTTGAAAATTCTGTTGAAGTTAACTTTCATTCTACTGGAGTGTTTGCGTTCTTACAAGAAAAAATAGAACAAACGAGTGTCCTGTGTTTACTCTCTACGGCTTGTTACAATCAATCAATCAATCGAGGTAAATTTGTACAGCACCGCCTATACATTGAGTGAAGGGAGGCGCTTAACAATAGAATAATGTGAAAAAAGAATTAGGAGACGAGCAAAATATTATAGTATAATATAATAAAAACTACAAGAGGCGGAAAATTTATAAGTATAAAAACTAATAAAAACAATGTCTAAATGTGAGTATATGACTGATGAAATTGTTCAGTTTTGAGGTGTTGTTTGAAAGTTGCGACTGGTCCTGCAACATCCGAGCGTTTGAAATCAAAGTCAAAATGACGACGGGAGTACAGATCAACAGCACTTTGCTCCCAGTCTGAATAACAGATGACCCGCGATAAGGCACCAACTCCAATCTGAGACGAAGGTCAACTGCGCGACCTCAATCGCCCCATTCATTGCCATAACTGTCACGGCAACGCGGGGCCGCCGCGCAGTCACATGGTGAGTTTCACGGTAAAGAGAAATATGAAACAAACACCGGCAGTGATAGCATCATCGGGTCACACGCAGCGTCGCACTGCAGGTCACAACTACATCGCGTAAACCGATGCAAGGTGCTACTGCTATAGTCGCCTTTCGCCCACATCATGTATACTATGTATTACCGGCTCGTTGTTTCGTTCCAGACAGGGTGCAACAGAGTCAGTTAACAATGCAGCGCTGAAAGAAAATGAAATGACACTGTCGGATTGATGAATAGAAATGTGATGGGCTCTAGACGATGACGGATTAGCTGTACAGCAACGCGGCAAAACATTTTCCGTAGTTGCCGTCCTGCCCTTTTAACTTCAACTTAGCACCGAAAGAAGACCAAGATACGCTAAGAACGATCTTGCGGCTAGAAGATGACAGAAACAATAAGCGGAGACTATCAACGATTTCCAATCTTTCTACAGGTTGGAAAAATAGTTCCAATAACATGACGTTGGTCACTAAAAATCCACAGGTTTCTGAGCATCATTCTATGCTCTATAAACGTTTTTATTACTCGTTAGACAAAGTCTGTTTTATCGATCACATTGTGCTTGTTTATACATATTTTTACATTTTAAAAGTTTAGCTGCATTTATATGTTGAGTGCAATGTAATGTCGAATAGCGTCGATGACGATGAGGTCTTCAAGTCTTCGACAATCAAACAAGGCACCCGCATATGTGCTCTCTCTCTCTCTCTCTCTCTCACACTATCTCTGTCTCTCATTGTTATCGCGATCACTAATTTCCCTTAGCTTGCAAAGCCGCCTATCACTAACACTGATGCAGGTCTGACACATGCCCAAATGCTCAATTAACGATCAATAAAAAAACTCGAAGACGGTTTGCAAAGACCCATGCACAAAACATTACACAGTTAATAGAAGTGTCAGAAAATTCAGATTTTATTCCGCAGTTTAGTTTGTCACGTTAAGGCGGAAATTTAATGCAGAAATAAAACAAACATGCATCTTGCCTGACACGGCGCTGAGGCAGAAGTATTATCCACATCGTGCTCTCTTAGTCGAGCGATGTCAGCGTCCGTCAAGTGTATGCAATCTCTGTTTCAGCAACAGCAACGCAAGATCTTGTGACCCGTCTTCCATAATTAAGTGGAATCAATTTAATTAATCTAAGCACTATAAGCAGGGTTCCCAGTACAGAAAAAACTGGTCATGATTTATGTTCGACTAAGTTGTGTGAAGGTATAGTCTCGAGGACATGATTTTATGTTTCACTGTTCCTTCTGTCACTATATTATATCATTAAGACGGATCTCGTAAATCGACTACATCTAATAATCGGACCTACTAAATCTTCTATGAGAAGTTATACTATACTAAGTCATCGTTCGCTATTCTTTATTTCGTTGAAGCAGTTCTTCACATAGACAGCAGTACAAAAAACACACAAAACAGAAAAAGAAATGTACAACAGCTAAAATATTTCATAATTCATGCAATAGCATTTATGCCCATACACCCTTTCCAGAGGCTAATTCAGAACGCCGGACAGAGTTCGACCCTCTATAAAATTCGTGGATCAGCCCGTAATCTCCCTTTTCCTTCAGTTCCTTAATCGACATCATTCTCTTCCTTTCTTCTGTTCCTTCTTTCTTCTTTTCTTTGTACAGTAATTATAAATAACACCGTGACGACGACGATGATGTAGTCATATTATTATTAGTCAAACAACAGAAAAACAAGAAATATCTCTATCGACCTTGCATCGACATCTCATAGGCATAGGCGATGCCGACGTCAGCCATTCGCTGCGTTACGGCAGTACACATGACTCACATCGGATTAAGTACCGGTACACTTGCAGTTCTGGACTATGCTTAGACATGATATGCATGACCAGCTGCATCATAAAACAGGCAACTGCTCATTTCACCTATTCACGCAGACAAGGTACGAGGCAGAATTGGACAGAGTGGACGCATTTGCATAGATGGTCACCATCCCAGTACATGTATACTGACTCTGCTTGAAGTAGGATAACTTACTTCTGAGAATAAAACTGCTTATGCATAAAGAATGTAGGAAATAAAAGTCAAGCAATTTCTGCCTACGTGATTCTACGCATAATCGCTGTAGGCGTTCTATGGTCGGGAAGCCCAACACGCTCGCCTGTCAGCTTACGGCTTATCGTATATCGGGCACTAGGTCTAATAACTGCCGACGTAATGTAACCCCAACTGTATGTATGATGTGAATAACAGAACTAAACCTTGCGCGAAAGACATCAGCTGTTTCGTTGTAACATGAACAATATTGAAGCTACACTTTCTTTTCGTGAAAAATTAAACCTAACAAAATTTCGCTGTCTATCACTTGGTTGCATGATTTCTTTTTTATTCCATGAGACAAATGAAGTCAATCAGGGCCGTTGCCACTGAAGTCAGGATCAGTAACGCGGATGCAGTAGAAAATTTCTCACACCGGCGTTGGGCTATTTCTTCTCTTCCCCTTCTCCTCCCTTCTCTTCCCCATCCATACAGGGTGTGTGGAGGAATTAGTCTAATGGCAACATGTCCATAAACAGGGAGGCAAACGCCTACTCGTGCCTCAACGAAGCTACGACCGTGTCAATAAATATCAGAACCAACAGTGTATAAATCACACTGACTAACGCATGCTCATATACTAACTGAACGCCTCGTTTGACGCTAGCAAACATCTGCAGAGTGCGACTGAGACGCGGCGTCTTGGGCAGGCGCGTCGACGTCGACGACTTCTTGGTTCCAGACGGAGCCATCGCCGCTGCCGAGCCGCCGACGCCGCCGCCGACCGCCGCCACCGAAGCAGGCGTCGCCGACACACATCGTCGACTGCGATACGCTTCACCGAGGACCGGGCCGTACCACGCCGTGCTGCTTCCGCCTTCACCGCTCATTGTCGACGACGCCCCGTGATCTGTAGCGTAACTTCAGCTCAGTCACGCGGGATTCTACACAGACAGACGTCGAAGATTCACTGTACGCCGCTGCTGCCAGTGACAGAAACGTTCTCAATACAACTGAAGGTTTATATAGCACAGAACTGAAAAAGCGAACTGTCGAACACGTATACTATACGCTTAAACATATCAGGTAACGGGATTTACGGGACTCCATCCCAGCAACAACTACTCTCCTACAGTGGACACTTCTAAAAGCCGTTCTATGCTGTTTGTATTTGCGGTTAAACAACGTGCGAGACCTTACGTAAAGGTCGCAATCCTGTCAGTGGCAACAGAGTTATTTAATGCAGCAATATTTTCGAATCGCGGAATCTTGTACACCAGAACCATTTTTATCGAAAATAATCTGCATCAGTATACATGTATATTACATAAATACCTGTTTATTTAGCAGCAATAATGTGAGAATAAAATTCCTTATTCACCATATATTCACCATATCAGGCAAAGAAAGAACCCTGACATTCTCGCAGAAGTTTACTACACATCAGTTTTGGTCTATTTCAAACAAATCAAGTATTGTATCACTTAGGGTTTGGGTCGAGGTCAAGGCTTAGGCTTAGGGGAGTTTCTCTCAGTTATTTTTTCCTGATATAAAATGCCCCATATCAGTAGGGACGCCACTGTGAGCGTAGACAGCACTAATTCACATTTGCAGCTTCCGCCACATACGGCTAGATCCATCTTCAATCAATCAACAGAAGACACACCTGACGCTAATTAGTTCAATCGGATTATACACTGCGTTACAGCCAATGCATCTGCGCGATGGCAGACCGCATACACACGAAATCCATTAGAAGACTGTACAGTATATAGCAGTTACTTCTCTCCGCATGCAATATACAATTACTGAAGTATTGCGGTAGTACTGTACTACCGCAATACTTCAAAAAAATATCAGTCAGAACTGATTTTAGTCATGATTGTCTTTCTCGGTGTATTGTGACGTCACACTTCTTCAATTTTACTCATAAACTTGCCAACTTCGATACTCCCTGTGGCTTCGACAAGAAGGGAGTTTTGTTACATGATTATTGCTAGATATTAACATGCTTTCTAAAATAATACTCGCATTCCATATTCAAAGAACCTTCACTTTTACCCATTTTATTTGCTTTCAGCAGCAGCAGCGCAGCAAAATGACGCGACAGATAAGGTGTTTTGAAATGTTTTCCTTGAAGATCAGTTGCATATAGGCAAAGGATGATCAACCGCTTTGGTTTTTGATGCCTTTCGTTTGCCCAGTTACGTATCAATGACGCGCTGCTTAAAGACGCTGGCATTGTGAATATGTTACGCTCATATAGTCCACACGTTCCTCGATTCATCACCGAAATTCGAGACAACGATTAGGTCTTTCCCATCCACCATCTAAATTAGTCTACACTGCGTGATGACAAAGGTATAGTGGGTTGACAACTTGTCTTACAGATTTGTTACGCAGTAGCATTCCCGCAGTTTACGAAGATACAACTAAGGCCTACTGCTCCAAAGTCGTAAATTTACTTCCGTTTCAAAAGAGTCAACCGCATATGCTTCTCAGCATCGCGCTCATGCAGATGCGTTACGTCGAACTTCGCTGGTCGGTGGCTTTGTGTTCGCGACGAAATTGATTACACCCACGTTTCACGATGCGACGTGATAGCAATGTCTGCGTTTATAGCCGACGTAACGGGTGCCAAAACCTTCTCATCTCAGTCCTAACGCCAGATCCCATTACGACGCCACACGGCCATTAAACGTGGTGGTCGATAAATGACATTAGGCCTATCTGCCAGCTGACCTCTGCCTATAGTGCCCACCGCCCACCCGCGCCGACTAGGTTTATCCGCGGCAGTGACGGGCAGTCGGCGGGCGGTTAGCAGCTGCATTCGACCGCAGGCAACCGGCGTTTAACTACTAAGGGAGCAATTAATCAGCAAACTTGAAACCGCACTCTCCTCACGCTCCGAGCAGCGGAAACGGATCAAGTTCGGCAACGCAGCCTCCGATAATCTGCACGTGACTTCATACTTGACCGATCAGATACTTCACTGGTCTGCCGCGTGCGGCATCAACGGAATACCGTAACATCAACTTGCAACGCACGACGAAAATTTCTGCTGCACCTACTGTGCCGTTCGCTAACAACAGTCTGCGACTTAGAGAAGAGAAGCAGTTTCCTAGATCTGAACTGTCATCTTTCACAGTCCAGCAGCACAAATGGGCAGGGTGCTCATCTTCCTGTAATGGGTCTTTGATCCCACAAGTGGATACAGGATACCACAAAGTCTGTATGCAGCCAGCGCGATGTCCGACTTTTGATTATCTTCTCGACTGCAGAGTATGGCTCTCCTTACTTCTTTGGCCGGCACCAAGTTATACTGCTTGGTAACACAGGCATGCACGTGTGTGTGAGTGGTTTTCAATGGCCGTAATCTGCCTTGCAGTGGCCGGTGCGACTCGAATCCGCAACCTCTCGATCAGGAGTCCGACGCTCTACCCTACCGAGCCAAACTGACTTAACAACTTCAACGAAATTATGCACTTCATGTCATGCCTGATGTCAGCTTTGAACGTTCACCTACATTAGCGTTGTACGCAGAAAGTCGAGCAGCACGATGCTCAGCGCGTATAGATTGCTTTGTCTAAAAACAACGGCGGAGGTCCACCAATTGTGACTAACAAGAACCACACGAATCAACGAACCGTCTCTAACAGCCATGGCGCCGAACAGCATCTGCAGCTAAATTGCTAACGCAGACATGTATGGATGACTCAAATGCAGCTGCGACCGTAACGGCGGGCGCTAACGATGAGATATAACGACGAATGCGACCAACTGCAGCGTGTTGCGTATACGTTTTCAGATTACCACCACCACTACTGCACCAAAACAGAGTGCAGTTAATTAGATATAGTCTAACAATGTACCCAAAACAAGACAGTATGCCTAACTATATAGCGTGTACTGTAGGACTAACGACTTTTCCAATTAGCAAACAATATGTTCGCAGTAGAACGATTTCTGTTATCAGAACAAAGCACACATAAGTACATATGTAAGTAAGTAAAACAAACGATTAAAGTGTCCGAAATGACGAAGCGCGGTGCGCCGGCATGACAGAAGTTTGGATAAGGAACGACAGACGTTTCTTAGAACAGTAACGGCGCCGACGTGACGTTTTGCGGCCCAGTTTTCCGCAGCCCAGAAGCAGCGACTGGAAAAGCTCGGCCGCCAAGGGTGCATAGGCATATGTACAACAGAGTTTTAGTTAACAGAAATTAACGAATATATAATTTACTTGCGCTGCTACGTACCACTCCCACGAGTTCTGCTGGTTCTACAGGGTGGTCCAAAAAACGGATACCCAGTTTTATTTTTGGGATAACTTAGGTAATTCAGCACCGATTTTAACCATTCTTTCACTGTTACAAGCAGAAATTTATGGCGCGTTAATGTGAAGTTCTTCCACCCACCACACCTTACATAGCAAAACAAACACTACTGCTAATATCGGTGTAAATTTTGACTAAACTTGTCTCTCGATAGTATTAAAATGATGTGCGGCTGCTCAATCCAATTTGCAATGCTCGAAGTGTCCGCCGCCATTCTTGATAACAGCTTCAAGACGTCGACGCCATTCATTGATACTGTTATCAATGAAACGCTGTGAGAGTTTTTGCCACTCGGTGACTATCGCTCGCTTCAGTTATTCAACCGTCTTGAATTGTCGTTGGTGGTAGACTCGTTGCTGAAGAGCAGCCCAAATAGCGTAATCCACGGGATTAATATCAGGGCAATTTGGAGGACACATGTGAGGTTGAATGAAGCTGATGTGCTCTTTTTTCAGATTTTTCTTTTTTCATCGTGGTCCGGGCGATGTGCGCTGGCGCTCTCTCCTGCTGTCTACCTGTAATGACGACACATTGCTCTGATGTCAGGCAGCAGACCCTTCTCGAGGATGATATTGCAGTAGTTAGTATGAGCTGTTAACTTTCGCTCCAGGATCGATGAAAACCACCCTTGTCTTCCCCATAGGAGATACTCCGACCGACACCATGACGTTGCGACTGAAGTGTAAACGCTTAACACCGATATTAGCAGTAGTGTTTGTTTTGCTAGGTAAGGTGGTCACACAATACAGGTGTGGTGGATGGAAGAACTTCACGTTTATGTGCCATAAATTTCTGCTGGTAACAGTAAAATAATCATTAAATCGGTGCTGAATTACCGAAGTTGTCCCAAAAATAAAACTGGGTATCCGTTTTTCGGACCACCCTGTATATTAGGTATAGCGTATACAAGGAGGCACGTCATGTCATGCGTCGTGTGCATCCTTTGAACCAGGCTACCGGGTTCAGCTCATAACCCGACGACTCCACTAAATTACAGCCACCGTACACGAATTGCGCGAGACTGCGTGACTGCGAGTCAGAAATCACGGATCAAAAGCACAAAAAAACACGAAGGTCGAGTCGACGGATATGATGATCTACATGGTGGCCCAAAAAAGTAAGCCACCACCAATTTTTCAAAAAATCGCATTAAAGATTGCCAACGAGATTAGATTTCTTCGTAAAGTTAAAATATGAATCAAGCACTATTCTGTGCGTGACCTACTTTTGTGACGTCATTAACAATGCCCGGCCCGCAAAGTGGCGATATGCGTCACATGCAGTAAATGGTGTCGGCGCTCCCTCTGGCATCAGCTCGCCTTAGCAAGCTGTAAATTCCATTCCAAAATCTTCTTTTAGGTGGAGATTTATGTATAAATTTCTTCA
>Ga0056115_1000557_pt1 | contig 16819 bp, 9 predicted proteins | sample WorMetOlspDAHAB1_FD_77007 | JGI IMG/M metagenome (GOLD analysis project Ga0056115, IMG submission 77007) | Marine gutless worms symbiont microbial communities from Max Planck institute for Marine Microbiology, Germany - Olavius sp. DAHAB.1 ...
CCAGTCCGCGACTTGACTGACCGCGAGTTGGTTTGTCGGCGAGTTGTCCTGTAAGCCTTATTTATACATACCAGCGCCTTTGAACTTATGAAGCAGTTCTTTGGTTATTGCTTACCTCGCATATTACAGGCAGTTAACGATAGTTAGCAACAATTTCGTCATACCACTGTCGCTTCTGTACCACTGCCGCCGACTTATCTCTACTCAATGCTCAATCCGCACCTATTATGTTCGTTGCAGACAGTGGGTGACACTTCGGCACCAGCGAAAAAATTTGAGACACTTCGGCACCAAGCACATGGTGCCGAAATGTCTTGGGTCCCAAGTGTCTTAGGTCCGAAGTGTCCGTACACCCACAGAACTACCATACCATGTGATCATTGCCATATATTTCACAGTAATGAAAAAAATGACCCTGACAGAAATGCATATCCTTCCCAAAATATTTGTACATTTTTAAATGCAAATCCCAGGCAGAAATGTAGCAGGCAATAGTCACTGTATACATGAGTAACATCTGTTGCTATTCAAAATGGTGCAGAAATATAACAAAACAAAACATGGCTGATCAAGCCTTCATTGAAGAAGCTGCACAGTATCTATAGTATATACAGGTATAGGTTAACTTGTCAAAAGCCAAATCATCAGATGAAAAGTGGACAGTTTAGTAGTAGGGTTAGAGTTAGTGTCAGGTTTAGTGTGTGATGGCAATGAATCCGCACGAAAAACGCTGATGTCACTGCCACTTTAACGACATTTGCTGGTAACTAGTTAAGTGTATGGTAACTGGATAATTTGCTGGCAAACCAACTTGCACTCGGTCAAGTCACGAACTAGTCAACTCACAGAATAGTCAACTTGCCAACATGTCTAATGGAAAATTTGGAATATATAACCACTCGCGTGTGATTTCCAGTAAATTACACTATTGTACAGTTTGAGTATTCTCGAGTTAGGACTAGGTTTAGTGTACAAATAAACTTTCTGTGATTAAAAAAAATTTCCATCAGCGAGTTGACTATTCCACGAGTTGACCAGTCCAAGAGTTGCTTTGTCGGCGAATTGTTCAGAAAGCGACTGCTTTCCATCTATACTCTTGCCATACCCCGTGTAACACCAGACAGCATAATGACAAGAGGACAAAAAGCAAGTTCGAAAGACTACTGTATCGATATTGCACCATGTGCAACTTCTGCTTAATAAGCAACAACAGAACTGGGGTGGCGTCTTTATCTACTGATATTTCTCAAGCAGTGCTGATACGGCAGTCTTCCCAACAAGTTGCTACAACAAATTATCCCTAGTTATCGTTTTGACATATGGGTAACTTATACCACATTGCTGGTGTCATGAAAGCTTACTGGATAATTCGCCGACAAACCAACTCGTGGCCAGTTAAGTCACGTACTTGTCAACTCGTGAACTAGTCAACTCACACACATCAATTTTTTTTAAATCGCACAAAGCCTGCAATATAGACGCACACTAAACATAAACCCAACCCTAACCCTATCAACTACTGAAAGTGCTCAATCTACAGTAGTAATCAATCGCAATTATAGCAATTATTCACTGAAAATTTTAAATCTAAGTTTCAAAGAAATGGAAACAGTGCAGATAAGCTCCGCCACCCGATATCTGATGCTTATTCAGCAGAAAAGTTCTACTGAATAAGCAACAGATCTGGAGTGGCGCGGTTTATCTGCACTGTTACCGGCGAACTGACCAGTGCGGTAGTTGACCAGTCCACGACTTGACTGACCGCGAGTTGGGTTTGTCGGCGAATTGTGCAGTTACCTACCTCAAATAATACCTGGTCTGTCTGACGCTGCAGCAGTTACAGAAGATTTGACGAAATCGCCTCCAATCAAACGCAGCCCGTCAACAAATTTCAGCTTTCCAGAATCTCGCAGTCGCGCAAGATTTACTGTCAGCTTATTCCCAACGCATGCATAGTGGTGGAATGTTTGTGCCAGGCCAACCAAACATGCGGCTGTTTGTCCGCGCATGGCGAGCGATAAAAAGTGGTGTAGCACAAACGATCCGTCTGAACCAGATATCTCTACTGTCAATATACATTGGCCTGCCGGCAAACGTCCGACTTCAACGTCCAAAAAGTTACTAAGATCAGAAAACATTACTGTTGCGTTAAAACTACAGAATTCACAGTAAAATGAATGTGTCGATCTTCTAAACAAAAGTGTAAACAAACTAATAAGGAAGCGTATCGTCATGAAAACGCTGTGCCCCCCTCTGCAGAATAAAATCGAACAAAAATGAGCCTTGTAACAGACATGCAATTTGAGCTCAACAAAAACGATCCAAATTGTCTGATATCGAGCTAAGCCGCACTCGGTTGTCTGTTACAAGGTTCATTTTAAACGTTTTCTACTCCAAATTAATACATATATGTCTGAAAACCGTTTGCAAAATTGTTTTCCTCAAGCTTTCAACGAGGAAACAATGAACAGAATGTGGACTGAAACCTCCAAAATAAGCTTATTTTGGCCGCATACTGAGTACTCGTCACTTTTGTCGCTAGCAGAAACTGAAAACAGACCCAAGTATACGTTGTCAATAGCTTGCAAAACGTGAGTCTGAACGTTTTTCAGATGTAGAACACGATTTTTCTAACACCATGACAGACGATTGCAATGAAGATTAGATGTAGTCAAAGTCAGTATGAGAGAAGTTGAACAAATCTATTCAGTCGAGTTTTTTGACGTCAAAAGCGGTATGGAATAATTAATCGCTTGACAGCTCAGTTTGATCGAAAAAGATGAGGCGAAGCAGGAGGTAGGCCGAGAAATTTTGATTGTCTAGAATGCGTATGAACGTGAAATGTGATATATTTGAAGATTTTGACCATCAACACTAGTCTAGTCAAATAACTAGCAGAACTTAACCTCACCCACTGCAGCCATTACATAACGCTACTTTTTATTTGATTATGTGTAGGCTAAGAACAACGCATTTTATGTTCGTCACAAAATACAGACAACGTTAAGCGTGCACAACCAGCACGTGCTGTCGTCTATAATAAAAACCGGACACAATGCAACACGTTAACATCAAAAACTGTTCACATCATAAAACCGACGTCAAATTCACAGCAGTTATTGGCTTGCCTGAAATACACGATATCATAAATACACGAAACGGGGGCAGACAGAATAAAACGCGTTCAAATACACTGTCAGTGCAACTAATATACACATAAAATGGCATTAAAACTATAGGTAAGTCATTAAAACATGGTCGATATTACAGTTGGTAATGCATCAAATTAATTACACCAGAAAACTTATGATGGCAGTTAACTGCATAGGACCAAGTTTGCTTCTTTAAAAAAACGCTAACACGTACTTCTGACAAGTAAGTAAGTAGAGTATAACCCGCCACCCGACACAATATTGGTCAGAGGCAAATACACCATGGGAGTCTTGTACACCTGTGTGTGACCAGCAGTGACCAGCAACATAAATTAACCGTCTGACAAAATCACACTATTGGCCTAGTGAGTGAGTGAGTAGAGTTTAACGCCCCACTCGACACAATATAGGTCATTTCGGAGGCGGATACACCCTGGCAGTCTTGTACATCTCCTATTCAGTACTGGATGACCAGCGACATCAATAACCCCCTCATCTCGCATTGCTTGTTGTTCGAAATGCGCCTAGAAGGGATGGAGCCAGCTCCTAACCCGCAATAAAGGGGAGGGAGCAAAAAACTCGAAGGGGGCTCATTTAAGTTTGTTACGCCAGCGCGAAAACATGAAAGGGAATGACTCAACTGACCAAGGTAAAACGAAACATACACCAACATAAAGACAAATCATGCAACCTAAAAAAACAAAGACAAACTCAAGGCCCAACCGGGCTGTGTGAACTGTTTCTGTTAACTGTGCCAATTGAAGAGGTAGCACGTTGCCAATATAAAACAGTTCAGATAATATTCCCTCTTAACCTCCGGACAATCACCATAACTTTAGATGTTGTCAAATGGAGGTGAGGGGCAACTATTGGCCTAAATTAAGCAAAAAAAAACACTTTTACCTAAGAATAAATACATACAATACAATAAGTACACAATTACAGCCTGCACTAACTCACAGAAATCCTACTCGAATTAATACTAACAAAAGAGAAAAACACGACACCAACGAATTCCATGGCAGAGTGGTGCATTTTAAATGCACATTATTATAAATGTCGCACAATTCAACGTAAGCTACTTCACAGTGTGAAGTTCAGAATGCATAAACATGGGCTAGTGGCAAATCCATAAATTTTTAAGGGGGGGATAATGTCGTACTTTATCGCAAATGAACATGATGAACTAAATGCGTTTTATGAGAAAAAAGGCGAATTACTGACAAAAATTCTGAGGCCAATAGGGGTAGCCCCTACCGCCCCCTAGAATCTGCCAATGTCTGCCCCCATCCAAAGATAACGGAACTTGATGTGATTAGCAAAGGCCAAAAAGTAAAAAAAGAAATGTATGTCACAGAAAAACGGTATTAAAACAGACAGCTGTCAATAAAATGATGAGCATCGCACCAACTGTAGCGGTGAACTTGGAGTGGTGGACGCTAGAGAAAAAAAAGCGAATTAGTACTATTAATACTAATATTAGCTTACTATTTGTAAAACATTATAATAATAATAATAGCAATGATGATAATAATAAACTAGGAGCTTGCTGCAGTCACATGGTCACTGTTGCTCTACAGAATCGCTGGAATTCATAACGAGCGATCAAGAACGTTGCACATATAAATATAAGCAAAGAAAAAAATGGCAAATAAAATGCAACTCGACACATATTTCAAAATAAAAATAATTGTTAAAAGATGCGGTGGTTAAAAAACATAGGCGCATCCAGAATTATACACAGAAGGGTTTTCAAAGTGATAGAACCAGGAATTTTCTAAAAGGGGCTAAGCCAGGGAGTCCGGGTTGCAGAAGTTCCCCCAGTGGTTCCAGGGACTTGTACTGTAAATGGGACCCATATGCAGAAGCAACACGTAACAGTTTACAATTTTTAACATTCTCCCATACAAAATTTACAACTTAACTTAATTTAAATACACATAACTCAAAAAAAAATCTGAAGATGCAAAAAGAATGACGCGGTTTGACGGTTAGAAACCCCAACTTTCCTTCTGGGTACGCCAGCGGTTAAAACGTCGATAACAAATCCGCTGAAGTCCACGCAACACAACATTAACAAATATCAGCAAGAAACGTTCACGTTAACAGCAAAGCTTAACTGTCGCTGCCTCTCAGCTTACTCGAGATGTGTCGACCGACTGCCGACCGACCACCAGCCTGGTACATCTGCTGTTCCAGACACCGCCGTGTTGACGTTCGACTTCTGGTGGTTCTCGACGTCGCTTCGGATCCATCCAACAGCGGCGAAGTCATCAGATGTGCGATGCTGTGCTCAGACACGTCCGGAGAAAATGACTCGACACGACCGGGTACCACCGGCGTTCTCTTGCAACCCGATCCTGACAGCGGCACGCACGGACTTTCGCCGGCACAGAATTGCGACGACCGTCTCTGGCCGAAGACCGGCGACGACGAAACGGCGTCATACGCAGAATGCTCATTATTCGCAATTTTCGTATCTCCTTGTACATCATCGACAGCAGTTCCGCTTGAGAGAGAAGGGAAGACTGGAGATGGACAGCACTCCGTTTCGGAGATATGTCCGAGCGACTGAAATCCTGAGCTGCATTTTCTGCCGAGCAGGTACTTCCGCGGAATCGACAGATCGGCATCGTTCGACGAAGATTCCGATTCGACACCGGACGATCCGAGATGACGCAGAATGTCCGAGTGCATTTTGTCGGCGCAGAGCTCGGGGTCCATATCACAGCCGAACGACAGCACTGTACACCCGGCCAGCTCTTCGTTATCGTCAACACCAGAACCAGCGGCAAGCAGCCGAGAATCCAGACACGGTTGCCCGTTTGACGTTTTTCTAGCAGACGATCTGCCACTGTGATCATCGTCTGATTTCTTCCTTTTGCGAGCCACGCCGGTCTCGGCCGTCTGCGGCTTTCCGGCAATGGACGCACTGCCGCACAAAGCTGAGCCACCGGATACGTGTTTCTGCTTATCTGCAGGTTGTTTCGGAAGCCGAGAAGATTTTGAAAAAGAGCGGCGAGCAGAAGAAAACGCCAGAGAGTCGGCGACAGAAAAGCGCCGCTCTTTCGCCGGAGACCACCCAATCGAATCAGCCAGTGCCTCATCGGGTACCTTCTCGCGAAAACGTGGAATTTGGCCAGCAGAATTTTTCACCTCAGCCGAACCAAAGTCTTCCGAGTACGGCTGAGCGGCTTCAACATCACCCTCTGCAGCAGACGCCGGTGTTAAGCCGCTCACACGGTCACGTGACTTTGCTTGAATCCGAACTGCAGCATCGCACACTTTGAGACGCTGGCCAGCAGAACATGCAGATGACTGATCCACCTGTGACTGATCTTCAACTGCAAGTCGTGTCCAAACCACGGGGCCACGAGACGGTGGTAAAGCCTCGCCGTATCTGCCACCTCCAGGAGGCGCCGATATTTCACCCGGCTGCGCCGACACCACGTGGCTGCGAGTGTTTCGACTAGGGGAGTCCAGTACCAGACGGGAAACGTCCGATCCCATCGGTCTAAGCGGTGAACCAGGAGCAGCCGAACCAAGAGCAGTTTTTGCGGGGCTTTTAAATTGCGCCGCTGCAGAATTGTTCCCGGCAGTTCTCACCGGGCACTGCAGTTCCAACTTTCTCGGCAGCACAGCACCGCGTGACGGCGACGGGCTCAAAAGCGACGCGAACAGCGCCTTTGGAGTGATTCTCCGAGGCGACGTCAACCAGCTGCCAGCGACGTACGTGCCGTCGAACTTCCGAGACGGCGGACTCGACACTTTGTGCGTCATCCTGTCTTCCAACTTCGAGTATTTCGACACGCTGCGCGACGGCAGCTCCGAATAAAACGACGCCCGCCTCGCCAACTGCGGCAGCGAATTCGTGGCGGTCGACTCTCCAGAAAATTTCAGCGGAGATTCCGCGACGACTGCATCCGCGGGACCGAGTTTCATGCTTCGGCGTCTCTGCTCGGTCTTCATCAGGAGATTGTGTCCTTGCTTGTGTGCCGGGGTCTCAGCAACGATGGGAACTTTCTTCAGACGACATGCTACAACGTCAGCCACAACTGAGACGTCAGATATTTGCGTATAAATGATAGAGGGGTATATACCCGAGTACCTGAACTGCGAAATCAACATAATCACATAGGCAGATACATATTTACGACTAATTTTTCAAAGACAACCGACCCCGATAAGTTGATGGCAGGAACAAAGTGACAGTGGACAGTTTCGTAACGTCACATCGGCACATAAAACCAAACTCAGTGCCACTCAGACGATAAAAGTAAAAACAAGACAACAACGGACAAATATTTTAAAACATTAAATACGAAAAATGAAAAACGTAGAAAACATGACAAAAGAAAACTTAACACGGAGCGCACGACAGCATCATCTGCTCGGTTATCCAAACTAATATGTCAGTGTCGGCCTACAGTGCACTTTTTTAAAACGAAAGCGTCGAATATTACATACATTTCGTTGGGGTTTTGTACTGCCTTCCATGACTGGAACCTGCAGAAATGGAAATATTGCACGGCAACGACAAACGTCGTGAGCCAGTCACAGCTGGTTCGGTGTCATCAGCATCGAAAAGCATCCGTCGAACAACTCTCGCGCCGCCACTGACACCCATAACTACATAAAACATTACAACATATGTATCCATGATACAGGTAAAGGTAAGGTTCACATATGCCACCTCAGCAGTGCTGTGCGTAACATACAGGGACGGTGTTCAGCCTAGGCCACAGCCCAAGCCCACGCTTATTAGGGATGTACCGGATTTCCGGTTCCGGTTGGCCGGATATCCGGCCATTTTTTTAATATCCGGTTCTGGCTCCGGTTGCAGCCAAAATGATACCAAGAACTGGATATCTGAACCGGATAGTAATTGGACCTTTTTGGCAGTTAGTTCACCCATAGAATCAGTTACCGGGATCGTTATTACATGCATTAAGCACGACTGCTCCCTGATAATGCGGAAAAGCTAATATTTATGAAACACAGTGCTAACCTTATGAAGTCCGAATAAGTCGTAGTGCAAATTGCAAACAGATTTTGACACTTATAGTGCTAAACTGGTGAACTGCAGTTTTTACTTTTTTCAGTGCAGGATGACTGACATGATTGCTTGATTTTTTATTTAATATTTTTGATTTCTAAATTCTAAGTGATTTATTATGCTTTGTCAACTGTGCTGGTTTGACTTACAACACTTAATGCTAAAAGTGGCAAGAGAGTTAGTGCTTTCAAAGAACTAGTGACTTGTACTCTTGTAGTGAGTGAGTCATGTAGACTAACTCTTTTATAGTCGTAGACCTATGCAGTTTCACACAGAGCTGAAAACAACAAGCACGGGGAATAATACTTTCTTGTTCATACCACACACAAAACCAAAAAAATTTGCAATGCAACAAGTATTCAGATATCCAGTTCCGGCGAGATAGTTCATCTGATATCCGGTGCTATCCGGTTCCGGCCGGATTTTAAAAATTGCTATCCTGTACATCCCTAACGCTTATGGACTTTGGCCTGGAGCCATACGTAGCCCCAGTCTGTTGTTTAATGATCTCCACCCCCATAATCCATGCAATCACATGATTACTACTTAATAACCAACCACGGAGCGATGAAAGACTGAGTTAGCATGGTTGGCTGACCCAAAGCAGACAGTTTATCAACAGGGGTGGTCATATGTCAACCATAGATCGGCCACAGGGCAGGAAAAGTCTGCCGGCTACAGACCTACGTCCTAAGTTCCTACCAACCAAGCTATGCCACTGAAGATACGTCTCGAATGTACAAATGTCATCGCTGTCTACAGAAACTTTTAAAGAAATGTTCACACGGTTGATCAATTTATTCAATGACGACTAAACAATTTGAATCTGAAAAGTCCGCAGTAAAGAACAAATTCAAAACTGGAGAGGAGAGGACAGCTGGTTGTGTTAACATCGCGCAAAATCACGAGAATAAAGTAACGTAAAAAGCTAAAAATACTCCAAGCACTTATGATCTGCAACCAGGTCATCAATTCACCATGTGAAAGGCACGCGGAAGTCGAAATAAATAACTGAACGTACCAAACATCAAACGACATCATTATCACTGCATAAAAACAGACCAATGATGATGGAAAGCGAAAATACCTTTCGTGGAGACATTTCCGCCACCAGCAATGCGTGCAGAACGTCGCGATGGCTCGTGCTCCTAAACACATACGTCACACGCGCACACAATAGACCAACTTTCCACATTTACTCGTACGTGAAAATCGTAGATATGCAGATGTCAAAACATATCCTTCTATTTATCACGTGTAAAACATTCTACGATGTTGATATCTGATGTTACTGTTTACTGTTGTTAGTCTTTATTTATATATAACATTAAAATGATTACATAATGCACTTATATGACAAAAACGTTAAATTTACCATAACCAAACAAGTCTGCAACATCTACTGCAAAATAAACTACATTTAAGATTTTTACTGCAATAAACTGAAGGATATATTTAACATCAATATCTATAGCTTTGCATATATGAATAAATCAGGAAATTGGTCAATTAGTGACTGCCATATCAATCAACATTCTCAACTAAATTTATAGAAAACCTATCTGAGTTGCAATGCATATCTAGAAACCTTCTCCAGACAGCTGGCATAGTGGCATATTTTTTGCCACATATTTTACACCAGAATCGACGCAACAATAAGCCCATCCACTAGCCATAAAAATTCTCAAATTCTCGTCTCGATAATTTCTCAAGATCCAAAGAGAACTGAGAGACATCCCGAAAAACTTCACTTCCACTTCAAGGCAAAATGGGAAGGTATGGTAAGGTGAAGATTCACTAATACTGTGCATCACAGACAGGCCGGCATTCAGCAGCCCAAACCAGCATGCGCGGACTTTGGCTTGTAGCCGTACAACCGCACGTAGCTCTAGTCTGCCGTTTTAATGGTCTCCGCCCCCGTAATCCATGTAAATACACGGATTACTACTCATTTACCGATCCTGGAGGGATGGAAGGCTTAGTTGCCTAGTATGACTGACCCATAGCGGACAGTGTATTCACAAAGTGGTCACCTGTCAACCACAGATCAGGTACAGGGCATGGAAAGTCTGCCAACCAAAGACTGACATTCTAACCACTGAGTCACGCCACGATATACGATGCTAGACACATACCACTGGCTGCCTGGCGGGTATTTCAATTTGCCGCTGTGCTGCAGACGTGCTGAATGTCAGACTCCGAGTCAGTTTCCTATCCAAACACATCAAGTAGTTGTCAATAAATCTACTAAACAGCTTCTACAAAATTTAATGCGCTCGATGTCACATTTTCACAAAGAATTATGAGACCAGTGCCCAATGACGTTTAACGGGTGAGTCAGACCAAATTACAGCAAACGAACTGTGACAAAATTACGACAAAAACTTTGCTTGATCTGCGAAGAAATGATACCTGACACAACATGACGAAAATGATGCTAGAACTACTGTGAAAGATCTCTGGAGCAGCATATGTCAGTTTCCAATTCACTGTCATTAATATGTATCTGGCAACTGGCATCGTCGGGTGAATGTTCATCACTTTGTGGCAGCTAAACTGGTGGCATAATGAAATGTATCCGGCTAGCATTTCTCCCTTTCACTCGAATAGTTCTACATCAAGGCATGCGAGTTTGAGGAGTGGTCATGCAAAGGAGCACACAATGATAAGCCCAAATACCACTTGGCTAGACACATCACATCTCGACACGACTCGACACGTTCGGGGTGTCGAGCTTGTCGAACAGCATGGCTTGACACGCTTGACAAGACGAACTCGACTGACTCGACACGCTATTCTCGACGAGCTCAACTGGTTCGACACGTTGAACACGTCGAGACCATGCACTTTGGCTGTGTCGAGCTTGTCTGACAGCACGTGAATTTGGGCTATACAAGACACTATCAGCTTCATGGCACCTCTGAAATGACCTCTTCTTAAGTAGTCTTATAGTAACATTTGGTTCTCCATGCAGGCAACTGCAAAAAAGACAATTGTCGCTAGAAAAAACTGAAAATAGGCCTAAGCATGTGTTTTCAGTAGCTCACAGCCTATTCACTGGCTGACATGATCACGCCAAACAAAAACACCACCTAACATCGACTAACAGAAACACGTGAAAAACAACGCTGACAAATCAACGACAGCCCACTGTACCTAGGATGATGTTTCGCAGTTTGGGCTGGACGTAAGTCAGCCGATGATGACTGATAAGACATCACAGTATCGTCGACAGATGGCATCGGCACACTGTGACCTGTGTCACCACTGTCTGGAGTTCGAAGGTGTTCCAATTCGGGTGGAATTGGCAGAACCAGTTCGCAGTAAACTTGGTACAGAAGCCGCGGCGCAGACTCCACGTAGCTGCACTCGACAGAACCAATTATTTACGACTTGATTTTTAAAACAATACTTATATATATATATATATCACCACAGTTTAGACATCAACCATGCATGACAAATGACGATCTAATGGCTCCAGACATGGTCTCCGAATATCTTTGCTCTTCAGTTTTTTTATGTTTTAGTTTTCTTGTGCATGATTGGAGTTAGTTGGTAAATGAACAAGGCATTAAGCCCAAAGGCTGCTATAGATATTGGTCACGTGATTAGCGGTCAACTTTTTGACATTGTTATGCATTTTCGATTTTGATTTGATCTGATTATTCAGCACAGCACCATGCCAGTAGTCCAGTACTGTGACACTTGGTTTTTACACGTCTTTCTATCAATTTCCTTCCATCAATACACACCATTATGTACAATAGCCACATAACTTTATTCGGCTTTCCAATAAGCCTGTGTAGCATCTAGTCTTTACATTCTAGTCGACGTATCATTACAGCACAGTTATCATTACATTATTGTCAACTCAACTATGTGCCGAAACTGCCAATATGTGGTCAAAACAACTCTACAGTAAATATAAAACGAATAAACAGTGTCTGCTGACACAAGCAACATATCACTTGAGATCTGAAGCCCAACACGGTGCAAGGCCAAAACGACACAAGAACTCCATGAATATGCTATCATTTCCACTCTGAAAATGCACCGTGCAGAAATGTTTTCTCTGCACATTAGAGAGTTGAAATATTTCTACGAAAGAGGAATGCAAAAGGCGAAAAAAAAATCACATGTACTGCAAAATCTCAACCTTTAAAGAATCCTTAAAAGAGCGAAGGAGAAGTGTGGCTTACTTTGGAAGAATTACGTCAGCCAAGTACTGAGACAGATAGGCCGGATCTTTCATAAACGACAATGCGCGAAGCATTGTCACCAACTGCACAAACACAACTCCATGCATCACGTATAAGTATACATACAACAGCCAAACTGCTGTATTAAATATAATAAATGCAGTCAAACAGTTTTTCTGACAAATGACCGGACCTCCACAACTCAAACTATGGCTCCACAAAACGACACCAAACTAGATTGTGCTTTCTTAAAAAAAACTTTCATCTATTAAACTGACAAGTATCCACATTTATGCTGTTAGCATACAAGTCCTGAAACATCGGGACGCCCATAATGTGATATTAACTCGCACCATGAATTAATGATGACCGTCGGCACATGCAAATGCCTTTATTTCACTAAATAAACAATAAAACAAATGAAAAACGATTATCACAGGGCGACCACTGTCCAGACACTGTAAAATTCTCTAACGATGTGTGGCACTCCGGCCCATGTTAAGTGCTACTCGCATCATGCCTCAGTACTACTAGCGTAGACGTCAATGATCAAACTGGCATGTTTACAATGACTTCATATGGATAAAAACATTAAAAAAACAGCAGCAAAACTGTCACGCAAACTGGTAAAAGTCGCACAAATATTCAGCTAACAATAAACAGATTTTGGCCACTTTTTCATGTCAAGATTTCCCCCCCTCTCATCCGACATTTCCCAAACATTTATTAAAATCCCCGCTAGGTGTCAAAATCCATAATGCTGATATTTCCAGGTTTTCCAGACAAGTGGACACCCTGACACCAACAACAAGAAAACCACCAACATCATCTAGAGTGTCTGCAGTCTTCACTGTGGTTGTCTCATTGTCCGTGGACTGGCTGCAAACAGCTTCAATTTCAAGCCTCACTAAGATCTGCACCTGATACCTACATGCATACACAGTGCACAGACACAGGCTAAAGCTCAAATTCCACTTCGCTCGACACAACCCGACATGACACGTTCAGCTCATATCCCAACATTCACAATGCCAATTACTGTCATTTTCCTCCGAAAAATTCCACATGTACTGCCATTCTACATTACAGAATACACCATTTCTTCCACGGGAAACCAACAAACACTACAATCTGGTAACAGGACTGAACAAATATGGTACCAGATTACATTGGCGTCCCTCAAAAACAACCCACAAAAATTAGTACGTACGCATTTGCTTAATGTCTAAACGACAGTGAATACACAGCAAATATACCACTGAATTAAATGGTGTAGCTCACTGGCTAGGACGTCAGTCTTTGGATGGCAGACTTTCTCCGACCTGCACCTCATCTATGGTTGACAGCCGACCACAACTGTCCGTGATGTGTCAGCCAAGTAGGCCAACTCAGCCTTCCACCCCTCTGGGGTCGTTAAATATGTAGTAATCCATGTATTACTGGTGCGGAACATTAAATGGCAGACTAGGGCTAGGTATGGCTGCAGGCCAAAGTCTGTGAGAGTGGGCTTGGCGTGTGCCCCAGGCTGTACGCCGGCTCCGTCTGTGATGCACAGAGCTGCTGCAGCTGCAGTGTTCAGCTTTCTTTTTACCACCACTATTCTCAGTATTGCTCTGCATAAAACGTTAATCTTCTACCTTAGTCTGTTTTTGTCTGTCGGACTGATCTCATGACTCTAGACCCTTTTACTGGATTTATTTGCTCATCGGTTTTATGTTTTAGTTTTATTTTTATGTTTTAGTTAAATGGTTTTTATGTTTTAGTTAATGGTTTTTATGTTTTAGTTCAATTTATTTCTGTTTTAGTTATTCCTACGTGTGGCAGACTAAGTTGGCCAGCTCTCTGGTCTGCTTTTAGGCGCAAAATATATAGTGATTGATTGAATAGTGATTGAACACGATGACATATTCCCATACTCGGTGACTCGGTCAGCTGCAGCGTCACTGCGGCCTTGATACTTGTCGCGAAGACTAACGCTCGACAGGAGGAAATGCTCCCGTAGCAAAGTGCACACTGCATCCTAGAGCAAACAAAAATCATGAACATTACACATAATATTACCGTAAGGAAATAATAAAATTACCAGCTAAAACCGTTAACGACACAGATATTAAGCAGCCACAAAAAACTCGGAAAATATCTGGACATAGTTACTACAAAGAAAAAAAGTTCTTGGAATCAACATTTCTGCCATAAAAGATGAAGATTGTATCAAGTAAGAAACATTAAAACACTAAACAGACCGGAACATCGACGTGTCCGTGATTGTGGTAGAAGTGAACGGCCGTAGCGACGACACTCTTTGCGCCAATCAACGCCGAGCCTTCACCTTCCACCACTTTCTCGTACGTAACACGGAGTTGTTGGATGAGGTCCTGTAGATCTGTCAGCTCTGAAATCGACAGCAACGGTCCAGAGTTACGCACGACGCATTTGTCAAATGCACACTCAGCATGGTCGGAGTCGAGCGCGAGGCGGACATCGAAAGGGCGAAAAAGTGGCGCGTGGTGCATTTGCGATGCTCCTAAGGCGAGGCCCGCAGGGCCGAGCCCACATTTTGGTTGTGTTTTCGTGCAAAGGCGGCGAAAGAAGCGCATGGCGAGGCCTGAAGGGCCGAGCCGACGAGCCCATTTTGGTGGCGTCTGATCAAAAAACGCCAAATTCTAGCCCTCGTCGTCTCGCCATAAGGTGTTTCCAAGGGAACCAATACGTCACACTGTTGTCGCTTGTCCTATTTCGAACCATAGCATTGCAGCAAACCGTATTACCACCTTCCCGTGCGCTTATACTGTGCGCAATTGCTCGAAAATCATTAATAATGACGGATTTCTCGAAAAACGGAAGTAGAAATATGGCGGAAACATGCGCAATCAATTTTTTGAACCTGGTTTCCTATTTGACTTGTATGGTGACAGGGGGTCTACAGTGACTCTTTCTGTCCGTTCTAATGTGAGCTGGTGTGGACTTAGAAAATTTCGCTCAAAACCGACAACATGCCGTTTTTGCGTTTTTTCCCATGTTTGATCACCCGTTACAAAAAAATTAGAAAAGGTAGAGAAACAATTTTCGGCAGTTTGGTAGTAGGCTGGGTGGTCTATTGATATTCATTGAAACATCTGCTTTATTCCATATATTTCGCCGACAGGTGGCTCTGCAAATGTGCCGTTCGTACGTTGCCGGGAAAACATATACAAGTGGGAAAGTTTGAGCACTCCTCCCTCCCACATCGAACTTCGTAGCGCTGTTACAATTTAAAGTTTGCAAGAAGGCTATGTGTTCTAACCAACAACAAATAAAAACATGCAAGTCTTTATTTGTACGTTAATCGAATCAACGTCACAAGTTAAAGCAATGTGCAAAAAATGGTCATTCTAGAGGGCACAAAAACGTCAGTGAAGCTGGTGGTTTCTTAATCCAAGGTTCGCTGCCAATACAACTGGTCCTCCATGTATTTTTACAAGGCCGTATCTCTTCCCGGCAGCCAACCAACAGAGTCAAAAAACAGCCGACAACATAAAACCAAGAAGTAAGGTAAAAGACGGTAAAGGTTCACGTATATGGTGTCGTAAACCGCATATGCCACCTTGTCCAAGCTGTGCATCACAGACACGGCCAGGGTTCAGTCTAGGCTGCAGCCCGAGCACCCACACACGGACTTTGGCCTGCAGCCATATGGCCGTACATTGCCAGTCTGCCATTTTAATATTCTCCACCACCATAATCTATGTAAATCAGCTACACTCACGTTGCCATCCGGTTGTTGTCACAGATTCACCCTGTATATCCGCAACAGGCTTCGGCATGGACGACTGGCTTGTCTCATCGGGGTCCAGCTCCTTTCTTGCCATTGCTTCACGACTCTTCTGCAGGATTAGCGACGCTCGCCACATCGCTGTAGCACGAGCCGGCTTCGCAGGCGTCCGCTTTCCTCGCGACTTCCCACCTGACAACAATTTGAAGCAACCACATGGCAGTCTTAATGATTGCTCGACTGACTTGGATTTAACAGCACTTTCAGCACTAGAAGTCTATATCGTGTCTTAAAAACAGAGAACGGACGATACGGGCACGCACTGATACGATCCGATATGAGTATCCGAGTATACGCGACGGCCGATACCGATACGAGTACTCCTTGCGCTAGTGTCCCAGTCACTTATATCATTATACCAGGCAGGTCGGGAGAACGCAGCTATTTTATGCAATGGGTGGCACACTCCATCCAATGCTCAACATGCAGACCATTAGCAACACACCAACTTGCGTGTAGACTGGTGAATTCGTAGAAACGTTAGTATGATTGACAGTTGAGACAGTTGTTATCACTGCCTGCTGGTGGGGGAGGGGAGTGCGGCGTCATCTGTCGCTGGTTGCCAGTACTGCGCCTCTTGGTGTCGGGTGTCACGGGG
>Ga0056115_1000558_pt1 | contig 16816 bp, 16 predicted proteins | sample WorMetOlspDAHAB1_FD_77007 | JGI IMG/M metagenome (GOLD analysis project Ga0056115, IMG submission 77007) | Marine gutless worms symbiont microbial communities from Max Planck institute for Marine Microbiology, Germany - Olavius sp. DAHAB.1 ...
GGGTTGGGGTGAGGGGGGTCCGGTGTTCGCTATGCCGCCTGGGTGCCGCCCACGGTCAGGCCGTCGATGCGCATGGTCGGTTGGCCGACGCCGACGGGGACGCCCTGGCCGTCCTTGCCGCAGGTGCCGATGCCGGAGTCCAGCTTCATGTCGTTGCCGATCATCGAAACCTTGGTCAGGGCGTCGGGACCGTTACCGATCAGCGTTGCACCCTTGACCGGCGCGCCCAGTTTGCCGTCCTCGATCAGGTAGCCCTCGGTGCAGGTGAAGACGAACTTGCCGTTGGTGATGTCGACCTGGCCGCCGCCGAAATTGACCATGTAGACGCCCTTGTCCACCGATGCGATGATTTCGCCGGGGTCCTTGTCGCCGCCCAGCATGTAGGTGTTGGTCATGCGCGGGATCGGGACATGGGCATAGGATTGGCGCCGGCCGTTGCCGGTGGGCTGCATGCCCATCAGGCGGGCGTTCAGGCGGTCCTGGATATAGCCGACCAGCACGCCGTCTTCGATCAGAGTGGTGCAGGCCGTCGGCGTCCCTTCGTCATCGACCGTGAGCGAACCGCGGCGGTCGTCGATGGTGCCGTCGTCGATCACGGTGACGCCAGGTGCGGCGACCCGTTCGCCCATCAGCCCTGCGAAGGCTGAGGTCTTCTTGCGATTGAAGTCGCCTTCCAGCCCGTGCCCCACGGCCTCGTGCAGCATAACGCCGGGCCAGCCGGGTCCCAGGACCACCGGCATTTCGCCGGCCGGGGCCGGTACCGCCGCCAGGTTGGTCACCGCCTGGCGCAGCGCCTCGTCCACGTATGGTTTCCAGTTTTCTGGATCCACATAAAAGGCGAATCCCGTCCGGCCGCCGGCGCCGAAGGAGCCGGTTTCCATGCGGTCGCCGTCGGCCGCGACGACGGTGACGTTGATACGGACCAGGGGCCGTACGTCGGCGACCCGGCAGCCGTCCGGCCGGATGATCTGGACCGCATCCCACGACCCCGCGATCGAGGCCATGACCTGCTGAACCCGGCTGTCGCTGGCCCGGGCATACGCGTCCATTTCGGACAACAGCTTGACCTTGTCTTCGAACGACACCGTGCCCAGCGGATCCTCGTCGGTGTAGAGCACCTTGTTGGTTCCGATCGGCGGATCGGCGAAAGTGCCGGCGTGGCCGGCCTGCACCGCCCCAACCGTGCCCGCGGCCCTCTTGATCGCCTCTTCGGAAAGGTCGGAGGCGTGGGCGTACCCGGTCGCCTCGCCCGCCACCGCGCGGAGGCCAAATCCCTGGGCGGTGTCGAAGCTTGCCGCCTTGACCCGGCCGTCCTCGAAGCTGACGCTTTCCGACTGGGAGAACTCCAGATAGAGCTCACCGTCGTCGGCGCCGTCGAGCGCGTCTGACGTGATGGTTTCGACCTTGGCGCGGTCCATGCCCGCCCGGTTGAAGAACAAGTCGTCGGTGACGGCGAGGTTGGTCATCGTTTACGGTCTCCTGGTCATCGGCTGCGGCCCGGCGAAACGGCGCGGCTGGCAGAATTGGCCGGCGCGCTCGGCTCTTGCTCGGCGCCTGACCGTAATATGAGCCTCTTGGGCGATTTGACCACAACAATTCGTGCCGTTTCACGATATTATGGCGATGCATGGACGGTGCCATCGCCTCTGGATTCCATCGGTTTGCGCCTCGCGGCACAGTGTCGCGCCGGATGCCGGTGTTAACGCAAATGGGCTATATGACGCCGTGCCTTAGAGGTCGCGGTGGGGATTTCAAAACACGCCTGACGGAGCCGCCCCGATTCGGAGGCGCGCCCGGTGGAACGACGGCGCGACGACAGGAGTTTGAACGCGTGAAACGCTTATTGGCATTTGCATCGACGGGAGCCGCGATGCTGGCGGCCGGGACGGCCACGGCGGCGGAACCGCAGCCCTGGCAGCTTGGCCTTCCGGAACCGGTGACGCCGCTGGCGCGGCAGATGGCGGAATTCCACGATCTGTGGCTGATGCCGATCATCACGGGAATTGTCGTCTTCGTCCTGGCCCTGCTGTTGTTCGTCGTGTTCCGGTTCCGGGAATCGCGCAATCCGACGCCGTCGAAGACCACTCACAACACCATCCTGGAAGTCCTGTGGACCGCGGTGCCGATCATCATCCTGGTGGTTATCGCCTTTCCATCGATGCGATTGCTCTATGCGACAGAGCGATTCGAGGACTCGGAGATGACCCTGAAGATCATCGGTCATCAGTGGTACTGGTCCTACGAATACCCGGACCACGGCAATTTCACGTTCGACGCCAACCTGGTGCCCGAAGACGAGCTCGAGCCCGGACAGCACCGCCTGATGCAGACCGACAACGCGGTGGTGCTGCCTGTCGACACCAAGGTCCGGCTGCAGATGACCTCGGCGGATGTTCTGCACAACTGGGCGATCTCCGACTTCGGCGTCCGCATGGACACCGTCCCCGGCCGGTTGAACGAGACCTGGGTCGAGGTCAACCAGACCGGGACTTACTATGGGTTCTGTTCGGAACTGTGCGGCGTCAACCACGCCTACATGCCGATCATGGTCCGGGTGGTTTCCAAGGAGGATTTCGAGGCCTGGGTGAAGGAGGCGCAGGAGAACTACGCCAAAGTCGATTCGCCCGATGCCCCGCCGGCGCAGCTTGCGTCGGAGAGCGCACCGGCAAACCCGGAACCGCAGCAGGATGACAGTCAACAAACGGTCGCATCGGCCGCCTTAGAGGAGAGCCGGTAATGGCCGAGCATGCCACTGCCCACGACCATCACGACCATCATCCGACCGGGTTGAAGCGCTACCTCTATTCGACCAACCACAAGGACATCGGGACCATGTACCTGGTGTTCTCGGTCGTTGCGGCCATCATCGGCGGCGCGTTCTCGATCTATATGCGGATGGAACTGCAGGACCCCGGCGTGCAGTGGATGACCGATGCCGCTGGCGATCCGGACGGGCATTTCTGGAACGTCATCATCACGGCGCACGGCCTGATCATGGTGTTCTTCGTGGTCATGCCGGCGCTGATCGGCGGTTTCGGTAACTGGTTCGTGCCGTTGATGATCGGGGCGCCGGACATGGCCTTCCCGCGCATGAACAACATCAGCTTCTGGCTGTTGGTCCCCTCGTTCCTGCTGTTGTTGCTGTCGGCGGTGATCGGCGGCGGCGCCGGAACCGGTTGGACAGTCTATCCGCCGTTGTCCTCCAGCCTGGGCCATCCCGGTCCGGCGGTGGATATGGCGATCTTCGCCCTGCATATCGCGGGCGCCTCGTCGATCCTGGGGGCGATCAACTTCATCACCACGATCTTCAACATGCGCGCCCCGGGCATGACCCTGCACAAAATGCCGCTGTTCGCGTGGGCGATCCTGGTCACGGCGTTTCTGCTGTTGCTGTCCCTGCCGGTTCTGGGCGGGGCCATCACCATGCTGTTGACCGACCGGAACTTCGGCACGGCGTTCTTCGTGCCGGAAGGCGGCGGCGACCCGGTGCTGTTCCAGCATCTGTTCTGGTTCTTCGGGCACCCCGAGGTCTACATCATGATCCTGCCGGCCTTCGGCATCATCAGCCACATCGTGTCGACCTTCTCGCGCAAGCCGGTCTTCGGCTACCTGGGCATGGCCTACGCCATGATCGCGATCGGTTTCATCGGCTTCATCGTGTGGGCCCACCATATGTACACGGTGGGTTTCTCGGCCGACACCCGGGCCTATTTCACGCTGGCGACCATGGTGATCGCGGTGCCCACTGGCATCAAGATCTTCTCCTGGATTGCGACGATGTGGGGCGGATCGATCCGGATGGACACGCCCATGCTGTGGGCGGTCGGGTTCATCTTCCTGTTCACGATGGGCGGTGTGACCGGCGTGGTGCTGTCGAACGCAGGCATGGACCTGCAGCTTCACGACACCTACTACGTGGTCGCGCATTTCCACTATGTGCTGAGCCTGGGCGCGGTCTACGCCATCATCGCCGGCATGTATTACTGGTTCGGCAAGATGACCGGCCGCCAGTATCCCGAATGGGCGGGCAAGCTGCATTTCTGGACCACGTTCGTCGGGGTCAACATGACCTTCTTCCCGCAGCACTTCCTGGGCCTTGCCGGCATGCCGCGCCGCTATATCGACTATGCCGACGGTCTGGCGGGCTGGAACTATGTCTCATCGATCGGGTCCTACATCACCGCGGCCTCGACAGTTTTCTTCTTCGTCGTCATCCTGTGGGCCATGAAGTACGGCAAGCGGGTCGGCGAAAACTACTGGGGCGAGGGCGCGACGACGCTGGAATGGACGGTGTCATCGCCGCCGCCGTTCCACACCTTCGACGTGCTGCCGCAGGTCAAGTAGAACGATCACGATTGGATTGACGTCAATGGACGCAACAATGGGAAACGACAGCACCGACGGCCGGCCCCGCAAGGGATTCCATCCGACCGAGGCGCATCGCCGGAAGTTCTATAAGAACCTGGCGATCCTGCTGGCGCTGTTCGGCGTCGGGGCGCTGTTGTATCTGGTGGGCGTGATCAAGATCATGGGCCTCTGACCTGTGGCTACGCGGAACGACAAAGCAAAACGGCGGACCGCGCTGGCCATGGCCGGCGTAGTCGTCGGGATGGTAGGCCTGTCGTTCGCCGCGGTGCCGCTTTACGACATGTTCTGCCGGGTCACCGGCTATGGCGGGACGACGCAGGAAGCGGCGGAAGCCAGCCGCCGCACCGTCGACCGGCGGCTGACGGTCCGTTTCGATGCTTCTGTCAACGGCGACCTGCCCTGGTCGTTCGCCCCGGTCCAGGCGGAAATGGACCTGCAGGCGGGAGAGAACGCCTTGGCCTTCTATCGTGCGCGCAACCTGTCGGACAGCCCCGTTGTCGGGACCGCGACGTTCAACGTGACGCCGCAGAAGGCGGGCATCTATTTCACCAAGGTGGAGTGTTTCTGCTTTACCGAACAGAACCTTGCACCCGGCCAGACCATGGACATGCCGGTCGCGTTCTACGTCGACCCGGAATTTGCCGGGGACCCCGATATGGACGACGTGAACACGATCACGCTGTCCTACACATTCTTCAGGTCAATGACCGACGACGAACCAGAGCAGCTTGCGGCGCGCCGGTAGCACGAATACCGCCGACGTTGCGGGCTACAGTGTAATAGGACGTTGAGGAACACACGCGATGAGCGCTGATACACACCACGGACCGCAACACGACTATCATCTGGTGGATCCCAGTCCATGGCCGGTGGTCGGTTCGCTGGGGGCGTTTTTGCTGGCCTTCGGGATCGTCGTCTATCTTCACCCAGGCATTTTCGGGGCCGACAGCCAGGCCTTCGTCGAGAGCCTTGGCATCGCCAAGATCTTCCCGGGCGTCATCCTGATCATCGCAACCATGTGGTACTGGTGGCGTGACGTGATCCGCGAGGCCACCTTCGAAGGCCATCATTCCCCGGTGGTGCAGCTTGGGCTGCGCTACGGCATGGCCCTGTTCATCGCCTCGGAGGTGATGTTCTTCGCCGCCTTCTTCTGGGCCTTCTTCGACGCCAGCCTCAATCCGAAGGAGCTGCCCTACAACGTTCCGGGCGGCGTGTGGCCGCCGGAAGGGGTCGAGACCTTCGATCCGTTCGACATTCCCTTCATCAACACGCTTATCCTGCTCTTGTCCGGCTGCACCGTGACCTGGGCGCACCATGCGCTGCGCGAAGGACGCAAGGATCAGATGGTCCTGGGCCTGGGCCTGACCGTCGTCCTGGGCGTTCTGTTCACGGCGCTCCAGGTCTACGAGTACAGCCACGCCGCGTTCGGGTTCTCCGACGGCATCTATTCGTCGACCTTCTACATGGCAACAGGGTTCCACGGCGCCCACGTGATCATCGGCACGACCTTCCTCTTGGTCTGCTGGTTCCGGGCCCGCCGCGACCAGTTCACGGCCGACCACCATTTCGGGTTTGAGGCGGCGGCCTGGTACTGGCATTTCGTCGACGTGGTCTGGCTGTTCCTGTTCGTCTGCATCTACTGGTGGGGCCGCGGCCCGATCCTCTGAGGCGGGGTCCGTGGCAGATCATCCGCCGGTATCGGCGCTCGGCGCCGGGCTTGCCCTGCGGTGCCCGCGCTGCGGCCAGGGTCGGTTGTTCAAGTCCTATCTGAAGGTGGCGGACGCCTGCGCCGTCTGCGGTCTTGACCTCAGCGCCGAGGACAGCGGCGACGGACCCGCCGTCTTCGTGATCTTCGTGGTGGGTTTCATTGCGGCCCTTTTGGTGGTCGTCATGGAATTCGTGATCCGCGCGCCGATGCTGGTCTCGATCCTTGCGGTCTGCGCGGTCGTCGTCGTCGGCACGATGGCGCTGTTGCCGCCGTTCAAGGCCGTTCTCATCGCGCTGCAATACCGCCACCGGGCGGGCGATACGGGCCTCAACACCTTCAAGGACGACAACGAGGCCTGATTCGCGGGAGTGCGGGATTCGGCGTTAACCGGTTTTCCGTCCAAGGGCCGCAGGGACGGCGTCGTTTCTTCCAAACTATGGCTTTGCTCCCGAATCGGGGCTTATACTTCGTCATGTCTTGTGATGCGGCGGTTGACGCCCCGCGCCCCGGCCGGTCGACCAGGGAGGCCAACAGGCTGCGATCGACCGGTTCCGCGGATTGGGAGAAGCGACCATGATCAGTCAGGAGCATATGGCCAGTTCGGATTCCCAAACGTCGGCTCAGCCGACCATCCGAAACATCGGCTGGCCGGACCTCAAGGACGCCCTGGCCAAGGGCTATGACGACTTCAAGGCGATGCCGACGCATCTGATCTTCATGTGCATCGTCTATCCCGTAGTCATGCTGGTGCTGGCGCGAAGTTATGCGGGCTATGACATGCTTCCGCTAGTCTTTCCCCTGCTGGCCGGATACACGCTGATCGGCCCGCTGGTCGCGTTGGGGGTTTACGAGCTAAGCCGGCGCAGGGAACAGGGACTGGACACCTCAAGATGGCATTCTTTTGAGGTGCTGCGGTCGCCTTCGATCGTCTCGATCATTCTGCTGGGCCTTGTGCTGATGGGCCTCTATTTCGGCTGGTTGGCCGCAGCGCAGGCGATCTACGAGATGAACTTCGGGATGGCGGCGCCGGATTCGGTTGGCGATTTCGTCGCGGAGGTCCTGACCACGGGATCGGGGTGGACGCTGATTGCCGTGGGCAGCAGCATCGGCTTCCTGTTCGCGGTGGTCGTCTTCACGCTGGGCGTGATCTCGTTCCCGATGTTGCTGGACAAGGACGTGCATTTGGCCGCCGCGGTGCAGACCTCGGTCCGCGCGGTGGCGGCGAACCCGATGACGATGGGCGTTTGGGCCATGATCATCGCCGGCGCGATGTTCCTGGGCTCGCTTCCGTTCTTCGTCGGTCTGGCGGTGGTGCTGCCGGTGCTGGGCCATTCAAGCTGGCATGTCTACCGCAAGGTTGTGCAGTACTGAGTTTTCCGGTCTCCGTAAAGGCCCTTGACCAATTGAAAACGCCCGCCCCGGCTGGGGCGGGCGTTCGTTTGTCCAATGACAATATTGCGTCAGGCCGCGGTGGCGAAGAAGTACTCCCGTCCGAAGAAGGTGTAGTCGGACTCCAGCGCCATCAGGGCAACGAAGACGAGCAGCACCAGGGGCGGGACCAGGATGGCGTAGGTCAACGCCAGGCGTTCCCAGATCACGTGCATGAAGACGGCGACGATCAGGCCGGCCTTCAGCATCATGAAGATCAGGATCAGCGACCACCTAAGGCCACCCTGGAGCTGGTAATAGTCCACGGCATAGGACATGGCGCTGAGCACGAACAGCCAGCCCCATACCTTGAAATAGATCCCGAGCGGGTGTGATTGTCCAACGGAGGCAGCCATGGCGATCCCTTACCAAAGATAGAAAAGCGCGAAGATGAAGACCCAGACCAGGTCGACGAAGTGCCAGTAGAGGCCGACGATCTCGACGATCTCGTAGTTCCACTTCCGGTGGGTCAAGGCGCCGGGTCGTTCTTCGTCCAGGTCGCCGCGCATCACCTTGAAGGCCAGCAACAACAGCGCGATGACGCCGCAGGTCACGTGGAAGCCGTGGAAGCCGGTGATCATGAAGAAAGCCGCACCGAACTGTGAGGCGCCCATGGGATTTCCCCAGGGCCGGACGCCGTCCTCGATCAGCTTGGTCCATTCGAAGGCCTGCATGCCGACAAACACCGCGCCCAGCGCGGCGGTCGCGAACAACAGGGCGGCCGTCTTCGCACGGTCCCGGCGATATCCCATGTTGACGGCCAGCGCCATCGTGCCGCTGCTGGTGATCAGCACGAAGGTCATGATCGCGATCAGGATCAACGGGATCGGATCGCCGCCGAAGCTCAGCGCGAAGACCTCGCTGGGGTTCGGCCATTCCACCGTCGTCGACATGCGCACGGTCATGTAGGACAACAGGAAGCAACTGAAGATGAACGTGTCGCTGACCAGGAAGATCCACATGAAGGCCTTGCCCCAGTGGATGTTCTTGAACGCCCTTTGGTCGGACGACCAGTCGGCGGCCAGGCCAGTGAGGCCTGTCTGAAGGGCTTCCGTACTCGACGAAGATTGCGCCATGTGCTTTCAGTCCTCGTTACACGAACAAACGGCGATCAGGGCGTAAACGCCCGGCAGACGATCGGCAGGGCCCCGCCCGGCAGGAACAACAGGACGAACAGGGCCAGCCAGACGCCCAAAAGGTAGTGCCAGTAAACGGCGCAGAGATTGATGCTGAGCCGGATTTTCGCCAGCGGCGCGCCGCGGAACACCCGCTCCGTGGTGACGCCCCAGGCGACCAGCCCGCCCAAAAGATGCAGACCATGCAGGGCGGTGATCAGATAGAAAAAGGCGTTTGCCGGGCTGGTCGTGGCGATGAAGTCGTAGCCGGAAAGCTGCTGCCACGCCCAGATCTGGCCACCCAGGAATGCGAAGGTAAAAAACCCGCCGGCTGTCAGACCTTGCCGCACGCCCAGGAGATCGCCGCGCCGGGCGCTGACCCGCGCCCATTGGAGCGCGACGCTGGCGCCGACCAGCACGGCGATGTTCAGCCACATCAGCCAGGAATCCGGCAGCGGCCGCCATTCCTCGTACGACATGCGCTCGCCATAGGCGACCGTCAGCAGCGAGAACAGGACCGTGACGACGCCCAGGAACAGGCGCAGCCCGATCGTCGCCGACGGCAGCGTGGCCACGTCGGCGCGCGGGCCCTGGGGAGTCGTCCAGGGCTTTTCCGACAGTTCGCGCAGCAGGTTCAAGACGCGTCCCTATTCCGCCGGTTGGGCCGCCGGACGGTGGTCCGGATGCTCGTGCCTGTGTTCCGGCTCGGGCGGGGCATTCTGCGGCAGGAAGTCTTCCTTCGCGCCGGGGACGTTGAAGTCGTAGGCCCAGCGATAGACCACCGGCAGTTCCTTGCCGAAATTGCCGTGTCCCGGAGGCGTTTCCGCGGTTTGCCATTCCAGCGTCGTCGCCCGCCAGGGGTTGCCGCCGGCGACCCTGCCGTGCTTCAGGCTCCAGGCCATGTTGAACAGGAACAGCACCTGCGCGGCGCCAACAATCAAGGCCGCGATGGTGATGAACTCGTTCAGGGTTGTGACGGAGTCGGGAATGAAACTGGTGCCGGAGATGTCGAAATACCGCCGCGGCACGCCGATGAAGCCCAGATAATGCATCGGGAAGTAGATGGCGTAGGACCCGATGAAGGTGACCCAGAAATGGATCTGGCCCATGCCCTCGTTCAGCATCCGGCCGGTGATTTTCGGGTACCAGTGGTAGATCGCGCCGAAGATCACCAGGATCGGCGCCACGCCCATCACCATGTGGAAATGGGCGACCACGAACATGGTGTCGGACAGCGGCACGTCGATCACCGCATTGCCCAGGAACAGGCCGGTGATGCCGCCGTTCACGAAGGTGACGATGAAGCCGATGGCGAACAGCATAGGCAATGTCAGGTGGATATCGCCGCGCCACAGGGTCAGGACCCAGTTATAGACCTTCAATGCCGTCGGCACGGCGATGATCAGCGTGGTGGTGGCGAAGAAGAAGCCGAAATAGGGGTTCATCCCGCTGACATACATATGGTGCGCCCAGACGATGAAGCTGAGCCCGCCGATGATGACGATCGCCCAGACCATCATGCGATAGCCGAAGATGTTCCGGCGCGCATGGGTGGCGATCAGGTCGGAGACGATGCCGAAGGCCGGCAGGGCGACGATGTAGACCTCGGGGTGGCCGAAGAACCAGAACAGGTGCTGGAACAGGATCGGGCTGCCGCCGCCGTAGCTGAGCTGTTCGCCCAGTTCCACGATATGCGGCATGAAGAAGCTGGTGCCCAAAAGCCGGTCCAGCGACATCATGATCGCGCCGACGAACAGGGCGGGAAAGGCGAACAGCGCCAGGATCGTCGCCACGAAAATACCCCAGATCGTCAGGGGCAGGCGCATCAGGGTCATGCCCCGGGTCCGCGCCTGCAGCACCGTCACCACGTAGTTCAGGCCGCCCATCGTGAAGCCGACGATGAACAGGGCGAGCGAGATCAGCATCAGGATGATCCCGCCGTCCGAGCCCGGCGTGCCTGAAAGGATCGCCTGCGGCGGATACAGGGTCCAGCCGGCGCCGGTCGGCCCGCCCGGAACGAAGTAGCTGGCGACCAGAATCAGCACGGCCAGCAGATAGACCCAGTAGCTGAGCATATTGACGAAAGGGAACACCATGTCCCGCGCGCCGCACATCAGCGGGATCAGGTAATTGCCGAACCCGCCGAGGAACAGCGCCGTCAGCAGGTAGATCACCATGATCATCCCGTGCATGGTGATGAACTGGTAATAGAGCTCGGGGCTGATGAAATCGAACAGCTCGGGGAAGCCGAGCTGCAGCCGCATCAGCCACGACAGGACCAAGCCCAACAGCCCGATCGCGATCGCCGTGCAGGAATACTGAATGGCGATGACCTTTGCGTCCTGACAGAAGACGTATCTCTCGATCCAGGATTTGCCGTGATAGGGATCGATGTCCTCGACTTCTTGCGGCGGGACGTCCTCGGGTTTCGTCGGAATGAAATAGGCCATCAATTCACCCTCTTCGGCTTTCTTTCACCTGGCGCGATCGCACGCAGGCCGGTGATCGCGTTTCGTTACTCGGCTGTTGCCGTCTTGCGAGTCTGCATGGCGACATCGTTGTCCTGTTCGGCGTTGAGCCTGGCCTCGGCCATGATCTCCGCGAAGGTCGGCTGCTCGTCAAGCCACGCCTGAAAGTCGGCCTCCTCGGCCACCGTGACCTGGCCGCGCATCGCGTAATGGCCGGTGCCGCACAGCTCGAAACACAGGATGTCGAACGTGCCGGTCCGTGTCGGCTCGAGCCAGAAATAGGTGACCGATCCGGGGATCATGTCCATCTTGGCCCGGAACTGGGGCACGTAGAAATCGTGCAGCACGTCGATCGACCGCAGCAGCATCTTGACCGGCTGACCGATGGGAATGGTCACGTCGGTATCGTCGACGATGATGTCGTCCTGGCCGTTGGGGTCGTCGGGGTTCACACCGAAGGTGTTGTCGGCGGTGATGTTCCGCGCGTCGGTTTTGCCCATGATCCCGTCCTTGCCCGGGAACCGGAAGCCCCAGCCCCACTGGTAGCCCATTGCCTCGACTTCCGCGGCATCCTCCGGAACCGTAATGAACTGGTGCCAGACGAACAGGCCGGGGGCCAGCATGCCTGCGACGCCAACCGTCGTCAGGATGGTCAGCCACCATTCCAGCTTGGAGTTCTCCGGCTCGTATTCCGCCTTCCGGCCTTCGCGATGCCGGAACCTGATGACGCAATAGGCGGTGAACAGCAGCACCGCAACGAAGACAACCCCGGTAATCCAGAACGTCAGGATGATCGTCCCGTCGACGTAGCCCCAGTTCGAGGCGATCTCGGTCCACCAGAAGGGACTCCAGATGTGGAACGCGACCGAACCGAGGGCGATCAGAATCAGGATAATTGCTACATGCATGCCGTTTCATCCACCCTTGCGACCGGGCCGGATCGGCCCGGAATGCGCCAAGACTCGCGGTGCGGCAAACTGCTGTGACCGGTTCGAACTGCGCCGAAATCTGGAGACTGCAATCCCACTCCCGCACCGCCAACTGTGCCAACCGAGGCCGAGCCAATAATGCGTCGCCGGTCCCGATTGCGCTGACCCTGAAAAAGCTTAGCCTGTTGCAGTGAACGCCACAAGTCGAAGCGAATCGCGTTTCAAGAAGGCGGTTTGCCGCAGGACAACGGGACGCAGAGTTGGCTCAGATCGGCGCGGCGGGACGGATGTCGCCCAGGTCGGGCAAATCGTCGCCGCCCCCCGGACACCGTGATCGCGTGCGCATGGAGATGCCCGGTTTTCCTGGGGTTTTGGGCCGTTGGCTTGGGCCGGCTCTCTCTGTCGATGGCCATCGACCAGCCGCTTTCGATGGCTGGTGCGCAGCGCGGATTCGAATTATTTGTTCTCTGACAGCGGCAGTGTTGGTAGGTTCGCCGAAATCTGGAGTGTTTCAGAACGATGTCGTCAGAAACTTCCGAAGCAACGGGACGCGTTACAACAACCACCGATTCGCGGGTCAGCGACTATATCGCCCTGCTCAAACCGCGGGTCATGTCGCTGGTCGTGTTTTCCGGCTTCACGGGCCTTTACCTCGCCCCCGGCGACGTCCATCCGATGATCGCCGCGATCGCGATTCTGTGCATTGCCGTGGGCGCGGGGGCCTCGGGCGCAATCAACATGTGGTACGACCGCGACATCGACCGGAAGATGGCGCGCACCGCGGGGCGGCCGCTGCCGATGGGGCGGATGGAGCCTGCCGAAGCGCTGAGTTTTGGGATCATCCTGGCAGGCGGATCGGTCGCCCTGATGGGCCTGGCGGTGAACTGGGTCGCCGCCGCGCTGTTGGCGATGACGATTCTGTTCTACGTCTTCGTCTACACGGTCTGGCTGAAGCGCAGGACGCCTCAGAATATCGTGATCGGCGGCGCGGCCGGGGCGTTCCCGCCAATGATCGGCTGGGCGGTGGCTACCGGATCCGTCGGTCTGGAGGCGATTGCCCTGTTTCTCCTGATCTTCTTCTGGACGCCGCCGCATTTCTGGGCGCTGGCGCTGTACCGCCTGGGGGACTACGAGAAGGCCGGCGTGCCGATGCTGCCGGTGATCGCCGGGCGGCGGGAGACGAAACGGCAGATGCTGCTTTACACGGTCCTGCTTTTCCCGATTGCCCTGTTGCCCTGGTATCTCGGTACGGTCGGATTGGCCTACGGGATATCGGCCATTGTGATGGGGGCGCTGTTCATTGCGTCCGCGGTCAAGGTCTGGTTCGACGAGACCGATCGCAGCGCCAAACGGATGTTCGGTTATTCCATCTTCTATCTGTTCGGCCTATTCGCGATGATGATCGTCGATCGCGGCGGCATGCTGGGCTGAGCCGTCGGGCCGGTCGCGCGCCTTTTTTTTCGAGAACCAACCGTTAAGGGTGCCGTTCCCGGCAGAGCCACCGGCGACGGCGGTTGAGCGAGACCATGGGTTTCAGACCGCAATTGCTGCCGACACTGGTTACCGTTCCGCTGCTGATCGTTTTGATCGGGCTTGGCACGTGGCAGGTGCAGCGTCTGCAGTGGAAACAGGACCTGATCGACCGGCTGCAGTCGCGTTCCACCGCCGCGCCGGTGCCCTTGCCGGAAGGCCCCCTTTCCCGGGACGAGATTGAGTTTCAGCGGGTGGTTGTCGCCGGCGTGTTCGACCATGCCAACGAGTTCTATCTGTGGAAACGGGCCCGGAACGGCCAGCCCGGCCTCAATGTGCTGACGCCGCTGTCGACTGCTGATGGTCGGGGCTTGGTCCTGGTGAACCGTGGCTGGATTCCATCAGCGTTGCGCGACCCTGAAACCAGGGCCGAAGGGCAGATTCAGGGCCAGGTCACCGTCGAGGGCATCGTCAGGTTCGCTGAACCCGATCCCTCCTTCGTCCAAGCCGACAGGTCCGAACAGAATGTCTGGTTCAGGGTCGATCCGCCGGCGATGGCGGCCGCCGCGGGACTGGCGCCGTTGCCCGGCCACTATATTGTGGCCGCCGACAGAGAGGTTCCCGGCGGCTGGCCGGTCGGCCAGCAATGGCGCGTCGACCTGCCCAACAACCACCTGCAATATGCCATCACCTGGTACGCCCTGGCCGTGGCGCTGGCGGTGATCTATGTGGTCTACCACCGGCGAAGGAGGAACCCGTGAGCGTGTCATCCGCATATTCAGACCTGGAGGACGTGTTTCGGCGCCATGCCGCCATCGGCGAGGCGGTCGGCGTCCTGCACTGGGACATGTCGGTGATGATGCCGCGCAAAGGCAGCGAGGCGCGCGCCGAACAGCTTTCGGTCCTGCAGGTGGCCGCGCATGACCTGATGACCAATTCCGCCACGGCGGACGGGCTGGACGCCGCGGAGGCGGCCAAGGAGGGACTGGACCCGTGGCAGACCGCCAACCTGCGGGAAATGCGGCGCCAATGGCGTCACGCGACCGCTGTGCCGGCGGATCTTGTGGAGGCGCGGACCAGGGCCGCGATGACCTGCGAGATGCTGTGGCGCGACGCGCGCCCTGCGGCGGACTTCGCCATGGTGGCTGATGCCCTGGAGACGGTTCTGGCCTTGAGCCGGGAAGCCGGCGCGGCGAAGGCCGAGGCAATGGACCTGGATCTCTACGATGCGCTTCTGGACGAATACGAGCCCGGCGGCCGTGCCGCGGCGATCGACCCTGTTTTCGAGGATTACGCGGCATTCCTTCCCGATTTCCTGGACCGGGTCCTTGCCGCGCAAGATGCGCGACCGGCGCCGATGATGCCGGCCGGGCCTTTCGATATCGACGCCCAGGAAAGCCTGTGCCGCGAAATGGCCGCGCGGGTCGGCATGGATTTCGAGGCCGGCCGGCTGGACCGCAGCCGACACCCGTTTTCGTCCGGCTATGCCGGGGACAGCCGGATTACCACCCGCTACGACGAAGCCGACTTCATGACGGCGCTGATGGCAGTCCTGCACGAGACGGGCCATGCGATGTACGAAGCCAACCTGCCGTCGGACTGGCGTCACCAGCCGGTCGGAGAATCCCGGGGCATGGCTCTGCACGAAAGCCAGTCCCTGATCGTGGAGATGCAGGCGGGCCGAAGTCTGGCATTCATGCAGTTCGTTGCGCCGCAATTGCAGGCGGCGTTCGGAGCCGACGGGCCCGAATGGCAGGCCGACAACCTCTATCGGCTATGCATCCGGGCGGCGCCGGACTACATCCGCGTCGATGCCGACGAGGTCACCTATCCCGCGCATGTCATCCTGCGTTATCGGCTGGAGCGGGCAATGCTGTCCGGTGACCTGGCCGTCGCGGACCTCCCCGGCGCCTGGAACGATGGCCTGGAATCCCTGCTGGGTATCCGTCCGCCCGATGACAGGTTGGGCTGTCTGCAGGACATCCACTGGTACGACGGCGCCTGGGGCTATTTCCCCACCTACACGCTTGGCGCGATGGCGGCGGCGCAGTTCTTCCAGGCGGCTGTCGCGGCCGATCCGGATATCCCCGCCGCCCTTGCCGCCGGCGATTTCCAGCCGCTGTTGAAATGGCTGAAGGCCAATGTCCATGAGAAGGCGTCCCGCCATACCACGGCGGAGGTGCTGGAGCAGGCAACGGGCCGGCCTTTGGACCCGTCGGCGTTTAAGGCCCATCTGGAAAGGCGTTACCTCCACGCGCGGGATGCTGCCTAGCCTGGGGGCAGGCCGAAACGGCGGCATGCCGGCGGTTGGCGCGTCTTGCGGGCGGTCGACCGGGCCGTTACGTTACCGGGCCAAGGGATAGACGCAGAAAGGGCGCTCGTGCGCTACGTTTCCACCCGGGGAGAAGCACCGGAACGGGATTTCGACGAGGTGTTGCTTGCCGGCCTGGCACGCGACGGCGGGCTGTACGTGCCCGCAAGCTGGCCGCGCTTCACCAAGGACGACTTGCGCGGCATGCGGGGCCTTTCCTATGCGGATCTCGCCGTGTTCGTGATGCGTCCCTACCTTGGCGACAACATCGACGCCGAAGAGTTCGCCGGTCTGGTGGCCGATGCCTATGACGCGTTCGATCACGATGCGATTGCGCCCTTAAAGCAGCTCGATTCGTCCCTGTGGCTGATGGAGCTGTTCCACGGTCCGACCCTGGCCTTTAAGGACTTTGCAATGCAGCTGCTGGGGCGGCTGTTCGATCATGTCCTGCGGCAGCGCGGCGAGCGCGCGACCATCGTCGGTGCGACGTCGGGCGATACCGGATCGGCGGCGATCGAGGCTTGCCGGGGCAGGGAAGCGCTGGACATCTTCATCCTTTTCCCCCAGGGCCGGGTGTCGGAGGTCCAGCGCCGGCAGATGACGACCGTGGACGACCCCAACGTCCACACGCTGGCGATCGACGGGACGTTCGACGATTGCCAGGATCTGGTCAAAGCCCTGTTCAACGATCTGCCGTTTCGCGACGAGATGAGCCTGTCGGCGGTGAACTCCATCAACTGGTGCCGGGTGATGGCGCAGATCGTCTATTACTTCCACGCGGCGGTCTCGCTGGGCGCGCCGGACCGCCGGATCAGCTTTTCCGTTCCGACCGGCAACTTCGGCAACGTGTTTGCAGGCTACGCGGCCATGCAGATGGGACTGCCTGTGGATCAGCTTGTCGTGGGCTCCAACGTCAACGACATTCTGACCCGGTTCTTCGCATCGGCCGACATGTCGATCCGCGAGGTCGTCCCCTCCTTGTCGCCCAGCATGGACATCCAGATCTCCAGCAATTTCGA
>Ga0056115_1000559_pt1 | contig 16804 bp, 6 predicted proteins | sample WorMetOlspDAHAB1_FD_77007 | JGI IMG/M metagenome (GOLD analysis project Ga0056115, IMG submission 77007) | Marine gutless worms symbiont microbial communities from Max Planck institute for Marine Microbiology, Germany - Olavius sp. DAHAB.1 ...
CCGCCAGAAAACGCAAATATGCCGCGAAGATCGTGAAGGAACCGTGTTGACCGCAATCAAAACGTAAACCTTCCGCGACCGTAAGCGAGACAACCGCAGCCTTCTGCGGACAAAAATATTCGTAGAACCGCAGAGAACGACAGCTTGGACTGCACAAGTGGGAAAGTGATATTGACGACGACTGAACGACAGCGCGATCATTATCAGGCGAGTTTTTCTTGTGTTTTGAAAAAAATATCGGTTTGTTGGCGATCAATACAGGATGCGGCAAAAAAGTAACCCCTAAGATTTTTTTTGCAGTTTTCTCAGCAATCGCTTGGAATTTCAGAGCAAAATTTTACCGATATATTTAGTCATTTTATATACAAATAAAATTCTTATCAGAATAATTAGCTTTCAGCGTTTTAAGCTATCAGCATTACAGTGACGCCTGCACCTAACGATGTTAACATGCTTAAAAACGCTAAAATGATTAGGTGGCGTCACTGTAATGTTGATAACTTAAAAACGCTGAAAGCTAATTATATGATAATAAAACTTTTATGTTTATATAGGATGACTAAATATGTCGGTAAATTTTGCTTTGAAATTCCAAGCAACTGCTGAAAAAACTGCCAAAAGTCTTAGAGATTACTTTTTTCCGTAACCTGTATAACAAAGAACACGGAACAAAAAATGTGCCATTTTACCGACGTTCCTTTTTTGTCTAGCAGTGTGCTATTTATGTCCTTACTTCCTCGAAACTTTTTGTCGGTTAAAAGTGGCCGTAGATCAAACTGAGTGACGGCACAACACAGTACACTGTAGCTCTGTCATTACCAGAGTCCCGGGTAATTGACTCGGGCAGTCGGCAGTAGCATAAGCCGTACTTTAGCCACTGGCTTAGTCCGGCAAGAAACACATCTGTTCAGCATCCCTAAGTTGGCCTGAAGATGCTGCTGTTGCTGCTGTTGACAGTGATAGACCTAAGTTCAGACGTCCATTCTTTGGATAACCACACTGTAAATCATAAAAAGTAAAAAACTGAACCCTGTTTTATTTCAGCCATAACTTTGCCAAATATGGACCATACTAGATAATATTTAGCTAAACTATTATCTTATATACAGTTTGCGATACACTTATTTAAGGCCACCAGACCAATTTAATGTGATTACTGTGTTCATAAAATCAAAATACCGTATGATGATGTATGTCAACAGTAGTGTATCTGTTCTGCCAACAGCAGCCGTGATATCGATGACAAACAGCATACAGGCTGAAGAAAGACAGTAAAATTCATCGAAATTAGCATCACAATTTCACAAATGTGTTTAACGTGCCCGCAGTTGTACAGAGACAGAAGCGAAAGCGTTAACGCCACTCATCGACGACCTCGTCGATAACACGCTGCTTAATTGCTGCGGACCATGTTTAAGTCAATCGCTGCTTTAAAGACTAGAAACATTATTTTTTTGTTTATTAATATAAACATCGTATACACAAGTACAAATGGCAAAAAGGACAAAAAAATTACAATGTGACTTAGTTATGCAATACATATAAAATCAACCGTGACATCAATGTCATGACCACTGAAATGACACTCTGATACGTCCAACACACCGCGCTTAATCATTAGCAACTCAAGAATAGCCGTAGCACGCCTGTAATATTCACTGCTAAGTCTTCTTTTGCATATATCGTTAATAGTCTGACCGACAAAACTATTTCCAATGCTTCATCTCTTAGAGAATGCAAACAGGAATCAAAGTCATTGTCTTTTTAATGAAACGATGAATTCCATGAACTTATTTCTATTAGGCCTATGTTTTCTCGTTAGCGATTGCATGCCGTTATTCAGAAAGCTTTACACACTATTTAGGTGACAACAACGTGACGAATAAGTTGGCTGTTGCTCAATATGAATGAAGATAATTCGTTTTTATGAAATCACTGAAAATTAAAAAGAAACTAAACGTATCTAATAATGCGGGGAAAATCAAATTATACTACGTCCTGCCACAAAAAAGCGGCGAGTTATTAATTATGTTGGGATTAGTGATGTTTGACGCGCGTGAGCGAGAAAAAATGGTCATAATCTGCGGCTGTGGAAGCCGTGTTTGTCGCTGGCGAAAATGATGTAAAACGAGAAGGGTGTTGAAATGGATGAGATGGATCTATTGGCCGTCTGTCACGGCGAGTTGTCTTCGGTTGAGCGGTCGACACGACGCCGGATGTCCGTCCCGAGCGTCGAGACGTCATTTCGGGCACCTGTCAGCTGTAACGCCAGCGTCAGCAGCAGCAGCCGCCGCAGCCGCACAGTCGTAAATCTGGCTCGGAATCAATATGCAATCATCCACAGCCGAGACAGACACCGCGCGCTTGACCAGTTGCTATCTATACAGCTGGTGCGCGCTTGTTCACCGATTGCCGTCCGCGCATTTCTTTATCCCGACGTCTGTCTCCTCTGCTCATCTCTCTTCGACGCAGTACCTCCGGCTGCACGCCAAAGCCAATCTCCATTCTGGCGACCAGTGCCACACTACTGCTGAGATATCGATCTCGTACTGTGTTCCGCCTCTCTTTTTGTCCCACCCTGTACTTTATTGAGACGTTTCCAGCTAATAAGCCTGACGTTATGTCCCTTCAGTAAGTCACTGATAACTATTTTCGGAATACGTTTAACGCAAAATTGAAGAAATGTTACATCGAGTTCAGGATATTTCCGATGAGTGGTGTCATTAGCATAATGGTAAAATTTTAATTTTTAGAGCCAAATACAGCCTCTCAGAAAATCTATTATCCCAAATGTCTGATGTTAGTAATGTATTTTGTTTATTGTTGTGGTTTTGGATTTCGTTTTTATGTCTCGTTTATACGTGTCCACTACCAGTTTATAATGAATAAAAGTTGATACCAAGTGAAAAACACTTCGTACAAAAACTGTTCCACTTCATGAGATGTAGTACACAAACACAAAGTTACATAAACACAGTTGAACATTCTAAGCTGTATCTCGGTAATATTGCAAAAACCGTTATCGAAATATCTGAAACTGCTGGAGTTGTTAATCTTAAGAATAAAAGGACTTATTCTACGGTTGCATGTACAGTCTACACTGTAGGCTTATAAATAATACCCATAACGAAAATCGAAATACGACGAAGAGCATGAAGATAATAGAGTCGTGACGTGAGCAAATTGCTGGTTTTGCGATTATTCTTCTTATTATTAATAAGCAGTTTAACGTTCACGACGTGGCACTGGTCACTTCTGCCTTCTGCATTGGACGATGCATTACAAATTTCTCAAGTTCATATGATTCTTTGAGCACGTTCTGCGACCAGTCATCTCTGTGATCATCAATGCTGCAGTGTATTCCAAGATTATGTTTCCAGTTTTTAATTACAGTGCCGGCCGTTGAGACGACGCGTCTTTCCGCAAAGTATATTGACTGCTTATAAAGGATGTTCTGAAAATAATAGAAACGGAGTTTTTTTTTACATCAGAACTGTTGACCAATTCCCCGATTCCAGTCGAAATATACCGTCTGCGAACAATTTTTTTTCAGCTTCCCGTGATTTTTAGTCACCTTTTTTGTTTATATAAAGTATCCGTACAACATGGCGACGTGGTTAAATGCGTAGTAAAATGATGTCACTACACCCGTGTATAGTATACGACCTCATTCACTCGTCGAAATTCGATTTGTCACTCACACATACACGCAAACATGGTTAACGGCGCCATTGGCTGGTTGTCTTGGCTGTTCATGTGAATCGGCTAGCCAATTTACCAGCTCAATAAGAAGACTTAATACCTGTTTGCATTGCAGAAACGGCCACCGTGTAACGTAATTATCGGAATGGAATTACTTCCGCCTTCTCGGCGTAGAATATTTAACTCGGTTGCGCGCATTTTAAGCGGCGACGGTTTTCCAATTTTTGTTGCCTGTTTAAAGCATCTCTTAAAACATTCATATTTAGACAAGCGCTTAACGTTCTCTGACTCTGTTTAATTCTGATTTTAATGTCTTTTAATGTTTATGTCGATTTTTCTCTGTTCAACTTTTGTTTTATGTTATGCTAACGGCTTCATGGTTTACGGCGTTCTACGCAGCGCTTGTGTTTCTTATACGTAGCAGGTACTTCACAAGTTTTCGATGACGATGACGGTGACGGTTGTGTGCTCGGCGCAGGTCTGTCGCGTATCGAACTGATGAACTCGGTGTTGAATCGTGACGACACGACGCTCGAGATCGTCGGCCTTCGACTCCGCGATGTTCGCCGATGTCACGTGTCGCTGCGTCAACTCGACGCCCGCGAGGTCGCCGTCAATAAGTATCTCATCCTCGACTTCTCGACAGACGCTGCCTTACAGTCCGTTCTCAAACAGGTGCGCCGGTCTTCCGGATATCCCGTCAAACTGGCTGTCCAGTTTCTGTTTTCCTCCGTTCAGTCAAAAAGTCTACACTTACTCTGTCCCCACCTTTTCCTGCAAAATCGTCCCCACGTTATAACCTCCGCCATCGCATTCATCATTTCATACTCAGTGCAAAAACATCCAGCTATGACAGTGGCAATTTCATAACCCGTATGTTTGGTGATGCCGACCAGTCAAAAGTTTCTGCTCATTTTACATTTAAAGTAGTTTATTTACATTTTACACACTTTCCGTTACACGGTACAGTTTGTCATTCCTGATTAATAAAACGAATATTCATGTAGTCCTGTATGTCTGCAAATTCTATCTATCTGCCTTCGCAACGAGTGAATTCGTAATCCTTTTTGTACCAACCATGTCTCCAAATTGAGAGCGTGAATTGCCTAATATATTATGTCCCAAAAGTCTGTTGCAATTTTTTTGGGGCGGGCGTATCGGTGTTGTAAAACAAAATACGCCAATAGGTTAACCAATATGTGTCCCAATAGTCTGTTGAAATTTTTTGGGGCAGGCGGGGCGTATCGGTGTTTTAAAACAAAATACGCCAACCAGTGTGCCATGCACGTGACTGAACTCAAGGAGAAAATGTATTTCGAAACGCACATATACACTGTGTCTCCAAAAAAACTAGCAGTATCGCCAAGCAGTGGCAGAGTCAGAATGGAACAGTGGGAGTAAAGTACACTGCAGATCCTTCTGCTGATTCGGAGCTCTGTCAATGATGCCTGATTAGAACGACGCCACTCCTTGCCTGCCGGTCGCCTCCTCGGCTGCACGGTCGATGTCACGGATCCACCGTCTAGACACACGCCGGTCCCGCAAAATTACGTGTAATTCGCCGTCCACGGGATAGAGATTCGCAGCGTTAGATCGATGAACTTGCCCGGTGTCCATGGAGACTCCGGAGCCTTATCCAACCGCGGGCAAAAGCGAAACGATTTCGAACATCTCATCAGAACAGCTATACATGAGGTGACACTGACGTCATTCTGTCTATGGTAGTACCGCCGCCATGCTGGAGGTAAAGAACGTTGCAGCAGTGTAACGTCGCAAACTCGTATATGCTTGCAAACTGTTGTGTGTGAAATTATACACCAGCTCGAAATACACGGTCTGCAACTAACTGTGGCATAAGAGTTATCAGTTTTCCGCGTTTAACTCACTCTTTCTTCACATTAAGTATACCTCCAACATGGCGTCTTGTTGTGACAATTAGGTGCAGCGGTCAGATCCTTGGAAATTGCAGCTGGCAACAGACAATTGCACAAATAAAGAGCAAACATTAAACATCGATAAAGGTAAAAGGTAAAAGTAACGTTCATTTATACAGCACCATAATTGACATTGCCGCATATGCCACCTCGACGGTGCTGTCGTTACAGACAGAGCCAGCATACAGCCTAGGCCACAGCCCAAGCCCGCAGAGTGCTGACTTTGTGTCAATACAAGGGTTATTTTTTGCTCCAAATGCAGTGCAAGTCGTTTGGCGGAAGGGAAAGCGTAGTAGCAGGTTGTGCCGTTCAAAGAAATTCTTTCAAAACGCCCTGCTGAGCGCGTCTATATTGTCCGTTTGTTGGCGTCATCGGCACGGTTATAAATACGTCGAACGTTTGCGTGATCTGATCCGTAAACACGATTTCCTTTTGAATTCGAAGAAAGCACGCGAAATCCTTGTGTTTGGCACACAGAGGAAATTTTCGTGCGTGAGGTGTAGCAACGGGATGTTTTATTATCCTCGTCGACGTAACAGCAGAAAGTGTGGATTGTCTGCGGGAAATTCATCGGAGCCGTCTGCCTTCCGCTGCTAATTTCCCGCGAGGATTCACTTCACTCTGTATAGTGGCGGAACAGCGTATAGGAATGAATGCCTTGCATGAGCGCGTGCCGGTGTCATAGGGTTCGTCTTATTTACATTGCGTGTTATCGGCGAATGCCCATTTGACGCTATGTGTCATGTCCGACTGTAAAGTATACGTACGTAATGACGCACATCTGTCCGATCTGTGAGCGACACGTACTTCTACGTAACATCTTCGACTTGTAACATCGCTCTGTTTGACTGTTCTGAGATAGACCGTGTTTTAGGCATGCGGTGGTGTGTTTCGTTTATCATACTCGAAGTAATGTATTCATAGCTTTCAGGTGACGTGAGTATATTTTATGTCTATAGGAACTGTATACATGATGTACACGATAAAGACACACTGCTGGAAAATATGGTTAATTCTGTTGTAGATTCAGAATGTCGGCATGAACCGTGCCAACTATCACTACCTCCTTGGCGGGCTTGTACGTATTACGTATAATCGTTTCTCTGGATGTATAAATGGATCTGTAAATTATCTGTGCTGTATTCTAGCTTCACGGGTGGAAATTTGGCTGCTGTTCCAGTAGCTGCATGCCGAAGCCGATGTACATTAAGTCATGGAAATCAAGCGTGATTGCCGATAAAAAGATACTTTTCACGTTTTACGACTACTTCGCAAGGATTACTGCTGCTTAACCCATAACTCTTATATTCATGCCTAAATGCCTTCGTCAGTAACGAGTGCTTGTATTGTCGAATTTTAGTTAATTTAATATTATTTAATCTGCTGCGCGGCGATCACTGCTTGTGACGATCTGCAGTCATCTACTGTTTCTGGGTACTGATAACAAAATAACAAGTCAAGTCAAAGTCGCCTTTAGTTTAAACATTACATAGGTGTAAAACGCTGCCAGCTGCCAGCTTGCCAGTGTTCTTGCTGCCATGCAGGAAGTTTTTTAAAGTAGGCATATCAATAAAACTGTAAATATAAAATACATTTCAATGACAAAATTAGAAATAGTCAAACAGAATACTCAGTAAGAGAATGACATATCTTGCTGCCTTGTTTGCATTCGGTAACTGACAAAGCGGTTACGTATATCTCGAAAAGTTCTCGAAAGACCCTTTGACTTCCAAACTACGAGTGACGTAACTGAACTAAGCATAAAGCCACACCCCCATGTTGGAGGTATTTTTAATGTAAGCAAAAAGTAAGTTAAAATGCAAAAATATGAAAATTCTAACGCCAAGGTTATTTGCACGCCGTTTATGTTGACTGACGTAGGCCCCTGCAATTCCATACACAACAGTTTGCATGCATACGTGAGTTTGTGACGTTATACTGCTGCGGCGTAGTATACCTCCAACATGGCGGCGATTGCTATTGTAGACAAATGACGTCAATCATGCAAAGCCAGTGTTGATAATGGAGTCGGCAATTTAGTGATTTGTGTGTTAATTTTACTGCATTTCGGTGAAACTGTGCGTATGTACATGTATGTGTGTTCAGTGTTATGTGTATTCATTAATTTATTTTTAGGGCTGTACAGGATATGGTTTTTGCAAATCCGGCCGGAGCCGGGGCCGGATTTAAAGCGTGGCTACAATTCATTATTAAAAAGTGATGTTAAACCGGGATGAGTTTCAGTTCACTGTTTTTTCCACTTGTGGCACCACGGTTGTTTAAAACCGAATCAGTGATACATTGTGGTGTGTTAATGTTACATTTGGCAATATCTCGTGATAAATGACTTACTACAAAGTTTGTTGTTTGAAATAAGTATGGCATTACGTACAGTTTTCCAAATCTGGGCAAAAATCCGGCTCCGGCGAATATTCTGCCGGAGCCGGAATTTGGCCGGATTTAGACAACCCGCCGGATTTCGTCCGGAGCCGGGGCCGGAGCCGAAATGCGGTACGGCCCTATTTGTTTCCCATTGGCGTTGTAGCCCGATTCGCTGATATTAATGAATAAATAAAAACGAATGTCTGTGCATCGCGGAAGGCAATGGACGAGCTGGACTTTGTCAGCTTTCGTCACGGCGGTGCCAACCTGACCGGCTTCCGTCTAATCGACCCGGAGCAGCCGCGCGCGAGGGACGCCTCTCGGTCTTGGGCGAGCCTGAGCCCGAGGTCGTGGCGGGGCGCAGGACGCCGGCTGCAGCTCGACGCCGCGCTGACGATGGACGGCGTGACGGCGGTCGTCGAAGGACTGTCGGCGCTCATCAGCCACGCCAATTCGAAGCTGTTTCGAGAGACGTTCCGCCGTGGTCAGGTGTATAACAACGGCACGCGCGGAATCCAGTGCAAGCCCGACTCTCCGGTCTGGGTTCACGGACGAGCCATCATGAACAGCTTTAAAAAGGTTGCCGATACTGACGTGCTTCTGTTGTATTAATCTTTTTGACGAAGAAAGTGCACTTGGTTTTTGCACACTGATAAGAAGGTGCGATGGCAGCATTACCAAGCAAGCGCTCCAGTGGATGCCACATGGAAATGGCCACAGAGGAAAAGGACGACCAAACAACACCTGGAATGGAGATCCGGAGAAGGATATGTAGATAACAGGATACAAATGCAGCTGGAGGAAGATGGAGGCTGCAGCATAGAACAGAGCTGGCGATAGAGAAGAGTTGTCTGTGGCCTATGTTTCACCGGGAGTGTGATAGAGCTAATGCTTAAGTAATATAGTTGCTCATGCTTTAGTGTAGAAGTAGCTGTTTCGTGCTTAGGCGACGTGTTAGGTATAAAAGTGTGTGCAGTTGCTGTTTCGAGCAGCTGCTGCTTGCTTGCTCTTAGTTGTTGTTTCACTGTATGGTTGATCGCGATCCCGTTGTAATAATTAACTAATCAACCATAACGCATTCTGTACCGTGGTCTCAGGAGCGACAAGGCTTATTCAAGTATGTAAGCCTGATTTCGGGACACGGGAGCGCTGGAAATGGAGGACCGGAAAAAGCCGGAAAATGCAGGACTGGATTTTGAAGGACCATTTCGCAGGAGCAATGGCGTTGTACCAGCGAGACGTTACGAACTAACGCGTTTGCGTGAAATGTTCACCGTGACTTTTAATGCTTTCGCGTTGTTTTTCTCAACATAATTGAATTATCTGTAGCTTTTGTGCGTCGGATTCAGGAGTGTTTTGCTTATTATATGAGCGAATGTGGTCCTTCAGTTTCCACCCGCTCTCTTTTTGGTCCTCCTTTTTTCAGATCCGGCATTTTCCGGTCCTGCAATTTCCGGTCCTGTATTTTCCAGTCGACCCAGGGACACGAGATAAGTGCAGTTAGCCAGTTGCCGCCTTGTCAGCCCTGTCATTTCTTGCTTTTGTTTTTTTTTCGGGTTAATAAACGATGAAAGTTATATGCCATTGGCGCGATGTTGAAGGTCGAATTCGGAGGCACAACCGGGCGCGTAGCATTCGATCAGTTCGGTCGACGTCGCGATTATCAGCTAAGTGTACTCGAACAACGTGGCGAAAACGACGTCTCCAAGGTAAGAACAGTTTCCCTTCATTTTTACCCGTTTTATCATTACGCTATACTGCACTGACAACGCCGATGCTTTGTTAGTGTTACCGATGGAGCGTACGATGCACCTGCTGGGACGACATTAACGTAATTCCGTGTATATAGTATTTACCGCCGCCATGTTGGAGGAATACTCTGTTGCAGCACCATAACGTCGTATACTTATGCATGCTTGCAAAGTGAAAAACTGTTGTATGTGGAAACGCACCAGTCGAAATACACGGTCTGTCAATAAGCTGTGCATAGGATTTTTTCTTCCGATTTTTGCTTTTTATTCAACTCTTTAAATGTCCCTACATCATGGAGACGTGGGTTTATGCTCAGATAAGTGACTCCACTGCACACAGTGTCGGAGAAATGCGTCTGATTAGCAGCACAGACGCATCAGGTCGTTTTTTTCGTGACGATATTTCTCACCGACCTCGCAACATTTAGATGAAACAACTTGACAACGTTAAACTCGCCGGAGACCAGTTGTGGGACGTGGCAGCTGTACGTACGAAGTAGGCAGCTCTACGACCCTCAGCTGGTTCTAGAGACAGATGATGATGACGACGACGACGATGATGATGGTATTTTTGTTAATTTTGGTGGTTTCGCACCGGCGTGGAGTGTATCAGAATAGTAGCTAGCAGTGGGCGGGATGCCGTGACAGGCGGTCTCCGTGGGTGGAGCCAATGTAATTGACAGACACAGTTTGGAGGTACTGACTGTTCACTGGTCAGACTTTTATAGCTTTTTGTTTGAGGTTGTTGATTATTTTTGGGGTCCCGTCCCATATATTCCCAGTATGCCATGAAAATTACTCCTCGTTTCTGGCGAATAATAGTTGTGTTTAATGACTGGGTGGCCGACTTGTATGTTGCATATCTGCTCATGTTCGCTTGATTCCTAGAATGAGCATTGCTGTGACGGCCGTCACGTGTGTCTGCCGCTTACGCTCCGACCTCCCCTCACTGATGGCCGCATCCAGACACCGCCCCCGCCCGCCCCTAACCACTATTTCGATACACTCCAGATATCAGAGGAAACCACCATTCTGGTACACAATCGGCATTTTCTAACCGAACCAGACGTCCGGTGACGCAGAACAACTTTACTGCGAGCAGCTGAACGTGTCCACTCAGTTAAGCACATCTCTCAATCTCTCGGTCGCTGCGCGCGTGTCTTCAGAAATAGCAGCATCGGCGGTAGCGCTGCCGCCGCCGCCGTAGCCCGAGGGCAATACGTTGCTGCGAGCGAGCGCATGCGGTTAATGACTGATCGCTGTCGTCTGCCGTCGATGTTTGGTGATGCGTCGCAGATTGGAATCTGGGACTCGAACAAGGGTCTGGTGCTCGAACGAGTCGATACAGATCGCAACGCAACTCCAGTGCCAGAAGCGAACCGAACTCGCATCATCACCACGATAGTTGTGAGTCGTTTATGACATTTCTACCAAGCCGGTGCAAAAAAACATGGGAGGGGGAGGTAGACGTCAGCCCCCCCCCCACCTCCCCCTTAAGTACACATAGTACGCATCTTCCCTGTTGGCTTTGAGGCGCCGTCCAATGCAAGTAGTTGTATCTCATTTCAGATTTCAATCCCCACCCGTCTTAAAATTATCGCCCTCTCCCGATATTTGCTATAACTATTATTATAATTATTAATGTTACTCGTTCTATTTATGTTATGCTACTGTCATTACGGTGAATAAAGATTTTCATTACTTATTTGCTCTTGTGAGCCACGACGCCCCGAAAACTGATTCTAAAATGAAACACATTCACTAGCCTACTCTTTCAGTTAGTGGTAAAATATGTTATGTGTTGTTTCTGTCCTCTGTCTAGCACGTGAACTTCTGTCCTTTCAGTAAATTTCTCCCACGCTGAATCAACAACGATGATAGTTCACGTTCATTAAAACCTGGGGTGTTTTACTCACAACTATACTTGACAATACCAAGATTCTTTGCTAGTTACATCCTTCAGCATAAGGTCAAGTAAAGTCTCCGGAAGGCCACTTTGTACACCTGTACATATTCAGGGTATATACAATACAATACAATACAATACAAAAATGATTTCTATAGCGCCGTGATAGATGAGTCTTTAAATGTTTTTTTGAATATTGTCAGACTAGCAGCGTTGACTATTGTCCGGGAGAGCGTTCCACACGGTCGGCGCCGCGATGGAGAAAGCGCGACTGCCGATGACCGTTCTTGTCCGAGGGACGATATAAATTTGAAGAAAAACAATAGGACAGAACGTTAATATCTGTACATTTCTTCCGATCATTTGAGACTTGCGATGACTTCCGAAGTCAAAACTGAAAGTTCTCGGTTGCCGTGAATCATAAAGCGTAGAAAGGTGTGACCGGATGTACGTACACATTACTTCAGAGTAAGCGACCTTGCCACAGCAACGGAGACAATATTGCCGCTGCGGTTTAGGTATTGGATGTTCAAGTACAGCATATATGGCCCGTATATCGCATCACAAATCATGTTTATATGTGCATGTGACTGACGTGACTGACGTGACGTGCATGTAAGGCCGATGTTCAATCGTGACTGCATCGCGTTGCGTGTACAGTGTATATATAGGCCTACACAAGGCTGCAGTTTGCACATTTTATGTGGCGAATAGTATTTGTCCAGTTTCTTTTTAGTTAACCGGTCACACTGCTCTTCCTGGTCCACGCAGTGGCCGTCTCTCTTCACCGACCAGGTCGAAAGTAGGACGTAGGCCAGCGGAGTCGCCTTCCTACCGGCGCGAACAAATCGGTGTTTATATGTATGTGGTATGCGCGCGAAGGGCCAGCCGTATCTGATGCTGCGTGACGCAGTCGACGGCGTGGAACGAATTGGGAACAACCGCTACGAAGGCTACTGCGCCGATCTTGCGGAGGCCGTTTGCCGCGTACTCGGCATCGAGTACGAGCTGAAGCTGGTCTCGGATGGCAAGTACGGCGAGAAACGCAGCAACGGAACGTGGAGCGGAATGGTCGGCGAGCTGACAAGGAAGGTGAGAGCCGGCCCAGAACAAGTTAGCCACTTCCAAATTGTCAATGAAGTGCATGGCGACGTGGCTCAGTGGTTAGGACGTCGGTCTGTAGCTGACGGACTTTCCCTGATGTACGCCTGAGCTATGGTTGACGTGTGACCACTTCGTGGGTAAGGCGTCCGCTATGGGTCAACCAACTAGGCCAACTCAGCCTTCCATCCCTCTGGGGTCGGTAAATGAATCCATGTAATTTACATGGATTATGGAGGTGGAGACCATTAAACGGCAGATTAGGGCGGGGCATAGCTGTTAGCCGCAGGCCTGGGCCCGTGGGCGCGGGCCTAGCCTGTAGCCTATAGGCTGTACCACCGCTCTGTGACGATAGCGTATTGGAAGATGATTGTTTCATAACAATACGCTATAAAAAGTCACTTTCACTTCACTAAATCGTGTTAAAGCTGCAATGAGATTAGACCGTTTAAACCAAATTAAAGTGCCAAAAAGGAGAATTATATTCTCACTTCGTATTAAAATTCTATACTTGACCGAATTTGTGACGTCAGTTACTGTGCGTGAGCCGCGAAGCTACGGTGTGGGTCAAATAAAGCGATATATCAGCGCTGCTCTGGCATCAGTTCCGTCAGTTCGCCTTGGTAAGCTCCGAATTTTGCTATGGTGCGTTTTTAGATGGAAAATCGTGTAAAAATATTTTTGATTACTTTTCTCTTTTTTTCAGGTTGGTAACTACAATTTTGTCATATACGCTTATTTTACCCATATTGCAACTTCAAGCACTGGAATTTATGACGCTACAAATTACGACGCACATAGAATATTTAACAAAAACTGTAAGTATTCTAATGCTTTTACCACTCAAATTTGATCCAGCATTATTGACGGGTTTTAATACGCTTTTAAGCTGTATTCTTAACAGTTATGCCTGAAATGCGTTAGAATTTTGTTTCAGAACAATCTCAGTTGCAGAAACGTTGCTGAAAGTACGAAATAGCAGCATTTTTCTCAGCTGTTATAAACTAAAAGTGTGCACTTTCTGTTTAATTTTTCACCATTGTTTTATCGTGTTCATATCCATATAGTATTCGTATGGTATTGTTTCATTGCGGGGCAACTACAAGTGCGGTTACTGTCGTCTCTTGTTCATTAACATTGTTTGTTGTTGTTATTGTTGCATATTTCAGCGGCGTTCGTTGGCGGCGTGGCTCAGTGGTTAGGACGTTGGTCTTTGGCTGGTGGACTTTCCCCGATCTTCGCCTGATCCATGGTCGACATATGACCACTTTGTGGGTAAAGTGTCTGCTGTGGGTCAACCAATCAGACCAACTCAGCCTTCCATCCTTCCGGGGTCGGTAAATGAGTAGTAATCCATGTATTACGCGGATGCAGACCATTAAACGGCAGACCTGGGCTGCGTATGGCAATTTGGTCATAGGTCAAAGTCTGTGGGCGCAGGATTAGCCTACGGCCCATAGGCTGTACGCCCGCTCTGTCTGCTATACAAGTGTTATATGCCTTTGCCGTTGCCATTTTACGGCCACCAAGTTATTTGACTCGATTTTGGAACACCGTGTACAGGAAGCGGACATGGCGATTGCACCGCTGACGATCTCGTCAATGCGAGAGCGCGTCATCGACTTCAGCAAACCGTTCATGCAGCTCGGCATCAGCATCATGATCAAGAAGCCGGAGAAACAGAAGCCGGGAGTCTTCTCGTTCATGGACCCGCTCGACGTCAAGGTCTGGCTGTCGATCATGTTCTCGTACCTCGCCGTCAGCTGTGTGCTGTTCCTCGTCAGTCGATTCAGTTCCAAGGAGTGGCAGATCGAGGACAGTCCGCACGGTCCGACCTTCTCCAACGATTTCACGATACTCAACAGCCTCTGGTTCTCGCTCGGCGCTTTTATGCGGCGAGGCTGCGACGTCTGTCCGAGGTTGGCCTTTGTTTATTTATTTAAAATTAGTGTTACAAATTATCAAATCGCTAGAAAAAGCTAAAAGGCGTCAGTACAAACAATAAGCAGTAAAACAGTGAAATCTCTTTAAAAATAATAATAATACAAAATTTATAAAGCGCCGTAATGCGGTTTTTACGGCTACAGAGGCGGTACATTGCTTCCGAGACTCAAGAAGATCTAGGGTAATAAGTAAGTAAGTAAGTATGTAAATAAGATCATTTCTAAAGCGCATTTAAACAGGTTCACACTGCGCTGCCTAAATAAAACGCGTCTTCAGCGACTGTCCAAAACGGCTGTATGACAAGTCCGGCAGTCTAAGGCCTGTCGGCAAGGTAGTCTAGTCCTAATAGTCTAGTCTTGTCAAAAACAAACAATGAACCATTGCGTCAACACGTTTTGGGTGCTATCCATCCTAGCACAGAAGTGCAAAGTCTATGGTAATCGTTTATTCATATTCCTATGATTTCGTAGGTTTGTAAATCTGAGGCCCAACAAAAATGTTTTAATTCGGTCCCGCAGCTTGTAATGCAGGTTCTTACGGCGCATAGACAGAAGTGAAGTTGACTCGGAAACTAGAAAAAAGCCCACCGTTATCTGGTTTCGTAACATACGACGCAACCGTGGTAACAGTTAGTAATCATAATGCGAAATTTCGTAGCGCCACGAGTTACCTAGATACTTAGCGTTGGAAATGCTGCAGGCCTATGAATTGCGCAATATCAGTTAACAGACATATGGCGATACGGTGTCTGCCATAAACGGCGTGCTCTTGTGGCCACCAATCCCGTGTATGCGACGAAAAAATCAATATTATGACGCCGTGATAATGCTACTCGTGCATACTGGTTATGCGACCGTCTTTGTGATTTACACATTTCGTCGTTTTGCTTCATTTCTTGTTTGTGTCCGGACAATAGACAGAAACGTGGCCAGGATATTTCGTCGAGGGGCAGGTGTTCCCGTTTGGCCCAAATGAACGACGACTAGGGGCCCCGAGGATTCTGGGTAACAGGGGTTACCACTGGGGTTCCAGGGTGGGAAACAGATACAACAGAGGTGCTGTCGGCCTGGATGACCAGCCAGACCGCGGATACAGGCGGACTCTCAGCCTCAGGCATGGCCTGTATACGTCTACGTCACCACTAAACAGATGTTTCCCTTCTTAACAGTCCCGGATGCTAACTTGTCTCCGGCTTGTTGGGGGGCGGGGCGGCTATATTCAGTTTTGGAAGGGCTCAAGATTCCCTCAGCCCATGCCTGGCTACGCCACTGAGAATAAAAGAACGAAGTTCGGTCAGGCGTAAAGGGTTTTTAGAAAAAATATCTTGCAGTGCTATTTTGAAGCACACGCATTTTCTGACCAGAGAACTCTGATGGCATAGTATCGAGGTTGACGGTAGGTCTCGTATTGTTTCGACCATTTGATGTGTCGTTCGTAACCCGAATAATGGGCAATAATGGGCAAAATTTCGCGTTTTAACAATACCAGCGAGCACATTAATAAAACAGGTGTAAAAATTCTACCACGTAAGTATAAATGGAGTTCAAACTGTATTTTTAAAATCTATTATTCTAAATTTTAATCTATTTTTTAAATAATACGGCTTCCATACTATATCAGGCCGCGCTGACTCAGTTGTCTTCTGTATATGTACATGCATACGCATTATTGCGTTTTTAATGTTTTTTTTTCTCAAAAAAAACGTGACTTTTTACGTTTTTGAGCTGTTCCATGCGATTTCTGTTTCATCAGTCATGTTCTCACATTTAGACGTTTTTCTTGGTTTTTATTGCTTTAAATTATTTCCCTCTTTTACAGTTTTATTTTGTTTATTTTAATTATTTTATCAATCTCCTATTTTTTCTACAGAATTTTATTGTTTGGCGCCTCTGTGTACGCCTTGTTCCCGCAAGATTGATTGATTGCTTTCTCGAACACTGGTTTTACGGCTCGCTCCGCTTCTGGCTGCCTGTTGAACAGCGCATCAACTATAAGTTGGCCGTGCTGACGTTCAAGACTCAGCAGACGTCATCTCCGCAGTATCTGAATCAGCACATCTCGTTGCGCACCAGTGCACTCAACAC
>Ga0056115_1000560_pt1 | contig 16777 bp, 11 predicted proteins | sample WorMetOlspDAHAB1_FD_77007 | JGI IMG/M metagenome (GOLD analysis project Ga0056115, IMG submission 77007) | Marine gutless worms symbiont microbial communities from Max Planck institute for Marine Microbiology, Germany - Olavius sp. DAHAB.1 ...
GAACAGGAGGAGAGGGAACGGAAGGGGAGAGGAAGGAAGGGCGGGAACTGGCGTTTATTTCCAGTTGCTGAATCCATCCTCTGGAACAGCTTGCCTCCTGATATTCAGTCATCCTCCTCCCTGACCGATTTCTGCCACAAACTAAAGACATATACTCGTTCCACCAATCATACTGGGACATTTTGCTGTAACTATCCACTCATCGACCTCGCTTTGGTGGACTCCTGTTATTCCAGTCACGTTAAAAATTCTGATTTGATTGATTGAATGGGGATTGCCCCGTCTAAAATCCTAAATCGCCACTGCCTGGATCTGTCGCCTATTATGTCACTCAGCCAGCAAACAAGGTGTGCTGATGCTACAGCTCTGGAGCTCACGTGGGACAGGAGCCCCGTTGATTTCGACTGGGAGCACTTTAAGAAACTAAACATGAGCGTTGTTGTTGTTGGTGTCGGTGATGCGGATAGGATGCGGCCGATCACATGGCCGTCGATGCATCAGTTGCTGATCAGAACAATGCAGCACAAGGTGGCGCTCAGCCGCCAGCCAACGCGCTCGAAGCTCTGCTGGCAGGCGGAGCGGGCAATCTACAGGCGCTGCTCAACATACCCGATGCGGACGACGAGACGATGGTGCAACTGGCTATTGCGCTCAGCCTTCAGGATCAGGTGGCTCTGTCGTTTTCTTGGTGTCTGTAGTTCTACGCTGGGAGTCATTAAAAAGTGTACCCTCTCTTTATTTTGGCGATATATTTGCCAAATGTTAACCGTACTGAATAGTACTGGTGTGGCGACAAAGCATTCTGTGCAGCTGGACCTCAAGTCTGGTGGAACTATCTGTAGATGGACCTCAGACAGCTGGACTTGTCATTCAGCAATTTCTGACTGTCACTGAACACATTTGTATTTGGTCAGTGAGACCAAAGCATGGTGTGAATCCCCAATTTAACTGCACCTCTTATTCACTTACTTACTATTTGGTAGAATGGAGAATTTGCAGCACACACGTATCAGCACAGTTGCAATGCATAGTCAAAACGAAGTATTATTTGGTGATATATGAATTGCCTTTTGTTGCCCACTTGCCAGTCAATATGTGCAGTTCGAGTTTTTTATGTGTGACGACGTTTATCTGCAGGCTGGTGCTGGACCTGGTGGATTGAACCTGGATGTTCAGTTACAGGTGTGTGCTTGCTTTTTGATAAGACGATTTTAGTTTCTTGCAATATATAAAATCATTGTCACAGCATATTGGTCACAAGTCACAGTGGTCTTTTGATTAACACGTCTGACTGCAGCGCTATGAGTCTCTGGATTGAATTGCGCTGCAGACGACTAGTACACTGCTTTGGGTATGTGCTGCACAATTACTGCAGTGCTGATGTCGACTCAGCCTACTACGGAAAATGAGTGCCTATAGGAGCCTTATGGCTGAGTTAATATTGCAAATGTTGATGGCAAATATTTGGCCTATAGTCCCCTACCAGTGGACGCAAAGGTTTTGTTACAGCAATCTTGTTACTTTTGAAGACTATTTTATTTGAGGGTAAGTGCCCTGGGGGTAAGTAAGTGTGTAAATAAAAAAGGCAATTAGTGGTTTGAGAGTTGCAAAAGTCACTTCACAAGCACCGCACAAAGTGATGGAAGAAGTGGTTGAAAAGTTGTGTCTCGATGACTGCAACGAAACTCGTATGGGAGACGGTGCAGACGTGACGTGGCGCTGTAGTTGGTTCCAGACACAGGCAGCGGCAACCGGGAAAGCTCAGCTGCTAACAGTTGACAACCGTATGCGACCGATCGGTGATGATGATGACGCTGAGCAGTGTGCTGTCGTTTGTGGAATGCAGGCTGCTGAGGGTGGCAACCTGGAGGCAGGGCACATGTCGGACGCAACAGCCTCGGGTCCGGCGAGTGATGATGAAGCAAGCAGCATGGCTGCCACTGTCGGCTCAATGCTGCACACTTCACCGGCTGATCGCGAAGGCAGTGGCGCTGGGTCTGACAGTGGAGGCAGTCAGGTCGACTCCGTCTCTGGTATGATATGTACACTGTTGTTCAGTGCTGCTGATCTAACAAACATTGTCGCAATTTGTCGCTGGCAAGTTTTATTGGACATCATTAATAATAATAATAATAATAATAATAACACCACAGTTTATAAGTCGCCTTAATGTGGCGGGAGACACTACAAGGCCGCCTGACAATGTTCAAGCATGCTTCAGAGATAGATGTCCGTTGAAGTCGGACAGGTCTTGAGGTGGCTCTTGAAAGTAGAGATTTTGTCCTTCTGTGAGCTCGGACTTACAGCATTAAACAACAAGCCTCCTAATGTGCTCCGTGTGCTTTCGTGCAAACAAACATGTTTTTAACGAGTGCTTGATAACAGCTTCAGTGACGTTAGGATTGCATACAGGTTTGAAAAGCACCATTTCTCAATGATGCACTGTTGTATGATGCTGTAGCGGGACATTGTGAAGACCTGTGCACATTCACCCGAAGCATTTATCTTTATTTGAATATTACCAAAGCCTAACTGCAATGCTGTTTATCTTTAAAACAAAATGGACATGTACATTAAACGATTTATCTTGGATTTTATAAGACAATTTTACCGAAAGAAAGTTTTAAAATGAACATCCATTCGTCACAAATTGGAAAAACAAGAGTGAGTGCTGTCCGATGTCCGTGAAGAACTCGAGAAGTTAAAAAGTTTCAGGAAACCGATCTGCTTGGACGTCGCTGACTTTTGTTTGCGCATTTGTCTGAATTTGTTCCGGTTCTGGATGTTGTTGTCGGGCAGTGAGTGGTCGAAGCAGTGCGATTGGCGACGTGACGGTGGACAGCACAACACCCGGAGCACAAAGTGATGTCTGCAGTATCGGCGGCGGAGTCGCTGTCGGCGAAACGAGTGTCGGCAGCGCCGTCACACTGGACAGCGATTCCGTGGAAGCCGACCATGATTTCAATGGCCATGTTCACGTGCTTCGCCTGCGGATTCTGGACCGACTGATTTCTTACTTGCCAGAGCTGCGCAATGTCGGCGGAGTTCGTGCTATCCCATTTATGCAGGTTTGCCATCTGTGTGTTTGTTAAATTGAACAAAAGCTGTGAAATTACATGCGCCATTTTTTCTTTAAGTTTTGCGACAGTGCCTAATGCTTGTATGACAGGAACAGCAGCACATGGCCTGCAAAAGTGTTGATTAATGGTTTTTTGGTGTCTGTGTCTGAGATGAGATGGTTTGACAACTGGACTGACTGTAATGTCGATGCTGCTATCATTATCACAGTGAGTTATATCGCTGGACCTGAGATTAACAGGTCCCGAGGTCAGTTCTCACCCAGTGCACTGTAAAGCACGGCCATTGGCAAGCTGTTGAGTGCTCACAGTGTATCTCTGTCACCAGGCAGTTTAATTACATTGGCTGGGAGGTAAACAGGCACACCATGCAACATACTGGCCTCATGGCCTTCATCTTTTGCTGAGGGCTGAAGAATCGGAGATCAGTACCACCTCGTGGACCATGCGGCTTGCCAAGAACTTTCCTGCGATGCTGTAGTGCAATAAGGACTCTGTGACTGCTATGCTGTATAAGTTTTATGTTATAATTATAATTAATTATAATTATTAATATTATTATTTGCATAATGAAAGCGGTATATGTGTGTTGTACACCTCATTACTGGTCTTGTGTTTTCCCTGTTATTGTTTTCATTTTATTTTAGTTCAAGTATTTTGTATATGTACCAATTCCTTTTGCACCATTTTTGTTAATCGCCTCCATCCATGTGTTGTAAGAGATGCTGTACAAATTTATGTCCATTGATTGAATGTTAGTATTGTGTTCCGTCGAAGTTGTGTAATAATACAAATGGCGATGGGCAAATGTTCGGTCTATAGCAGCCTCCAGGCGGACTCGATGGTCAGGTTTGCCACTTGGCCTACGAGTTGGCGGCCACCTGGCGCTGACCGACTATCGTCCAGGTGTTCCAAAGTGAACTCTCGCATATGGCTGGCGCTGTATAGACAGCACTATAAATGTCGTCCTGGGTATTATTATTATTATTATTGTTATTGTTATTATTGTGTGTCGAAAGTACAAGACCAGTAATGATAACAAGCGTCAACCATGCATGGTGGGTGTGTGCTTGTGTCAACCAGCTGGTGTTGTCGCTGACGATGGAGTTGGATGGAAGCGATGAGAAAGACAAAGCAACTCTGGATGCCCTGCTCACATCACTCATCACCGGGCTGCTGCAGCTCAGCACCCGAGGCGTCGACTTGGCTCAGATGTCGACGTGCTCACCACAGCACGAAGTGAAGTTGGTCGTTCTCCGACTGCTCAGCGTTCTCATGTCACGGACGCGTAGTCCCAGCAAGTCGGCTACCGAGGTCTCGCCTCAGAAGCTACTGTGCCCGTCTTTTTTGCTGTGTCTCTTTTTGTAAACATTTTGCTATGCTGCCACTGCTTTTGCATTCAATGCGGATGATTCCTTGTTAAGAACTTTGCAGGCTGAAGTCTGCTGTCTCCTCTGAAACTTGTTGGTGGCTGTCGGCCACCACAAGCTGAGACATTCAATAGGCTCACTGCGCAATACTCGTCATCAGGACAGGCTGTTGGCAAATATTTCTTTTGAGCACCAGAATAGTTGCACTTGCTGACGGACAAATCCAAATGATATGACACGCAAAAAAGGTGTGGTTTTTGTTGTCGGTATTACCGTGTTGATATGAATAATGACAACACATTTGAAAAACCATGGACATCTGTATCAGTTATTGTGGATTTCAGTCAAACATAAATGCCGTATTATGTACTAACCGGCCGATGGACCTCGGTTATGTTAACTCTAAGTTAACCTTTGGTTAAGTGCTCTTGAAATGTGTTTTGTTAAGTTAACTTAACCGAGGACGATGCAACCAGCTGTTGGTTTGTTTGTATTTTGATTTGTTTTTTAATTTGTTTGTTTATGAATGAGGCATTAAGAGAGGTGGATGCTAGGCCAGAACTGCTGGTTTATGCTGGAATAAACAACATCTCTCCAGCACTTGATGATGATATGCATTGTGTTGTTAGGGATCGTCGTTTGTGAACTCCTGTACTGGTCGAGCTCTGATCATCAGCAGTGGCCTGGACTATTGCTTCAACCTGCTCAAGATGCTTCTTGACTACTGGAAATCCCATCTGGCATCAAGAGAGGTCAGTGAGCTTGTGTGTCGATCTTTCCAGATTTTTTCTATTATCTGCAACTGTTGGCCATTTTAAAGTGACACTGTTACAGAATAAATTGTTACTGGATATGATGCAGCATTGTAAATTTCTGTCTTGAGACATTATTTCACGTTTTCTTGCACACCTGGAGCTACAACATGCTGTTTTCACTTTGTTCATGTTTATACGTTGGGAGTTACGCATCCCCATATATTTCGAGGATGGTTTCAAGGCATGAAGAAATATTGGGATAGTCATGGGGTTTATCGGTTTTGCCTTTTTTTCTCTAACTTTAAATAACCAGTTCTATAGTGTTTTATGTTGTTTGCATTTTTGCTGGTCAACGGAGTTTGTCGGGGAAAATCTTGACGCCAAAATGACCCCTTGCGTGTTGAGTCGACCTGAGTGCTCAGTTATTGTCTCGCCCATTGTAGCAGGTTACAGCAGATGTGGTAGTATTCGCCTTGGCTTGGAAACGTGCTTTTGCAGTGGCTGGTCCAACCTCGTGGAACAGTTTGTCAAGCTTTCTGCATTCAAAATTAACTTCAAAACCTACCCATTTTCTGTTTTTACTGACAAATAGCTGACAGCTATCATGGCTGAAGCGGGTTTAAAAGGTTGTTAGGCACTCTTGTAGAGTCAACCTGTTGCATTATAGAGTCAACTGTTGCGTTGCAGCCTCCGATATATCATTGTGTAGTTTTTGTTATTTAAAAGGTTGTTAGGCACTCTTGTAGAGTCAACCTGTTGCATTATAGAGTCAACTGTTGCATTGCAGCCTCCGATATATCATTGTGTAGTTTTTGTTATTTATGTATTGATTAAGCATACGTTGTTGTGTAGATGGAAGGCTCTGTGATCAGTGGGCAGTTGCTGAAGCCGCGTCCGGCTGGCTCTCCACCTGACATGTCGCCGTTCTTTCTTCGACAGTACATCAAGACTCATGCCAACAACGTCTTTGAAGATTATCCACTCCTGTTGATGGAAATCATTCTGCGTCTGCCTTATCAGGTTGCTGTCACTGGGTTAACGGTGTAATTATGACTCCTGTGGATTGCTGTGCTGCATGTACTTCTGTTCTTCGCAGTTTGGTGTCGGGATGCTGTCATCAGGTTATTCGTCAACATCATGCTCATCGTAACAAATTTATAGAGCACTCGTTACACATAATAAGAGCAGACACGCTAAATTGAAATTAACTAGAAACCGCAAATGTAGCCTCTTCGAGAGCCATCACATACCAAAGGGAAAGATTGTGCCACAGAACTGCACGGACCGTGAAATTATGAAAGCTAAATTGTGCCTTTATGTCTACAGGATGTTCAGAAAAACTCTTGTCATGTCGCAATTTTTCCAAAATCAGCATCTTCTAATTCGTTAGTTTTTCGTACCGCCGCTAGGTGGCGCTATAAATAACAGTTGACTTTCGTTTTATGCATATTCTGCATTGAATGCAATAGTTATATTTTATGCATGCTGTTACCCTTGTCAGTTTCACTAATGATTAAGCCTTGAAAGCAACACTTAGCTCAGCCTGGGTGCAATGGGATAGGTGTTTGCTGAAAACAACTGATGCCATATGATGATTATTAGTCACGCAGATGATGAAGAAAAACTGTGTTGCTCTATTGTATTTAAGTGATTCAGCCATTGTGTTCATTTGTTTGAATTGCAGATGAAAAAGATTGCCGAGAACAGTCCGTCGGATGTTCAGTTGCCCGAGTTCGACAACTCGTGGCACAAACTGTTAACAGAGGTTAGATGACATCTGTTACTTCCTCCTGCTGTCATTTCGTATCTGTTTATTATTGGTGGCAATTGTTATGAGTCACCAGAAAATTTTTTGCTCTGTCAATTGCGAACTCGTATTCGTTGTGACCGTATAATTCTCATATCATGTCATAAATGGTTTGTTTTTGCTTTTTGTTATGTTTAAAGTACGTACTGTTTTTTGTCTTTCATTCGCTAGTTGTATGGCGAATCTGTTTGACAAGTTCACTTGTTGGAACATAACTTCACTGGTTTTTCGTATGGGTCGGTGAAGCGGGACAGCAAAATGTTGCCGGTGAAAGGCACTTGCGGACGGTGAACTAAAACAAACTGGACTAAGGCAGCTTATCACGCTTGCACACATTGGCCATATGCTGATCAGTACGCACATTTGGTGATGGGTTGAGCGTTGGGCTTATGAGAAGGCCGCAGCTCATGGTGGCTGAAAATGTCACTCAAGCCACAATGGCCATCAGCAATAGAACACAGATATTTAGTGACACATACACGTTGTGTACAGTGTGTGTCTGTTGTTTTTTCAGTACATGATGGCTCAACCGCAGCACGTAGCATTTGTTCGACGGCAAGTCAGAAAGGTCAGCACATTTACCCATGTCTGTTTGACCACGTCATTAGTTCCCATGAATCAGTATCATCAGTATTTATTTTCCACCTCCGAAATGACCTATATTGTGTCGGGTGGGGCGTTAAACTCTACTCACTCACTCATCATCAGTATTTTTGTCTAATTTCCAGCAATTTTCAGGCTCAGTTCTTAATCGTTGCACTACAGTTAACATTGTTTTCATCTACAGACCTGTTATGTTTAACACAGTTACCGTCGTTAACAGCCATGTCGTTCTTTGACACCCGATCATTGCTATAATGTATGCTAGCACTAGAAAAGTACTTGCTCTGTGCTGTTGTTTCCAGTACTGTCATTGTTATATGCCATTCAGTCATTGTTGTTTTTGTCGTTTTCGTCTAGTTGCTGTTGTACATTTGCGGGTCGAAAGACAAGTACCGTCAGCTGCGTGACATGAACTTCTTGGAGACACACATGTCGAGCGTTCGGACAATCTGCGTGAAACGAGGCTGCGATCCGACGCTGGCAAATCCCGTCACCAGCATCTCACTTACTTACGACATCCTCATTGACCTCGTTTGTATTCGGCTGCATCTGTCATTGAGTTGCTATTGTGTAGCTCATCTCAAACGTGATTCCTCTTTTTGTTCGGTTTTTTTGATTAAGGTGGAGCATATTATTACGTTTACTGTACCATGTGCCGGCAGCAGTATACCACCTGTGGACAGCATACTCATCAGATGCAAAAATGGAGATGTATATATTTATGTCATTTGTATACCATTCAAAGATTTAGTTCTGCTTAAAAGTTTTTATTTGATGATAATAGAAATGAAGTGTGAAGACTAATGAAAAGTGGTTATTACAGTGATGAATAAATTAAATTAGTAATTCTGCAAGTGAGTGTCAGATCTTACAGCATAAAAGTAATATACTTGACAGTGTTAGACAAAATTACACAGTACTGTCAGACGTCTGGTTACACATCAAAGATTTTTAAACTAGTCACAAACAACTACATTTTGAGCACTTAGTGTAATTTTGATAAATTTGTACGTAGCTCTGATGTATTTTAATGATATGTAGTATCATATATTCATTAAAGCCAAGAAAGTGATAAATTTAAAATTGATTTTTCCTGTAGTTGATTATGTTGCCGCAAAATTTGTGGCTCAGCCTAAGCCGAGTTGCGGTGAACGGGTTGTAACGCGAGTTTGTTATTGTTGCTGATAGATTGAGCGTTTGAAGGCATGCCTCGAAATCGCCACATCACGAACGATCAACTGGCAGCAGTTCTGCCAGCGAGAAGAAGGTTGCTATATCTTATAGTTACCAGTGTCGTGGCAGATCTCAAGTTTTTAACTGTGTAAATTATATAAGTTAATTTTGTTCTGTTTGCTGACTTAATTCCAATGTTTGTAGTTTTGTCATGCTGTTTGTGGGACCCAAACCCTTACCTGGACACTAGGTAACGTCCACTGCGCTGTCCGCAGTGTCCACACCAATGGAAAGATTTGAATTGACTATGAAACTTGCGGCTAATTTTTTTAAAACATTGGATGCTTTGGTTTCTCTAAGGTATTGAACTCTCTGTAATACTGTGATATGGATGAGTTTACAAGCATCATGGGTGGTCCTCGCACATTGTCCTTTATATGCATTATTACTTGGACATGTTGCACGATTAACGCAATTAAAAATATTAATCTAATCTAGCACATTTGGTGTAGTAATATTTTGACCACCGGTGCAAGGAATGTGAAATGGGAATGGGGCAATGACAACGGAAAGTTGTAAAAAGGGTGCAACAACAATGCCTCATTCCAATATCTCTAAATGCATAGGACGTGCGACTATATTTAGTTGGATACTTGCTATTGCTGGATGTTTATTACTATGGTTACGGTTGGCGTCAGATTAGTGTTTGGTTGGCTTGTGTTTATGCTCCGGTATTTGTACCACTTTCGTTGTCATTGTATGGTTTCCGTGCATGCAGATGTGCTTCCGTTCCTGGTGCTGGCGAGTGTCAGTCTCGATGACGGAGTTGCTCCGCTGATCCTTCAGCTGTTGCAGTGTGCGCTGTGTGGCTCGAAAGCCGTCACGGAACAGACGAAATCGGGAAGCACAGGTCCGGCAGCTGGTTCGTCCACAGCATCCGGCTCAGCAGCATCGTCGGTCTCGCCGGCCAGGTCGAAGAAGGAGGAGAAGAGCGAATCAAAGTCAAGTTCGGACGTGAAAAAGAAAGAAGGTGAGCCACGCTGCAACATGGTTTAATTGCTTTGGAATGCCATGTTACCAGAACGATCTGTCGAAGTAATTGACAGCAATATTACGAAGAAGGTTGAATGAATGAATGATAAAGACTTGTATAGCAGAGGCGCTCGTTCGCAAGAACGTTTCACATGATACAGAAGAAGCTTTATACATAGATTGTAAGGTCTGTTGCAAAGGATCTCATCCCTTTTGACTTTAAAGCCAGTGAGGGTTAGACCCAATTAAGCTGTTGTAGCCCATAGCTCCAGTGCTCATCATGCCTAGGACAAGTTATTCAATCGCACCCTGATGACTGCTTAGGCTGCGAGAATGCACATTGTAATGTAACGAAACATGTCGCTTAATATGGCTTGTCAGCCGCAAGCCACCACATAAAACACATACATTAATGATTGTAAAAAAAACAAATGCTGATAAAATTATTGGACAAGTTGATGACTATCTTTGTATAACAACCTGATTAAAACGCGTCTATTATAAATATCCACAGTCTTTGAGATGACTTTTAGTTGTCTTTTCCGTCAGACTGAACTCGGTCTTCTAGAAATGAGCATAATACGACAAGACTCTTATATATAGCCATGTTACTCATGAAGAGGGTTTCATCCAATTTATAGAACTTTTCACATAGAGTGGCTGTGTCCTGTTGGTGGCAATAGTGTAAAAATTTTAATAATGTCCAAACTGAACTGAACTGATATTGCATGGCTTGTATTCTTTGTCACATCTCCATCCATCTGCAATTCACATTCGCTGCATGCATGCGTTTGTGCGTATGTGTATAGCACAAATTCCACTTGGCTCGTCACGTCTCGACATGGCTCAACACGTTCGACGTGTCGAGCCCATGCATTTTGGCTGTGTTGAGCTTGTCGAACAGCACTGCTCGATATGCTCGACACGATGAACTCGACTGGCTCTACACGTTGAACGTGTCAAGTCGTGTCGAGACGTGACATGACGAGCCAGGTGGAATTTTGGCTTATCTGAGGATTATTATGAATGGTTTGTCGACCATGACATTGACAACGTTTTTTGTGCCGGTGTTCAGCCTCGGACAGTCTGTGTCGTTACGACGAAGCACTTTGTCACTCGCTCGTTCAGCACGTGTGCAAGTCGGTCGGACGCGATCTTCTTGTCCGCTTTGTCATCTGTTTCCTGCTCGAGTCCAACTTGACGTCCGTCCGCTGGCAGGCGCACTCACTTGTCCTTCACATCTACCGGTTAGCAAGCCATTCGTACTACACTGATAAAACAACACACGTCACAATTTTTATGTTGCCATTACACGGTGGGAGTCAGTAAAAGGGCACCTAACGAATGTGCATCAGCCATAGCCTCAGTTTTAGTAACTTTAGGACATTGGGCGTAGTTAGGTCTTGAGGCATCTCTTGTTATGCGCATTGCACTATTGTGTAATAATCTCAGACGCCCACCCAAGAAGACTGCATTCAGCTGGCACTCGCACGATTCTCATCAGTTGGATGTGGACCAACTTCGGCGACAGAGCTTTCAGTGCAGTTGGACTAAAAAAAATCTGCCATTCATCTGAAGACGTTTATATTTGGGCAGTGGGACCACAGTGCAGTGTCAACCCTCCCTCTTTTAACTGCATATTAGAAATACTGTTATTTACTTAACCAGGCTTGGATTAACCAGTCTTTCAAGAGCAAACTGTAAGCTTCAAGACTCGACGATAACTTTACAGTAGTATCTCGAGATATCGTGAAAGTCACTGGAAACCTGTCTCGAAACCTGTTAAACAACTTGAAGAACCTGCAGTGTAGATATGTCATTGTTGAATAATCCAAATTGGATCTTAATGAAGTACTATCTATTTGCTTTTGTTGGTCACTGCATGAATTCCTCAACTTGTAGGTGCATTTTCATGACCATTTTCTGTGAGAATTGATACTGAGTCTATTTTGTTTGTGATGTTTACGGTGTATTTATTCGTGTTGTTACTTTTTGTGGCAACGAAATTTTGCAGAAGTTCGCCAGCCAATCAGCGTGAGGCCCTGCTGGAGCTGATGTGGAGCATATGGCCCGATCTGCCGTTGTACGGCAGCAAGGCCGTTCAGTTTGTTGACTTGCTGGGATATTTCACAATCAAGACACCGCAGACATCCGACCTCAAGGTTGCCCTGGCAGTTTTTTCTTCCATTGAGATTGTGACACTTTGGTACATTAAAAACCCATTTATCCCCAGCTGAATTTTTTTATTCATTTTTATTGCTACTGTTATACTTGTTTGATTTAAACACCAGCCTACCGCTGTCTGACCGGCACACCGCCACAGTACCTGGCTGACACTTTAAGCTTGTTTATCAACGTTGCCGCTCGTTGTCGTCTGCGTTCTGCTGACAGTCGGACGTTGCAACTGCCGTTAACTCGGCGTACCACACTCAGCGACCGAACGTTCTCTGTCGCAGCGAATGACCTATATTGTGTCGGGTGGGGCGTTAAACTTTACTCACTCACTCTGTCGCAGCGGCGCGCGCCTGGAACAGTCTGCCGCCCGAGATTTGAAATTTGGACTCATTGCTGACATTCCGACGAATGACTAAAACTTATTTGTTTTAACTGTCGTTCTAGATGCTTTTGTAATCTTGTAAAGTGCCCCAGCAGCATGTATCTTGCAATGTGTCACTTAAGTCAGTACTTTTGTAATAATAATAATAATAATCAGCACTTGCAGCAGTGCATCGGCCACAGAGTACTCGTTTTTAATGTATTCTATATCTCGTCATCAGCTGGGTATGATGTTGACTCATAGAGTCTGTTTATTTAATACGATTTCTTTTTAGTTGCATTGGGCTGAGATTATTGGGACTGAGAACTGTGAGTGTGGTTTTGCCGGTGTTTTCTACTCTTAATCGTGAGTGATGATTCGCTATTTGTGAATGTTAGTTGCACTGTAGTAGGCGAGCTGTTGTTGTTTTGCGATGACACAAACAGATAAAGCAGTACGTTGAGAAAGCTCTTACACTGCTGCGAACAGAAAACAAACTGCTTGCAAATCATCCGAACGCGTCCATCTACAAGTGAGAGCTTTTTGACTGGCCATGCATAGTCTGTATTTTTTGGGCATTTGCTGAAGTAGCCTGTATAATGCCTGGTTTCCAGCGTTACGTTTCCGTTCGTCCGTATCCATTTCCGTAGAACCGTGTTCGTACTGCCGTTCCGTAACGCCGTTCCGTAAACGCCGTTGCCATTCGCTCCATATCGGCAGGTCCAGTGGGCTTACGGGCGAGTTTCCCGCGCTTCCGAGTGGGCGGAGCTCCAGGCCTCGGTAGAAACAGCAACAGAGAAAATGGAACTCGATCCTATATGAACTGATGAACAGAAACGAGCAAACTTACGGAAACGGAGAACGTTCTTTTATACGTAAGCTATGGAATTCTTACAGATGAACGTAATTCTTACGTACTTTTGAAACGGAGCACGGAATGAACGGAAGCTTAAGGCTGGAAACCAGGCATAAGACTAAGTTAACTGGTGTTGTATGTTAGCAGGTGCTTAAGTTTGGTGGCATTTGCTAAATGCCTGGTTTCACAGACTTGCAAGTGGGCTTTATAACGCCACCTTTGTTTGGCTGCTGCAGTCACATGCCAGCATTGTGATAGAAGGGAAAACAGTTTATGTAGAGAGTGAAGTCTATTGCAAGGGAGCTAATACCCGTGGTGTCACTTGGATCTGGTGAGTATTAGACCCAATTAAGTTAACACACCTTCGCCAGGTTACCAGCTTAGTTGACAGCCAGTTCGTTTAGACAACCCGAGTATTTGAGCAGTCCAGGTAGCAGGGCCAGCTGTTTTGCAGAACTCAACGGTTTGCCGACACTGTTACTGCATTTACCCGTCTGATGTGGACTTACTTGAAAACCTGCTGGTAAGCATACACAGCTGTGGTGTGTGCAGCATACTACAAGGTCTGGTTGATTTCGATGGCTACTACTTGGAACATGACCCGTGTCTTGTCTGCAACAATCCTGAAATTTCTTTCGCGGTTTGTCAGCAATTTTATCTGGTTTTTAGTCATTTAGTGCAGTTCATTATGTTTTCAAGTCAGCTGTTTTGACATGGCTAGCATGTGTGTCGCATACATGATGCGCAAATAGCAGCAGGACTTGGAGTACTGATAATAATAGTTGTAGAAATACTAGCAGTTATAATAGTGCTGTTGTTATCGAAGTTTTAGTGATCATAGTAAGCCAGATTTTGCAAAATATCAAGTTTGATCGGCATTTTACAACGTTATTCCCAAAATAAAAGGGTGCACTTTTTATGTGTTGCGTTGTTGTAGTTTTGAATGAGGAGCTCAGAAATGTGGCATGGTAATGATGATGCTGTGTTTTTTCGAACATAATTGAAAACCGAATAATTCTGCTTGTATCGTGAAAGCTGTTCAATGTGTGCATGTTGTGTCGTAGAACATAAAGCTGTCGTCGATAAAAGTGGACTCGAAGTTCACAACGACGATGCAAATTGTGAAGTTGTCGGGCAGTCACACGATCTCGAAGATCGCTCTGAAAATCACCGATCTCAAGCGAGCAAAGATGGTCTGTGTCGAATCTGTGATTAGTTTTTCGGGTGGATAAGTAGATTTGGAAGTCCACAATGTACTGTGCTGGTAATTCCTCTGTACGATAGTTGCTCCCTTTTAGTGAAGTCAGCGCTGAGATTTATCCGTTTTCATAGCCATTTTGTTTGTATTTTTTCTGCATTACCTGATTTCAGGACCTGCTTTGATGACTACTTTCAGTTTTGAGTGCTGGTATATGCGGTCTCTCTGTTATCCAAACCTATTCCATATAGTTCATCGGAGACAAAAAGTCATAAATCAGTGTAAATGTATTATTATGCTGCGATGCTGTCTGGTTGTTATCATGTTTTTGTGTATGATGGACATCTGTTCTGTATTCTCCAAGTGGGTTTTGTGTCATTGGTTATGTGGTTGAACATTAAATGCAAATCACAAAGGTGAAAGGTCGTTTCTTGTTTTGTGCTACTGGTGTCTGGTGGTTGTAAATGTTCTTTGTTGCTGACACCTGTCATGAAACAAAGCCAGTCGAGCAACATTGGGTGAATGCGCAAAAAATGATTAGAGCTACTTCGTAGACATCTGAATCTGAACAGTTTCAACTAGTGTTGATATAAGAAGTCATGTGCACTTCTAGTAGTTACTTCTTATAATTACTTTGTAGGCCTGAATCATGAACTTTCATTACCGACCAGCTCACTGCCGTCGCAACTTATCCAATTTTCGTTCAGTTACGCTACGTGATTAACAAAAAAACTGTGGGCACTTCTACATAATGCACTTTGGCGCTCCTCTCACTGCTGAATTAAAATATCTGGCCATGTTTGTGTATGTCTGTTAATCATGGTAAAAATGTTGAAGTGATTATTTTTAAGAAGTACTTGTTATCTCCAAGAGAGGAAATATAGGCATTGCACAGTTTGGTGTTCTACCATTTTCGGATTAACTTTGGTGTTAGATCAAAGTTAAGTCTAAGAAATCGCCACATCTTTTTTGTGAAGTCACCTAGTGTTTCGATGAATGTTCTTGGCCTTGTCGTCATTCTGCAGTTTCAAGCTATTGTGGAATCATACTCGTGTGTACAAATGCGGTTTAGGTTCGTACACTCAATATTCACTACAACAATCGTCAAGTTCAAGCTGTGATCGAACTGAAAAACAAGTAAGTTCACGTTACAGTACTCGTAAAGTTTTTAATGTTACAGTTGAAAGACTTTTAATTCCCATTGACATGCGACAGCTTTTTGTTTTGTTTGAGTTAGTGGGCCAGTTAATGGAATGATGACTTTTATGATGTGTCATGTGAAGCTGCAGCCTGTTGCTTTAAGTTGCATTTTATGTGCTCTGTGTATTAAAATCTCTTTTCGTTTGTTTCTCAAATTTACTATACATTTTGCAGTGTAGATTATGTTGAGATTTCCCGAAAAACAAAGTTGTCACGCCTGCCGTAGTCTGTTAAGTTTGTCACACTTCCGAGCTGCCTGGCTGATGACCTACATGTTGTCACAGACGTTCACTCAAGAAAATTGCAATCAACGGACACATGTATGATGTCAGTTTGATGTGCACCATCGTCCACGACAGATTCTTCGGCATAGCAGGACTTCGGAACAATCTGCGATCAGACCTCAAACGGCCAAACTTGTCGTACAGCCGTTTTAGACAGTCGCTGAAGACGTTTTTGTTTGAGCAAGATGGCAGTGCAAGCCATGTGTTAACTGCGCTCACTGGAAGTCTCAAATCTTACTTATTTCCTTACGCACTCACCTTTGTTGGGTTTTGCACTGTAGGCCAGGTTTGTGGCATCGAGCAAAGAAAGTGGTTCTGTCAGCCGGTCAGACGGAGGTGAAGATAGAGTTTCCGTTGCCAATTGTCGCTTGCAACTTGATGATCGAGTATGCTGACTTCTACGACAACGTCCAGGCGTCGGCTGAAACACTCCAGTGTCCCCGCTGTAGTGCATCGGTGCCAGCAAACCCTGGAGTGTGTGGAAATTGCGGCGAAAATGTCTTCCAGTGTCACAAATGCCGGTAGAATACTTTTGTAGAGTTTGCGTACATGTGATGTGGATGATGTAATTGTTTAATTTTTTATTTTTTTCATTTTTGGTTTTTATTTCAGGTTGAGAGTCATTGATAGTATTGGTTTACTAGCTTAGTTTTTTTTCTTATCCTGGGCGTGTGTATCAAAGTGCCTGATTATTGTCATGTTATCATTGTACCTAGTCTTTCTAAAAGATGTTGTGGCAGTATTTAAAGTATTTATTTCTAGAAATCGGTTGTATTTGTTGTTTTGTGGTTGTTTTTGTCACTTTTTGTCATGTTAATGATTGCACTTTTTGTTTATACCGATTTTGATTAAAATTAGAGCTGCATATTAATCGCAGTTAACGCGC
>Ga0056115_1000561_pt1 | contig 16771 bp, 3 predicted proteins | sample WorMetOlspDAHAB1_FD_77007 | JGI IMG/M metagenome (GOLD analysis project Ga0056115, IMG submission 77007) | Marine gutless worms symbiont microbial communities from Max Planck institute for Marine Microbiology, Germany - Olavius sp. DAHAB.1 ...
CAAGCAAACTGTATACATAGGACCAGTGGTCGTTCGGCGACATTTCACCGAGCTGACAGTTGCGTGATTTCACCACCAGATGGCGTCTCCGCGACATCTGCAAATTTGCACTGTCCCATCGCCGTCTGGTACTGGAACGCTGCTAACAGCACATCCAGACCGCTGGAGGCTTGGTATGTATACGTGTGTACACGGCTGGTCTGCAGGCTCGGACCATAAATGTCAACTCTCCACGCGCATGCGCAGGCGCGCAGAAAACGGCAGTGAGACGCTAGGCACACTGATATTGAAACTGGGACGGAGCACTCAGCACAGCCCTGTAGATCAGTCACGGCGGAATGGAGCGAAAGTACACTAGCGGGATGGAGTGTGGGTGTCATGACACGCGAGCTACATGACACGTTTTAATCACAATCGTAAAAGCACTACTGCGCACACAGCATGTATAGTTAGACACGATATAAGATACAAGACAGCAGCATAATTCATAAATCCGCAAACGCGAACAGAAGAGCACCGCATTCCGCCAGTGTTCCTTTCGTCGCAACCCAGTTTCAAGAGCAGTGTTCCTAGCGTCTCATAATTCGGAAAACGCGCCGACATCGAGCCGCTGAGACTCCAGGGTGTGCCGCTCCGGAATGGAAGAATAAGACCACATCTTTTCGATTCGTGGCCGCGTGTCGTAAGAGGCAACCAATACATGGATTTGTTGCCTTGCATCTAGCTGTGCGTCGTTTCCTGCGATCTTTGCTTTTGTCTTCTTAGATCTCTAAATTCTTGAATTACGTATTTCAGGACATGTAATATTTCCAGCTTACTTACCAACGCCAACTTTTGAATTACATAACATGCTTTTAACGGCACAGCTTCTGCAGAAAGTGCCATTAATCCCAACTCGCTCTCCGGCTACGTCTATACAGTATACATTTCGCACAACTTTTATTCACCAAGAAATGCAGCAGTGAGACAAACGTTAAGGTAAGGTTTACACACAGCGCCGCATTTCCGCATACGCTGCCTTCACCGGCTCTATCGTCACAGGGCCCACGTTTAGCGTAGGCCGCAGCAGCCCAAGCCCGCGCTCACGGACTTTGACCTGTGCAGTCATACAGCCGCGCATAGCCCTAGTCTGCATTATTAAAGGTCTCCAGTCCACCTGCGTGATCCATGAAATACATGAATTATCAACTCGGATAGTAAGATGGCAGGCTGAGTTGGCCAGGTGATAAAAAATGAGTAAAAAACACAACAAACAAGACCGAGACATAAAAGCAACGATAATGGTATTGCGTGAGTATGGGACTATTCCAATTGTAAATTTTTACCAGCTATAGATCTGGGCTTTTCTTGGTTTTTAGCGGTTGTGTAGCTTCTATTACGTGCAAGTACGTACGATCATTGGCGCCGAAAAGAATTTGAAAGTGCGGGATGGGACCGGTGTAAAATGCGCCGGAAATATTTTGTGTCGTGCCACTCGACTTTTTTGGCTCTACAAGTACAGTTAGTCGTTTTGATGAGCGTTTTCGTGATGGTCAGTACAGTTTGGTCAGTTTCTTGTTTGCCGTTCTTCTACTCACGGTGACCCCGTGCCCAGCCATTTGTAAGAGTGGGGTCACGTGCCTCCCGCGTGACCTATGATGGAGTCGGCGGTACTGCGTAAGATACGTCGAAAACGACGACATACTGACTGCGATACGCGATAGAGACCACTTAACCTAAAGGAGGGACCATAACAGATCGTTCCTTCGCTGCCTTTCCCACACCCGCCGAGTGTGAACAGTTTTACGGCATTTGCGTTGCTTACTTATCAGTGCCATGCCTGCTTCATACTGAAAGAATGAACATAGCGGTGCGTTTGCGGCCGATTAACCGATCCACAAGACCACCTGCCGTTACTCAGTATGGGGCGATGACCTTTGGTTATGCGTATGAAACCGGGCCTACTTACTGCATGCTTCGACAGCTTTGTCGAATCGTGGTAGATTAGTAAGTAAAGTAAGTAAGTAAAGCGATTGAAAGTGCCGATAGTGACAGAAGTCTTTTGACAGGCTCTATACAGAAAGTCAAGGAAACGCGGTCAAAAAGATGAGTCTGCATGACGACTGCCGAAAACTCGCGGTGACGGTGCAGATATGCGTACGAAGGCCTTGGTCTTGTGCCGTGACGTGGCGTGGTAGTTCGTCCCAGACACGGACAGCGGCGACCGGAAAAACTATAGGTCGCCGACACTCGACAGCTTAATTAATGGAGAGGAATAATGCGCTTCCCCGCGTTGTAGCCTAACTCGTCATACAGGAGAATGGCGTCTAAAACAAAAGCTCATCTGCTATAGCCGGATATCGAAAATATGGACATTCTTATTTCACTGGTGTTATAAACAGAAAATCTTCCACAACCCGAAGTCCCCCCTCTCGTATATAGAGCAAATAAATAGTGTCATTAGTCTGATGATATCCATTAGTCAGACAGCTTGTGGCTGTAGGACAGTTGGGGAGAATTTACCTACCGTTTACAGCATTTAGCACCATTCGTTGCGTGATCCGGCCATCGAGTCCGAACGTTTTAGCGCGAGACTTGAAAACACATTTTTGCCGGTCATTAGAGACATGAGCGCATTAGAGGTTACGGTTTCGCGGAATCGCGCTATACAAATCGGCGTTTACTTACTTACTTCGCAAATTTATGTTAATGATGATGACGACGATGATGACGACAATGAAAATATGCATCTTACGGTGTTGTAGTGAAGCGCCATCTTGAACTTGTCGAAGTAGAGCCATCGCCGCGCCTCGGCCGGACTCAAATCGTGGTAGAAGTCGCGAGCGGTGAAGCCGAACGAGTGGAACTCGGCGTCGGGCGTCAGCAGCAGCGTCGTCGGCGTCTTCATGTCAACCGCACCCGGGTCTCCGCCCTCCCACTTCCGCATCACGTGGATGGTCGGCAGCGGCTCGCCGGCCGAGGTCGCGGCCGCCACGTCGCGCGGAAAGCAGAACGCGTAGCCGCTGAACGACGTTCCGAAGTCAATCGCCACTATCACGAAGTGGGGCGTCTGCCACAGGGTTGGAGGCGACCCCCGTGAGGCGATGGCCCCGCGGGAGGGGACCGCGCCCGGAGGGGATGGAGTGCTGTCGTCCACGGTCGCCGACGAGCCGGGTGACGACATCGTGGGAGCAGCGGCCGTCGACGCGAACACCATCGGTTGGATCTGGACGTCGATGTCGACGCCGCCACCGCCAAAGAGATCGGTCGCTCCCGAAAGCCGAAAGCTGCTGGACGCCTCGGCGTGTACGGACGATCCGGAAACGTCGCCGACTGCCACAGTCCGTTTCGGGGTGCTGGTAATCATGCCGCCCACTTCCGGTGCCCGACCACCGACCTCGACGTCGAAGGAAGAATCGGCCGCAGCTCCAACTCTGGGAATGGATTCACTAACATCGACGTCGGCCGTCCGTTCGACGACCTTCTTGTCGACTTCCGGGAGATCGCCCTTCTTGGTGAGCGACAGCTTTCCGAGGCTGAAGGAACCTCCGAACCACGAACCACCTTTGCTTTTGTCCGTATCTGCTCCCGCGTCCGTATCTTTGGGGCTTTCCTCCTTCTCCAAATCCGCCCGCCCACCCTTGACGCCGAAGATTTTCGGAAACGAGATTCCAAACCCTTTCCGCTCGTCCTCGTGCCCCGCACTCGGCGGCTCAATGACGTACGTCACCCGTTCGGGTTCCGCCGCCTCTGTCCGGTGAGGCTCGGCGGTTTTCTTGACACGAGGAAGCTTAACCTTCGGCCACTCGATGCCTAACGAGGCGTCTCCCTTGTACACTGCCGGTTCCGGGGCAATGCTATCGGCAGCGTACGTGATTTTTTCGCCCGCGTCTGCGTCGTTCGGATCCTGCGGTTCTACGGACTTTAACCCGAGGTGGACCTGCAGATTCGGCAGACCCAAGGAATGAGAGGCGGAATCAGCTGGAACAGCATACGTTACTGACTGGTCAGGAGTCGACGACGAATCTCTCACACCAGCCTCGCCAGCCTTGTACAAGTTAAACCGTGGCCAGAAATTCCGATCTGTGTCAACGGAACCGGAAGGCGACGACGGCGATTTGACAACGTACGTGACGTTAGTATCTTCATCCTGAGGTTTTGTGGTGCCGTATCGCGCACACAGCTTAGGCCAACGAACTCCGCCGGTTGCCGAGCCGTCATCGCCGTCTTCAACTGCCAGAGGAGTAATTTCTTTCAAGACGTGAGTGTCGCCGTTTGCGGCATCTCGAACGTCCGCATCACCTCTGAACTTGGGCCATTCCATTCGCAGTTGGGTTTTCTCGGAATCTCCGTCCGGCATCGGCTGTTCCACAAAATACGGCGCCTGTTCCGCATCGACGCAGAACTGCGCTTTCTTCTTTCGACCGAATTTGAAATCGAATTTCGGAACTTTTGGAATGGACAGTCCGGCGTTTGCCGCTCCCTCTTGCGAAGTGTCACGATCTTCAACGACGTACGTAACGGTTTCGGTGTCCTGTACATCATTAACAACGTATGACCCAGACGTCTTACCTGGCATGCGAAACCGCAGCTTTGGCAAAGAAAATCCTCCGCCTGTCTTCTTTTCCTGGCCCTCACGCGGAACAGGAACTATCTGCTCGACAGCATAAGTAACTTTTTTACCTTTCCCGTCGACGTCTTCAGCATCAGGCTCTTCTGACCTGAGTCCAAAATGTACTTTAAGCTTCGGCCAAGTCAGTCCTGCTTTTCCCTTTACTTCTGCGTCATCTATTACTGGTTCGGTTGGCTGTTCAACTACGTAGGTGACCGTTTCTGCTGTACCAGCTGCCTTTTCGCCTGCTTTTGCGCTTAAATGGCGGTCGAATTTCGGCCAGTGAAATCCACCAAATCCAGCGAGTTCCCCAGGCGATGGTTTTTCGACAACGTATGTCACGGTGGCTGGTTCTCCCTCGGCCTGCGCTTCTGGAGTTTTACTGCCGAATCTGACGTTGAGTTTTGGCCATCGGATTCCTCCGGTTGTGGAGCCGTTGTCACTGACTTCTGGTGAAACTGGGGAGATTTCTTCGACCACGACAGCAGCTCCATTATCAGTCCGTCCTTTTCCTCTCGAGCGGGGAAACTTAAACTTTGGCCACTCCGTTCGCAGTGTTGTTTTCACGTCACCCGGGCCGCTTGTACCTGGCATCGGCTGTTCCAATGCAAATGGTGCACTGTCAAATCCTTTGTCTGCACCTTTGGGTTCCTTAGTCTTTTTTCTGAACTGTAGGCCGATTTTCGGTTTTGGTAGCGACATTCCGAAACCGCCTTTAACTTCCTGGGACGGATCAGGTGCCTCGACTATATACGTAACTGTTTCAGGCTCTTCTTCGTGTTCACTAATTTTATCCGCTTTTTTCTCGGGTAAATGCAAACGAAACTTGGGCCATTCAATTCCTCCACCTGTCTTTTTCTCGTCAGCGCTCTCAGGAACAGGTACTATCTGATTGACAGTATACACGACTTCTTCTTTTCCCTCCACTGTCTCTGGCTCTACTGGCTTTGGTTTAAAGTGCACTTTTAACTTCGGCCAACTTAGCCCCAGTTTTCCTTTTCCTTCAGTGTCATCGGTAACTGGTTCTGCTGGTTGCTGAACGACATAGGTGACCGTTTCTGTTGTGTCCGCAGGTTTTTCGCCCGCCTTTCCGCGTAAATGGAGGTCGAATTTTGGCCAGTGTAATCCACCAGATTCAACGACTTCAGTCGCTGGCTGTTCAACAACGTATGTAACAGAACTCGTTTCTGGCTCAGCCTGTGCTTCGGGAGTTCTACTGCCGAATCTGACGTTGAGCATCGGCCATCGGATTCCGCCGGTCGCCGAACTATCATTAATGTCCTCGGCGGGTACAGGAGCAATTTCTTCAACGACATAGCCCGCGCCGCCGTCAGGTTCTGCTGGCGTTTTTCCTTTGAGTCGCGGGAATTTGAATTTCGGCCATTCAATGCGAATCTTCCTTTTCACGTCACCTGACCCACTGTCATCTGACAGTCGCTGCTCAATCACGTATGGTGCAGTCCCTGGTTCGGCCTCGACCTGGTCGTCGGGTTCCTTTGTCCGTTTTTTAAATCGAATGTCCAGCTTTGGCTTTGGCACGGAAATGCCGAAACCACGCTTTTCTCCTTCTTCTGACGGCGAGGGAGTTTCAACAACGTATGTGACAGTTTCTGATTCTTTCGGGAGCTTTGGTTCTCCTTTACCTGACGTTTTCACGTTGAGGCTCCACCGAACTTTTGGCCGTTTAGGACTTCCTCCGGCTACTGGAGAAATTTGCGTTATCTGATCCACCACATAAGACACCTTTGACCCTTCGCCGTCAACATCTGTCGTTTGTGGTTCTGTTGACTTCAATCCTAACTGAACCTTCAACTTAGGCCAGGCGATTCCCAGTTTGCCTTTTCTTTCGACATCGTCTGTTAGCGGTTTCCTTGGTTCTTCGGCTATGTAGGTAACAGTCTCCAGTGCGTCTGGTGTCTTTTCGCCTGCTTTTCTGCGTAAATGAAGGTCAAATTTTGGCCAGTGTAATTCGTGAGGTTTATTCTGATCAGCTGGTGGTCCTTCTACCACGTATGTCACCGTGTTAAATTCGTCCTCGGTCTGCGCGTCTTGAGGTTTCGTGCGTAGCCTGACACTGAGTTTCGGCCACCGGATTCCTCCGGTAGTTGAAATATTGTGGCTCTCCTCTGCCGGAACAGGGGTAACTTCCTCAACAATGTAAGAGTCTCCGCCCTCACCTCCTGCTTCTGCTTTTCCTTTAAAGTGGGGAAACTTGAATTTTGGCCATTCAATATGAAGCTTAGTTTTTGCGTCACGTCCGTGTGGCATTGGTTGCTCCACTACGTAAGGCGCAGTCTCAGTTTCCTGCTCTACTTCGCCATCTGGCTTTTTTAGCTTTTTCCTGAACTGTGGCTTTGGAACAGAAATACCAAAGCCACCTTTTCCCTCTTGAACTGGCGCCGGAACTTCGACTACGTACGCAACTGTTTCCATCTCTTTTTCGCCTTCGGCGTCATCTTCGTCCAACATTTTCCTTGGCCATCGAAGTTTTGGCCACTCGATGCCTCCAATTATCTTCTTATTGCCAGCTTCCGGTGCAACTGGCTCTATCTGTTCAACAACATATGACACTCTCTCACTTCCGTCGACATCTGGAGTATCGTGCTCTGCTGATTTCGGTCCAAAATGAATTTTAAGTTTCGGCCAATGAAGTCCAACTTTTCCTTTTCCTTCGGTGTCATCTGCTAACGGTTCACTTGGCTGCTCCACTACGTAGGTGACTGTTTCGGGTGTACCGGCTATCTTGCCACCTGCCTTTCCACGTAAGTGTAGATCGAATTTTGGCCAGTGAATTCTACCTAATTCTTTGGCTTCGGCTGACGGTTGTTCTACCACGTATGTCACCGTGTTAGTTTCTCCCTCAGCCTGAGCTTCAGGAGTTTTACTACCGAATCTGACGTTGAGTTTTGGCCATCGAATTCCGCCAGTTGCGGAGCCATCGTCACCAGCTTCTGGCGGAACTGGCGCGATTTCTTCGACTACAGCAGCATCTCCACTATCTGTCGCTGAGGCAAATTTTCCTTTAAATCGCGGTAATTTAAATTTTGGCCATTCAATGTGAAGCTTTCTTTTAACGTCACCGGAACCGCTTTCATCTGGCAACGGTTGTTCAAGCACGTACGGCGTACTGTCTGATTCTGCGTCAATTTCCTCTTCCGGTTTCTTCGTCTTCTTTTTGATATGAAGATCAATCTTGGGTTTCGGCAGCAAAATACCAGAGGTATCTTTACCTTCCTCGGATACCGTCGGTGTTTCAACAATGTATGTAACTGTTTCCGTGTCTGCCTCACTGTCAGTTGCAACTTTATCGGACACCTTCTTGCGGAAAGGCCAAGGTAATGAAGGCCATTCAATGCCGCCAGCTATCTTCTTGTCCTCGCCTTCGATCGGTATAGGAATTATTTGCTCAACAACATAAGTTACCTTTTCAACTTTTCCATCAATATCGACAGAATCAGGTTCTGTTGACTTCAGTCCAAAATGTACTTTAAGCTTCGGCCAAGTAAGTCCAGCTGTCCCTTTGACTTCAGCATCGTCTGCCAACGGTTCTGTTGGCTGGTCAACAACGTAAGTGACTGCTTCTGTTGTACCAGCTGTCTTTTCGTCTGCTTTTCCACGTAAGTGCACATCGAATTTTGGCCAGTGTAGTCCACCAGATTCACCGACTACTGCGGGTGGCGGTTTTTCGACAACGTATGTCACGGTTGCTGGTTCTCCCTCGGCCTGCGCTTCCGGAGTTTTACTGCCGAATCTGACGTTGAGTTTTGGCCACCGGATTCCTCCAATGTTGCATCCGTCGTCTCCGTCTTCTGGCGGAACTGGAGAAATTTCTTCGACCACAGCAGCAGCTCTGCGGTCTTTCCCAAATGTGTGTTTTCCTTTACGTCCAGGGAATTTAAATTTTGGCCATTCAGTTCGCAATGTGGTTTTCACATCACCCGAACCACTTTCATCTGGCAGTGGCTGTTCCAGTACAAGAGGTGTGCTCTCTGAGTCTGTGTCTATTTCGACGTCCGGTTTCTTCGTCTTCTTTCTGAAGCGAAAATCGATCTTGGGTTTCGGCAGCGAAACACCATGGGCTTCTGTCCCTTCTTCTGTTGATCGTGGCGCTTCGACAATGTATGTAACTGTTTCCATATCTGCATCAGCATCAGTTGCTGATTTCTCCGGCACTTTCTTACCGAAGCGCCAAGGAAGGCTAGGCCATTCAATGCCACCAAATATCTTCTTGTCATCACCTTCACGAGGAATAGGAACTATGTCTTCAACGGCGTAAGTAACCTTTTCAACTTTTCCTTCTGTGTCTGCAGCATCAGGTTCTGTTGACTTTAGACCAAAATTTAGTTTAAGCTTGGGCCAATGAAGTCCCACTTTTCCTGTTCCTTCGGCGTCGTGTGCTAACGGTTCAGTTGGTTGCTCAATTACGTACGTGACTGTTTCTGCCTTACCAGATGTCTTTTCTCCCGCCTTTTCACGTAGGTGCACGTCGAATTTTGGCCACTGAAATACACCAGAGTAGCTTGGTTCCTCGGGCGATGGTTTTTCAACAACGTACGTCACTGTCTTCGATTCTGCATCCGCTTGATTTCCCGGAGTTTTACTGCCGAATCTGACGTTGAGTTTTGGCCATAGGATTCCTCCGGTTGTGGAGCCATTGTCACTCTCGTCTGGCGGAACTGGATATATTTCTTCAACAACAGAAGTAGCTCCACTCTCAGTCCGTCCTGTAGGTTTTCCTTTGAAACGGGGACACTTAAACGTTGGCCACTCGGTTCGCAGTATTGTTTTCACATCAGCTGAACCGCTTTCATCCGGCATCGGTTGCTCCAACACGTATGGTGCAGTGTCTGATTCCGTATCATCAATTTCCTCTTCCGGTTTTCTCGTCTTCTTTCTGAAGCGATAATCGATCTTTGGTTTTGGCAGAGAAATGCCAGTTTTACCTTCTTCGGATGGCGTCGGTGTTTCAACAATGTATGTTACCGTTTCCATGTCGGTCTCACCGTCAGTAGCTAGCTTGTCAGACGCCTTCTTGCGGAAATGCCAAGGCAGTGAAGGCCACTCAATTCCTCCAGCTTTCTTCTTGTCTTCGCCCTCGCGTGGTAGAGGAACTATATGCTCAACAGCATAGGTAACTTTTCCACCTTTTCCCTCAACGTCTCCGACATCAGGCTCTGCTGATTTGAGTCCAAAATGTACTTTAAGCTTGGGCCAATTGAGTCCGGCTTTACCTTTTACGTCGACATCATCTGTTAATGGTTTAGTTGGCTGTTCAACGACGTAGGTGACAGTTTCTGGTGTACCTACTGCTTTCTCATCTGCTTTTCCACGTAAGTGCACATCGAATTTTGGCCAGTGTAGTCCACCAGATTCGCCGATTTCCGCGGGCGGTGGTTTTTCCACAACGTAGGTCACAGTGTTCGTTTCTTCCTCGGCCTGCGCTTCCGGACTTTTGCTGCCAAATCTGACGTTGAGTTTTGGCCATCGGATTCCCCCAGTGCTGGAGCCGTTGTCGCTGTCTTCTGGCGTAACTGGAGATATTTCTTCGACGACATAAGCAGTTCCATCTTCAGCACCTTTTGCATCTTTTCGCTTTAAGTGCGGGAACTTGAATTTTGGCCATTCGATGTGAAGCCGTGTTTTCGCTCTGCCTTCTGCGCTTTCCCCCGGTAGTTCCTGTTCAAGTGTGTACGGTGTTTCTGATTCCATGTCCACCTCGTATTCTGGTTTTTTAGTTTTCTTTCTGAAACGCAGGTCTATCTTTGGTTTGGGTACTGAAATTGCAAAGCCTGGTCTTCCCTCTTCTGGTGTTGGTTGAGCTTCTACTATGTACGTAACTGTTTCTGGCTCTGCATCTGGTACTGGTACTATTTGCTTAACAGTATACGTCACTTTTTCACAGGGTCCGTCCACGTCTTCAGTGTCGAGTTCCGTTGACTTCAGTTCAAAGTGCACCTTTAATTTAGGCCAACTTATTCCCGCCTTTTGTTTTTCTTCGACAATATCGGTCATTTGTTCTCCTGACGTATCAGCTACATATGTGACTATTTCTGGCGTTTCTGCCGTCTTTTTGTCCGCCTTTCCATGAAAGTGTAAGTTAAGCTGTGACCACCTCAATTCTTCAGAGCTGTCGTGGACATCCGATGGCTTTTCGACAACGTAATTGACCGTGTTCGTTTTTCTCTCGCCTGCTGGATCAGGCGTTTTGCCACGAAATTTGACGCTAAGTTTTGGCAATCGGATTCCGCCTGAAGTTGCACTGCTATCTTCGCTTGGCATAGGAGCCACTTCTTCAATTGCATAAGCATCTCCGTCTTCCCCTTCTACTACAGGTTTTCCTTTAAAGTGTGGGGACTTGAATTTTGGCCATTCGAGTTGAACTTTCGTTTTCACGTGCATTTCCTTTTCCAGCACAAATGGCGCATTGTCCGATTCTGTGTCCATCTCGTCCTCGTCTTTTTTGGCCTTCTTCCTGAATCGAAGATCAAACTTGGGTTTTGCTGTCAAAGTCCCGGTTGCACTTGTCCCGTCCGGTGCTTCAACTATATATGTAACTGTTTCCTCGCCGATACTGTCGCTGACGTTGTCTTTGTGTTTCGTTTTAAACTGCCAAGGAAATTTTGGCCAATCAATACCTGATCGAACACGGTCTTTGTCACCATCAATTGGCACAATCTGTTCTACCACATAGGTGACGATTTCACCTCGAGCATCTCCATTCCCTTCGCCATGTTTGACTTTCTTTAAACCGAGTTTGACGCTTAGCTTTGGCAGCTTTACTCGAAAGTGGCGCTGTCTCTCGGTAGAAGAGTCCGTTGTTGAAGGTGAGTCAACTACGTAAGTTACCCTCTGCTCTTCAGCTGCTGGTTTTCCTGCAGTGTGTAAACCTGGCAAATGAAATCCGGTTCCCTTTCTTTGGCCAATATCCGGCGATGGCTGCTCCACAACATACGTGACAGTTTCATCAATTCCCGCTGTGTCTGGATGTTCGTCATCCGACTTGGCTCCAAAACGGATCCTCAGCTTCGGCCACTGCAACTCTGGTTTACTTTCATCTCCTGAAGGTTCAGGTGCAATTTCCTGTACCACATAGGTTACCTTGGTTTCTGCGGGAATGTCTTCAAGTGTCTTCTTTGTGCCACCAAACCGTTTATCAAATTTCGGCCATTCGAGGCGAAATCGCATTTTACCGTCGACCACGTCACTTTCCGCATGCGCTGGCTGCTCGATAACGTAAGTAACCACTTCCGGTTCCACATCGAGCTCCGATTCGTCTGCCTTTTTCCTTCTGCGTAATCGAAAATCAACTTTTGGCCAAACAATCTGTAAGCCTTTGTCTGTAGTCTCAGGTGTTGGCTCTTCGACTATGTAGGTCACTGTTTCTGGCTCTTGAGACAAATCACCCGCTTTCGGCCTAGACAGCTTCGACCCGATGTGCAAGCCACCAAACTTTGGTATATGCATTCCCTCTCTCTTGTCGACGGTCGGTACGCTTATCTGAGCTGGTTGTTCAAAAATATAACTGACAAGACCGGAATCTTCGCTATGCCGCTGACTTGTCCGAGCGTTAAAATGGACCTTGAACTTTGGCCATTGTAGTCTCTGAGCAGGTTCCGCTTCAACGTCGCTACTTGTTTTAACACTGCCTGCTTTTTCAGGCGAATACGTCACCGTTTTCCCGCTGTAGTCCTTTATGTCAATCAGCGTGGCAGTCTTGGTACCGTAGTCAAGCCCAACTGCTGGCCACTGGATTTTTTCATCACTGGGCAGATGTTGTTCTGGTACATATGGTACAGTCTGCATGTCAGCAATAGTTTGCGATCCGTGTGATCCGTCTTTTGTCGGTTTGCAATCAAAGTTAAAGTTTAACTTTGGCCATAGCACTCCACCTACTGGGTGGTCATCTTCTCTGTGTTCATCCCTTGGCAGTTCGTCGACGGACATCAGTAATGCAGAAAACTCAGGCAAGGCGGCGCCTCCGTGCTTTCCGGGCCACGTACCGAAATGAGGCTGCTTGAATTTCGGCATTTCAAACGAGCTACCGCCTTGTCCTTCGACGAATGAGGCGGGTCGGTCTGGATGCTCCACAATATACGTGATCTTCTGCTCTTCTGAGCCGTCTCCAATGGCAACGAAGTGTAGATGCACGTTTGGCGACTTGGCTTCCTGCGGACTGCCGGTGTCGGCTGTTACGCTCGAGACCGGAAGTATTTGGTTGACGACGTACGTCGGCGTGACATCAAACTTCTGGTCCTCACCTTTTGTCGGACTAGGAAGCGGTGATGTTAACATCAGCTTCAAGTCTGGCCACTGCATTCTGTCTTTGCTTTTATCGTCAGCCGAAACACTGCTCTCTATCCGATGATCGACTCTGTAAATGACATATGCGTCTTCAGGACTCTCGGACGCTGACTTGTTGTTTAACGCAAACCGTAATTTTGGAAAGCGCGCGCTTGTGTCCATTTCATCTGGTGCTAATTCGCGCGGAACTTGTTCAATGTGTTCAATCACATATGTTTCCGTGTCCGCCTTAAGTTCGTCAGTGCTCGTATCAGGAGTTACGTACTTCCCGCCAAAATGAACATTGAGCTGAGGCCATTTCATATTCTGCTGACTCACATCTGTCGGTAATGACCCGTCCGTGCTGTGGTATGTAACCGTGTCTCCTTTCGCGGAAAGTTTTCCAAATTTTGCATATTTTGAGCGTAACCGGATGTGCGGAATCCACTTCTTACTATCGCTTTTCAACGACGAGGTCTCTCCGTCTTCCGAAGACGACGTTTTCTGCTTTCGCTCAAACAACTTGAATTTCGGAAATTCGAGGCTGCCGTGAAGACCTGTCTTTGCCTCGATGTTCTGGTCTCCATCCTCGTCAACTTCCATTCGAGGTTCCACCTTAACATAAGCACCCGGCTGGTCTCCGTGAACGATAAAAGTTACCGTTTCCGACTGCGGTTCGACGGACTGGTCAGCTTTCTTTTTCTGGAAAGGAAATCCCTTCCGTTTCAGGGAGGTGTCTGTGAACAGATCTTCGTCCTCAACAACCACCTCGTCCTGTTTATCGCCGGTTTTCCGTTTCTTTTCTGCCGTCGGTTCAGCACTGACATCTGCAGTTTCGTCGCCCCTGCCAAATGTCGGCATCGTCCACCGCTTTTTCCCCTTTGGCACGTTTTCGTCCAGCACCGGTGATGCCAGGTCGTACTGTACCACGAACTTGACGAGTTCTTCTGACGAGACATTCGCCGCTGAACCGGTCTGCTGAACCTCAACCTTGGCTTCGGGCAACTCTCCGGTACTACGTCGACGCTCGACGACCGGCTCGACGTTCTCTTTGTCCGCGGGTTTTTTCTTGGCTCGGAGAAACAGCCGCGGCCGCTTGTGTATCTCCTCGTAGAACTTGTCGCTGTCCTCGAGAACCACTTCCTCGATGACGTGTCTCTTGTGTTTCACCTTGTGGTGCTCGGACGCCCACTCGGTTGACGGCTCGATGGTTTCGGCACCTACTTCGACAGTCACATCTGCTTTATCGCCCGGAACAGCACCGCCAGCCGCGCCTTCAGTGTCCGGCCTTTCGCCAATTTTTTCGGCCCTCTCTCCCTTCAACTTCGGCATAAACTTGGCAAAGATGCCGCCTCCTTTTGACATCGATGGCTTGGGAGATTCCGTCGCGACTTCCACTGCCGGCTGCGGCAACGATACGTCGACATCGGCGGAAACAATGGGCAACGACACCAGCTGTCCCGTCGCTTCCGCCTTCGTCTCGGCGTCTCCGCCCGGCTCCCCCAGCGACTTTTCCGCCTTGATCTTCCACTGCGGCTGCTCTGAGATGAGCTCAGTCCTCCTGCCCTCAGTCGTCGTCGTCTCCGTCTGAGTTTCCCCAGTCCCACCGTCGATCCTCGCATGCTTCCGTTCTACCCGAGTGAACTCTTCGACGGTGATCTCGTGGCTTGTCTGGATCTCAGCAGCTCGGCCGCCTTCGGATGAGAACTCTGCCCCGAGGAGGGCTCGAATCTCTTCGGCGGTGGCCGGGCGCGGTCCGGACTCGCGGCTTTTGACCTCTTCCAGTCGGACCTCCTTCACTTGCCGCCGTCGAGTTTCAGTCGCGTGACCGCCCTCCAACTCGCGGACGTCTTCCGTCTGTGAACACTGTTCCGTTTCGGTTCGTTGTTCGGTCTTGTAGCCGTCGCTGTCCACTTCAACGCCGGCTTGCGTCGGTTGCCCATCCGTCTGGCCTGCAAAACACATCCAGGACCGCATTAAAGCTGGTGCGGGCCCGGGTGGTGTTCTAAAATGTGGGTCCCTCAATGATGTCAAAGTCAACGTCAATTTGATTTGTATAGCGCATATGATCTGTAACCAGCTAACTACAGTGTCTTTAAAATGTCACTATATTAATCGTGAATAAGTTTTATACACCCGAACCGATTTTAATAGATTTTTTGGCACACGATATGCTGGAACTACAGGCTTCTAAACGCATGTAGACTTTCAACCTCACCTTAGCTGTGATGCTACACTACCCGAGAAAACATTAGCCACTAAAATGCACGATTCTGTAGTCTTCCTCCTCTGAAATCTGTGAGTGGCTCTAAAAAGCCGGTAAGACCACGACGGAAATCAGCAGAGGTTCAAAATGATGGCCAGCTTTAGCGTTAACACATGCACGCAGCCAGGTACGCTACTGATCAACGACTTTGTCGATCACGCTCCGTGGAACATATGACGTAATGGCGACACATCATTTACGTAGTCATAGTAGACTGGTTCTATTTCATATGGCAGCCAAAGGCTGAATTAGCATACATTGTAAGTTAAACATAAAATCAATGCTATACGGAACAAAACCAACAACTAGAAACAAATTCTAAGCCTATAAACGAATTAAAAAATATGGAACGAGGGAATTTTGAAATTTAGCAGTTCTAGATTTTAAAGTTTCAAAGTTTCTTAGATGTCCCAGTCTGTCTACGACAGAGGGATCCCGCTTGTCCGGAAGCACATAGTGGAGGTATGACGTCGTGACTGCAGCGTTTCGAGTCCGGCTCTGATGAGATATTGCAATGTGAGATACTGCAAGGTAAAGCAAGCTCACAATCAGTGGCACCGGAACGAATTTGAAAGTGGGGGATACCGATCCGGCGCGAAGCACCGGTAAAAAATTTTTATTGGTCGTGCCCCTCCACTTTTTGGCTCTAAAAGCACAATTAGTCGTTTTAGTGAGCGCATTCGTGGCGGTCATAACAGTTTGGTCAGTTTCTTGTTCGCTGTTTTTCTACTCACGGTGCCCCCGTGCCCAGCCATTTGTAAAAGTGGGGCGGGGGCACGTGTCCTCCGTGCCCCATGGACTCGGCGTCACTGCTCACAATAGGTTCAGTAAGAAAACATAATTGTGATTTGTAGCAAAAATCCTACTTTATGCTAAGCAGTGGCGGATCCAGGGGGGCCAATCCGGCCATGGCCCTCTTATCGTGGTTTAAGGGGGGGCTTGCCCCCCCCCCGCCTTTGGATGGCGGAGAAAGATACAAATTGATAAAAGTCGAAATGTTTTCGCTTGCTTCGCGGGTGATTATGAGAATCCTATAATTCAGCCAGCCGAAGTTTTGCTGCTGCACCAGGCTCCAGCAGTTACTGATACCCCGCAGCACGGCCCCTACCGCAGCAGCACTTAGCCTATAGCCTGGAGTCGCGTGATTAACGGCCCACGTCTGGACACCTACAGCAGACATGACACGTCGCAGACTCGCTGAGTCACTGACACTGACACAGAGTCTGCGTGTCCAACTATACACAGTTGCAGTCGTCGTCTCGTCGACTCGTCGCTCGTACGTTCGGATTACGATGGTGCGGCATCAATGTCAAGCGAAAGAGTTGGGACAGCCTCGCACGTGAAAGCGTATGCTAAAAATGCTGATTATTTTCACTGTGCGAATCATGGTCTAAATCTGGCCACATCACAGGTCACCTCAGTCGACATTGTTCGCAATGCACAGTCAGCCATGGAATCGATTATAACTTTCATTACTGACAGCGCCAAACGAGCGGATTTGTTGCGCCGCAAGCCTTGAATGAGATATCAACCAGAAATTGGTGAAATTGTGCCAAACCAGATATAATTATCTGACGCAATATACTGTTCTAGAAATTCAACAGTTTGAATATCAATACGATACGGTGTTGGCA
>Ga0056115_1000562_pt1 | contig 16749 bp, 14 predicted proteins | sample WorMetOlspDAHAB1_FD_77007 | JGI IMG/M metagenome (GOLD analysis project Ga0056115, IMG submission 77007) | Marine gutless worms symbiont microbial communities from Max Planck institute for Marine Microbiology, Germany - Olavius sp. DAHAB.1 ...
GCACAATACCGTGATCGTCATCAGCGACGAAGAGATGGACAGCACATTTGAGTTTTAACGGTTGCAACAATGAAAATCAGGGTCAGATTATTCGGCACCTTGGGAAGGAATTTCCCGGATCACGAGCCTGCGACCGGCTTCGAAATTGAGATTGTGGAGAAAGCCAAGGTCGGCGACCTTCTGCTGCATTTAAAAATTGCGGAATCTCAGGGGGCCGTTGTTGCCCTGAATGGCAGGATAATGAAGCCGGATGATATCCTGCATGGCGGAGCTGTCGTGCATGTTTTTCAATCTGTTTTCGGCGGATGACTGGTGCTTGGCCATCTCAGAAGTGCTTCCATCTTTACGGAAGGAAATAAATCATTGCGCATTTATACGCAACGTTAGGCACATATGATGCAGAACCAATAAATCGGAAACCGTCTTTCGCTGCACAGTCTATTGATGGTCCAAGAACCAAATATGACGACGGGACAGCTCATACTCGAAATAGATTCGGAGGCTCATAAAAAATGTCATCCGGCAAGTATATCTGCGGTTGTATCCGGATGGAATAATTTGGCTGTATACTATCTGGGAGGTGGTGAATGCTTGCGTCACCTCCCTTACAAACGAATTGATTAAATTCTGTGGACATGAAAAACCAGCCCCCTTAAGATAAAAGGAAAGCTAGATGAAAAACCTTGATGCTGAAAAGGATGAAAAAATAGAGGATTTAACGCAACAAGCAAATGAAAATCCGCAAGACAACATTTTCGATACCGAGGAAATCAGAATCGAAGAACTGGCCATCGATGGTATTTGCGGGGTTTATTGAAAATTCGGATTCCTGACCCGGCGTCGTTCTGCTGGTAGCCGAACTATGCCGCGTCTATCGTTGCGGAATGCGGATACGATCTACACCATTCTATATTTCGTTCTGGCGAGGGATCTCTGGATAGCAAATCATGGCATCAACAACTGCAGCAAGATATATACTGGCCTCCGGCACGCAGGTACGGGAGGAAGATTTCGGCCTGCTTTTTTATACCATGGCGGGGCCACGGCTGTATTTTTTGTCTTCCGGCAAGGCACTCGATCCGGAATTTTTTGAAGGCCAAGTTACCCTTGACCAATGGCTATCCCGTCGTAAAATACAGGATTCCGTTTCCAAAGCCCGCATATTGAAAATTGAAAACAACCTGAATCAGTTAAAAGAAAAAGGGGTGATCCTTGAGCGCTGAAATGACCAGAATGGGATTGAAAGCGCCGGTCAATGTCACCTGGGAGATGACCTTGCGCTGCAACCTCCAATGTGCTCACTGCCTGTCGGATTCGGGTGTTGCCGCCTCCGGGGAGCTTGCGGCACGGGAGTGTCTGAAGCTGGTCGATGAGCTTGCGCGGCTCAAGGTTTTCCAAGTCAACATCGGTGGGGGGGAGCCGTTTATCAAAGATCACTTCCTGCCTATCCTAGAATATTCCCATGAAAAAGGGCTGGTTACCTGCATCAGCACGAATGGAATGCTGATCGATGACGATCTGGCCCGGCGACTGGCCAAACTGAAAATGCTCTACCTGCAGGTCAGCCTTGACGGTGCTACGGTTGACGTAAACGATCGAATTCGAGGCCAGGGAACCTACCAAAGAATTCTGGAAGCTGTCGCTTGCCTGGCACGCCATCAAGTGCAGTTCAGCATCAACACCGTCTTGACGCGACTAAATTATCCTCAATTAGATGATCTTCGCAAACTTGCAGAAGATTACGGTGCCGATTTAAGGGTCTCTCGCTTTCGGCCGTCTGGCCGGGGAAAAACAAGCCGGTCATATCTGGGACCTGACAAAGATCAACTGGAAGATTTTGCAGTCTGGCTCGAACGCCACGATCTGGTTCGCACCGGTGATTCCTTTTTTTGCCTCACCTCTGAAAACCGCCGCCGCAAAGGCCTGGACATGTGCGGGGCCGCCAAAATGACCTGCTGCATTGCACCCGACGGCAATGTGTATCCATGCGCTTTCATGCAGGAACCGACCTTTCTGGCCGGCAACGTGCGGACTTCAAATGTTAAAGACATCTGGCAGCGCGCGCCGGTATTTTTTCAACTGCGCAACCTGAACGTAGAATCCTGTCAAACGTGCAGCCGGTTTGAAGTTTGCCGCGGCGGGTGTCCGGCCGTGGCGTTTCACACCTATCACGACATCGCCATGCCGGACCCGGAATGTCTGGTAAATCTTAAAAGCGCTGCTTGAACCATTTTTTTTGGTGAAACCCTGTCTTATGTACGATAACCTCTTTACAAAACTGAAAGTCGGCGGCGTCGAGCTGATCAACCGCATCTGCTTTCTCGCGCACCGCACCAATTTCGCCCGCCGGGGTCGTCTGAATGAGCGCCATATCGCCTACTACCGCCGCCGAGCACAGGGCGGATGCGGATTGATCATTGTCGGGGAGCTCGCAATTCATACCGCCGATCGGCCCTGGCAAGCCATGATCGAGGCTTTTCAGCCGGCAATAGTCGATGATTACCGGCGGCTGACCGCCGCCGTCCACGAATTTGAAACCCGCATATTTGCGCAGCTGAATCATCACGGTTTCCAAAGCAGCGGTGCCGTTACCCGGCAAGCGATATGGGGTCCATCCGCTATCGCTGATATCGAGTTTGGCGAAACTGCCAAAGTGATGGAGGCCGAGGACATAGCGACCGTTGTTGCGGCCTTTGCCGGGGCCGCCGAGCTGGCCCGTGCCGGCAGGTTTGATGGTGTGGAGATCGACATGGGGCCGCAATCTTTGCTGCGCCAATTTCTTTCGCCGCTCAGCAATCATCGCCGGGATGAATACGGCGGCAGCCTGGAAAATCGCATGCGCCTGCCGCTAGAGGTTATTGACGCCACGCGCCAAGCGGTGGGACCCGACTTTACTATCGGCCTGCGCCTGTGTCTGGATGAAAAATTCTGGGGCTGCATCACCATCGACGAATCAAGCCAGTTTGCACAGCGCTTCGAAAGCACGGGGCAAATCGATTTCATCAATACCTCGGTGGGGACCTACTATAATCTCTACCTCACGCTGGCTTCCATGCACACGCCCATTGGTTTTACGGTTGACCTGGCAGAACAGATCAAAAAAAGCGTCGATCTTCCGGTAATGGCCAGCTACCAAATCGGCTTTCCGCAGATGGCCGCAGAAATCATCGCAGCGCAAAAGGCGGATGTTGTCGGGTTCGTGCGGGCTTTGATTTGTGATCCGGATATGGCTCAAAAAACCCGCCAAGGAATTCCGGAAAACATACGGTATTGCGTCAAAGACAATAAAGGATGCATCGGCCGCATCAACCAGAATAAAATGCTGGGGTGTATTCAAAACTCCCGGGTCGGCGAAGAATCTTTGACAGGTCAAGAAAGATTCCAGCCAACCGCTATAAGCAAGCAGGTCATGGTGGTCGGCAGCGGTCCGGCCGGATTGGAAGCCGCTCGCATAGCCCGTTTGCGGGGCCACGCGGTGACCGTTTATGAGAAAGATAATCAAATCGGCGGTCAGATCAATCTCATAAAAAAACCACCCGGACGACAGGCCATGGCCGGTGTTATCCGATATCTCAAGCATGTGCTGGCGGAGCTTAGCGTGCCGATCGTTACCGACACCACAGTGACCGCTGAATTCGTTGCGCAACAAAATCCCGATGCCGTCGTCGTCGCCACCGGTTCGCGCCCCCAGCCGAAACCGCTGCCGGGAAATTACGGTCCCCCATCGGTGCTCGATGTCTGGCAGGTGTTAAACGAAGCGTTTGCGGTCGGTGAAAAGGTGCTGTTTATCGACGAAAACGGAGGGCATCATGCTACGGCCACCGTCGAATTTTTGGCCAATCAAGGTAAAAAAGTCCATATGGTGACCAGTGATCTGTTTATCGGGATCGAGCTTGGCCCCCTGGGGGATCTTTATTTGACCCGTCAGCGGCTGCTGCAAAAAGGGGTGAAATTCACCCCGGATGTTATCATAGATGAAATTGAAGAAAATGTCGTCAAAGCACGCCGGATCTTTAACAATACACCGATCCGGTTCGAGGGCTATGACACGATCGTTCTTGATATGGGCAATGCGGCGCAAGATCAACTCTATATGCAATTAAAAGGTCAAATCCGGGAATTACATCGCATCGGCGATTGTGTGGCCCCGCGCGGCATCGATATGGCCATCCTGGAGGGGCGCAAAGCAGGAGAACAGCTGTGATCGAGTTTAAATATCTCTTTTCACCTTTGCAACTCGGGTCGGTGATGGTACCCAACCGGATTCACTTTGCCGCTCATATGACCAACTTCGGCGAAGATCATCAGATCAGCGAACGTCATATAAATTATTATCGGGAGCGCGCCAGGGGCGGCTGCGGCCTCATTACCACCGAGGAACTGGGAGTTCACCCGACGGATCATCCCTATTCCAATCTGGTGGATGCCTTTGACCCGGATGCCATCCCCCGTTTTAAACAGCTTACCAGCGCGATTCATGAATACGACACCCGCATATTTGCCCAGCTGAATCACAACGGTATGCAGGGTGATGGCAAGATATCCCGCCTGCCAGTCTGGGGACCGTCACCGGGTAAAGATCCCATATTTCGTGAAACCGCCAAAGAGATGGAAATCGAGGATATCCAGGAGTGCGTCGCGTACTTTGCCAAAAGTGCTGGCCATGCAGTCGAAGGCGGCTTTGACGGCATCGAACTGCAACTGGGACACAGTTCGCTTATTCGGCAGTTTCTCTCACCCGCCACTAATTTTCGCAACGACGGGTACGGCGGCAGTTTGGCAAACCGCATGCGGTTTTGCCTGGAAGTGGTGAACGCCGTGCGTCAAGCGGTGGGACCCGATTTTACGCTCGGCGTGCGGCTGAATGCCGATGAAATGCATCCCCGCGGAGGTCTGACTCTGGAGGATGCCAAACAAATTGCCGTTCGCCTGGAATCTGCCGGGCACCTGGATTTCATGGATCTGAGTCTGGGTACTTTTTTCAATCTCTTTTTAGTGGAAGGCTCAATGCATACGCCCCTGGGTTACACCGTTCCACTCTCAGCCGGTATTCGCTCCGTCATCCGTCTGCCGGTATTCTGCACCAATCGCATTAACGATCCCCACCTGGCGGAGAATATTCTGGTCGATGGTCATGCCGATATGATCGGCATGGTGCGCGCCTTAATTTGTGACCCGGAATTGCCCAACAAAGCCCGGGAAGGCAGGTCCGATGATATTCGCCATTGCGTTGCCGACAACCAGGGCTGCATCGCGCGAATGGGGTTGGGTCTCAGTCTGGGATGCATCCAAAACCCCGCAGTGGGGCAAGAAAAAACCCTGGGGATAGGGACCCTTAAAGGATGCAATCAACCCAAAAAAGTCGTGGTGGTAGGGGCCGGTCCAGCCGGTCTTGAAATCGCGCGCACGGCCGCGTTGCGAAAACACCGGGTGATTGTCTTTGAAAAGGATGAGGCGGTCGGCGGACAGAACCTCCTTGCCGGTAAAGGCGCGGGTCGCCGGGAGATGACCGGCGTTACCCGTTGGCTGATCGGGCAGGTGAACAAACTGGATATTGATCTCAGACTCGCCACGGAGGCCACGGCGGAGGTTGTTTTGCAGGAAAATCCCGATGCCGTGGTTGTGGCCACCGGTTCGGTGCCTAAAGAAAAACCCTTTCCCGGTGAATACCAAGCCCCTCAGGTCGTCACGACCTGGCAGATTTTAAACGGGGATGTGGCAACCGGTCCCAAGGTGCTGCTGATCGATCTGGACGGTCATCATCAAGCAACGGGCACCGCCGAGCTGCTGGCAGATCTTGGCAAAAACGTTCACATGATCACGCCGACGCTTTTTGTGGGAGCCGGCCTCGGCCCTCTGCAGGATCTATATCTGACACGCAAACGGCTGGCGAATAAAGGCGTCAAAATTACACCCGACATTGCGGTGCTTGAAATTCAGGGCACACTGGTCAAAGGACTGAATGTGTATTCCAACGAGATGATGGAATTCGACGGGTATGACACGGTGGTGCTGGCGGCCGGAAATCAGGTCTGTGATGAGTTGTATTTTGCGCTGAAAGGACACGTCAAAGAACTCTATCGGATCGGCGATTGTGTGGCCCCCAGAAAAACCGATATGGCCATTGTGGACGGTCACCGGGTGGGTAGAATGTTATGATTTTTCGGAAAGCGGAAATCCGAGATGAACGGCATATGGATTCTGGTTCAGCATAGAGACCGCAGCATTGAAGATGTCACTTTCGGGCTGATTGCGGAGGCGCGGCGCTTGGCAGCCGATCTCGACGAGCCGGGTGAGGTCACCGCGGTAGCCATCGGAAATGGTTTGGAAGAAGCGTTGCCGACTTTGGGTGCCTATGGTGCGGATCGTGTAATCTGCCTGCAAAACGACGCTGTCGCTCATTATCACGGCGAGATTTACGCCGGTGAATTGGCTCGTTTAGTGAAGCAGTTTACCCCGTCCTATTTGCTGATGGCTCAGTCGGCCGAAACCGACGATCTGGCCCCTCGGCTGGCCGCGCTGTTGGAAACCTCACTGGTGACCCGTGCCGTCGATCTAAAACCCGGGGATGATGGTAATCCAGTCGCCATTCGCCCGATTTCCAACGGGTATTTGTTTGAAGCGGTTTCGATCGAATGCCTCGCACCGGTGATCATATCCTTTCTTCCGTCGGTTCTTACGTCGGCTGATCCCGACACCCGGGCTCGGGTTGAGGTGCAATTCGAATTTATGGCGCTGCATCCGGATGGCCTTCAAACCAAACTGGTCGACGTCATCAAGGCCGATCCGGAGACCTTGGACCTTGAGGAAGCCGATATCATAGTTGCGGGGGGACGCGGGGTCGGCAAGGGCGAGTCATTTGACATTATTCATCAACTGGCAAAGGCCCTGGGAGCGAGCGTCGGCGGCACGCGGCCGGTTATAGATTGGCAGACGCTGCCGTTTGAAAACCAGATCGGTCAGACCGGCAAAGCAGTGGCACCCCGTCTGATCGTTAACTGCGGAATTTCCGGCGCCAATGAATTTACGGCCGGCATGGAGAACTCGCAACTGGTGATTGCAATCAATAAGGATCCCCGGGCCAGAATTTTCCGCTTTGCCGATGTGGGCGTGATCGCTGATGTCCATGACATTTTGCCCACCTTGGCAGAACGGATTAAGGATCTAAAGGATGATAATTAAGCGCTTAAAAGTGAAAACCTCAAAGTTCAAGCTCCAAATTACAGATAAATCTAAAATTCCAATATGCAATGACCTAAACATTTGAACTAAGCATTGAAGTCATTATCCAGCAAATAGTATTGTGATGATCATGAGACAAATTGTGCGATTCGGTTTGGTGATTCTGATATTTACGGCGGCTCAGACAGTTTTTGCCTATTCACCCCAGGACTGCATCAATTGCCACAAGATCGGCAGTACCGAAAGTAAGCTTCAAATTTCGATCGACGAATTTAAGGCCTCTATCCACGGAGAAGAAGATGATGAGACCACCTGCCGGGATTGCCACACCCTGGTTGAAGATGATAATCATCAAACCACGCCGGGCACCGGTGCGGTGGATTGCAGCAGCTGCCATGAACAGGAAAATCGCCACGGGCGGAAATCGGCCACCGGCACCCGGCCGCCATGCCATTCCTGTCACAGCCGACATGGAATGCTAGCCAAAGACGATCCGCGTTCTTCCGTCCACCCCCGACGGCTGAAGGAAACCTGTCAAAGCTGCCATACCCGGCAATGCGGTGAGACGGATTATTTATCCTGGCTACCGTCGCTGCAAATCGCTTCCCATAGTAAACAGGATTTCAGTCAGTCCTATAGCAGAGACAATTGTCTGGGGTGTCATCAGGGTAGCGCTTTCCATGGTGAGCACGAACCGATCAACGATCAAACCTGTTTTACCTGTCATGTGACAAAGGATGGACAGAGTAAACTGCTGGGTTATATACATCCGCAGACCGATGCCCGTCATCAACCGGGTGTTGTGGCGGCGGCCGCTGTCTACCAAGTAATCCTGGTCGTTTTGGTGTTCGGTGGGATTGCATTTTTCATCCGTCACTTCTCCAGAGGACAGGAACCAAGGAGTTCAAACAATTGCTGACAGCCTTTGATCTGCTGCTGATTGCTATTGCCATCGTTATCATGGTGGCCGGTTTCAGGAAACGCTGGACGGTCCTGCAGCTGGGACGGAAAATGCCACGGTCGCGGGATCTGATGGGATTAGTGAAATATCTTTTGGGCCATGACAATATCTTGCAAAACAGGTATACCGGCCTAGCCCATCTGGCCGTATTCTTCGGTTTTCTGATTCCATTGGTGATTATTATTCTAGCCCAGTTTGACTTCGCGCTACCGCTTCCGGTCGCTCGCATATTGTCCTTGTTGACTGATCTGCTGGGCTTGGCCATGGCAGTGGGTCTGGTCTTTTTCCTGCTGCGGCGTATCCGATCCACCGCATCGCAACCATCGCCAAGGAAGGTATTTCCGGTGGTGGTACTGTTAATTATCCTGATGACCGGCTTTCTGGCCGAAGGTACGCGCCTCAGTATCGGATCGCCTGGATTTTCGTGGTCATCGCCGGTAGGATGGCTCATTTCCCCGGCGTTGCCCGCTTCCCCACTTTTGATGCAAGTGCTGATCCGGATACATTTTCTAACCGTTCTGGTATTCGTTGCCACCCTGCCGTTTACTTTCATGCGTCACCTGGTCGCAAGCTCGCTGAATGTGTATTATAAGCGGCAAGGTTCGCCGGGCGAGATGAGACCTATGTCGCTGGAATCCGGACCGAGCGGCGCCAAAACGATTCAAGATTTCACCCGGAAGCAATTGCTGGAGACCGAAGCCTGTGTCGCGTGTGGTCGTTGCGAAGAAAATTGTCCGGCATCCATGGCGCAAAAGCCCCTGTCGCCCCGCAAACTGATGCAGGATATATTAAGCCAAATGGAGCAGATCAGCCGCAATGGCAACGGATTGCCGACCGATGGCCTGCCGCTGCTGGAAGAAGCCGTTACAGCTGATGAAATCTGGTCCTGTACGTCCTGCATGGCCTGCGTGGCACACTGTCCGGTCTTTATCGAGCCTTTAGACAAAATTATCGATTTGCGCCGGCACAAGGTAATGGGACAAGGCTTGCTGCCGGTGGAGGCCCGCAGCATGATTCGGGATTTGGAACTCTATCGGGATGTTTACGGCAAGGGGATTTCCCACCGGGCCGATTGGGCCCTTAACCGTGATGTCCCGCAGATTTCAGACGATTCCGCCAAGGTCGACATTTTATTCTGGGTGGGTTGCTCCGGCGCTTTTCATCCGCGCTACCGCCAAGCCGCCCAGGAGATGGTCAGGATTCTGCAAGCCGGTGCGGTAAACTTTGCTATTTTAGGTAAGACCGAATACTGCTGCGGTGATCCGGCCAGACGGTTGGGGGACGAGTCACTCTTTATTGAGCTGGCGCAAAAAAATATCCGGCAGCTCAACCAGCATGGCGTGCAAAGGATTCTAACCCTCTGTCCCCACTGCTATAATACCCTGAAAAATGAATATCCGAGTTTAGGCGTCGATTTCGAGGTCGAACATGCCAGCCAATTCATTGCGAGGTTGATTGACCAAAAACGCATTCAGCCTCAATATCCGCTCAAACAAACCTTAACGGTGCACGACCCCTGCTTTCTGGGGCGGGCCAATCAAATTTACGAGCCCTTGCGACAAATCTGTCAGGCGGTTCCGGGGCTCAGGATTAAGGAATTGCAGCGCAATCGGGAGAACGCCTTTTGTTGTGGCGGCGGCGGCGGCAAAATGTGGCTGCATGACAGTGTGGGTCGTCATATCAATCAGCTGCGGGCCGAGGAAATATCGCTAAGCGGCGTCGATTTGGTGGCCACAGCCTGCCCCTATTGTGTGACGATGTTGGAGGACGGCATGGCGGCCTTAGAGATTGAGAAGCCTCCCAAGGTGAGGGATATCGTCGAAGTTGTGGCGTCTTCTTTAGCGGTTTAATAGTTACATTTTAGCTAAATTATTATCCGAGGTAATATACTGCTTGGCAACTCATAACCCGTAACTCGAAACGCGTAACCCGTACCGCGCAATTCGTAACCATTAACCCGAAACGCGTAACGTTCAACCCGCGCCTAGCCACTTGCAAAGCGCAACTCGAAAAATGAGAATCATCGTCTGCCTTAAACAAATCCGTTACACCTATGCCCGAACCGGCACAGATCCCGATCTGAATTATCTGGAACCGCAGGATCACATCAATCGCGTCAATCCATATGATGAAGCCGCGCTGGAATTGGCCATATGTTCCAGAGAGCAACTGGGTGAGGGTGAAGTTATTATTCTGACACTAGGTGCGCTGACAGCGGAAAGCGATTTGAGACGCTGCCTGGCCATGGGCGCGGATAGACTTTATCAAGTCAAAGCCGATGCACCCATGGATGCCTGGTCAAAATCCAGTCTCCTCACGCGGGCCGTCAAAGACCTGGCAGCCGATCTTGTGCTGTGCGGTAAAACGTCGCTGGATACCGGCAATGGCCAGATCGCTGCATTCCTAGCGCACCAGTTGCAGCTGCCTTTTGTCTCGGCTATCACCGATCTTTCGATCTCGCCAGACGATGGGCAATTGCGAGTCCAACGCAAAGCGAGCCGGGGATCCCGCGAGGTGATCGCGTGCGGCCTGCCGGCCGTCCTCAGTGTCGAACTGGGAACGGTGGTTCCCCGGATGCCGTCGTTGGCAGATAAAAAACGCGCCCTTGCTGCCCGCATTGAAAAGCTACGCTACGAAACTACAAACCATTCTAAAATCACGGTCAAGCGGGTATATCCGCCCCGGCCTCGTCCCAAAAGGATACCGGCCCCGGATAGCGGAGCGGATAGCTACGAGCGCATCAACCAGCTGCTCAGCGGCAGCCGAATTGAAAAAAAAGGCACCCGGTTAACGGGCTCGGTCGAATCCCAGGTAGAAGGGATCATGTCCTTTCTGACGGCACACGGATTTATCACCTGAATCTTGCATATGAAAGCCTCCGCTATATCCGCCGACTAGAGGACTCGTGCAAAATTCAGGTATCAACTCGAAACGTAAAGCATCAGGAGGTCGTAAAAAGTCATGATCGCAGACAGTCAAGAGTTTAAAGGCAAAACAGCGCTGATCACCGGAGGAGCCCGCAATATCGGTCTGGCTATTGCCAGAGACCTGGCTGCGCGGGGTGTTGCGATTGCCATTGCAGATATCTGCCGGGATCTTGAAACGGTTCCCTATGCCCTTTCCAAAAGCGATGACCTGGCGCAGAGTGTCGGCGAACTCGTTTCGGTTGGGGTGAAGGCCATCGGTCTGACGTGTGATGTACGTAATGAAAGTCAGGTGAGCCAGGCGGTGAATCAGGTGATCGAGGAATTCGGCCAACTGGATATTCTGATCAACAATGCCGGCGTCGTTTCGCTTTTTGCAATCGGCGAACTGACTGAAAAAGCATGGAATGAAGTGCTGGATGTGTGCCTTAAAGGGACTTTTTTTTGCTGCAAGCATGTTATTCCTCAAATGATCAAGCAGCATTACGGCAAGGTTGTGAATATCTCTTCGGTGGCCGGGTTGAGAGGGCTGGGCCTATCGGTTCACTACGCCGCCGCCAAACATGGCGTCATCGGCCTGACCAAGGCCTTGGCCATGGAAGTGGCGGATCACAACATTAATGTCAATGCCATCTGTCCGGGCACCGTTGAATCGCCCATGCTGAAGGGCCTGGCTTCCCAAATCAATCTAAAAAAGGATGTCTACGAACATTTTTCCCAAGGGCATCTGATCCGAGGGCAGCGGATTACACCCCAGGACATTGCCAATGCCGCTCGCTGGCTGATTTCGGAAGACAGCCGTTTTCTCACCGGAACGATTATCAGTGTGGATGCCGGATGGTCGGCCGGGTGATGATCCGAAAGCGTAACGCGCGCATGGAGCCGAGGATTTCGGGTCCAGCGGAGAAGTCTGGGAGCAGAAAATTAATGGCGCCCGTCTTGAAATTATTAAAACTGAATCAGCCTGCCCTGCCTGCCGGCAGCCCAAACCAGCTGGCCTACCGCTTGCGGGAATCCGTCTGGATCCAGGCTACGGATGCAAACGTGCAACTGGTGCTTGCCTATCCTTTAAAATCAATTCGTATTCATTCCCACTGGCACTACCTATTCGAATGTCTTTCCGATCGAGAATTGGCCACATTCGATGCGATCAGCGCAATTTGCGAGAATCAAAACCCCGCTGAGCTGGAATTCTTTTTAGACGAACTTGTCCGAAAAGGATTTTTAGAGCGACAAGGCATATCGGCGTTATCCCATTATCCATTTGTTTCGGTGATCATTCCGGTCAGAAACCGACCGGATGATATCGCGGTCTGCCTGCGGTCGCTGCGCAAACTCGACTATGCGGAAGATAAGCTCGAGATCATTGTTGTGGATGATGCGTCCATCGATAAGACACCGGATGTAGTCTCCCGTTTCCCGGTTCACCTGCTTCGCCTGAAGCAACACCGGCAGGCTTCTTATTGCCGGAACCATGCCGCCCGGCAGGCCCGGGGGGAGCTTCTGGCGTTCATTGATTCGGATTGTCTGGCCGATTCAGCCTGGCTGCGGGAACTGGTGCCGGCTTTTAAGGATAGGACACTGGGGGCTGTCGGGGGTATCGTTGACAGCTACTATCATGAAAACGGACTGGATCGGTACGAAAAAGTAAAGTCTTCTTTACGGGTCAGCGCCTATTTTAGACGATCCGAGCAAAATGATCCCTTCTTTTATCTCCCCTCATGCAATCTTTTGGTAAGACGTGATTTGTTCTTGCAGTTGGGTGGTTTCAACGAAGACTTAGTTGTGGGAGAAGACGTCGATCTCTGCTGGCGGATGCAAAAACGGGGAGATCACATCGAATACCGGCCGGTGGGAAGGATTGACCACAAGCACCGCAACAAATTGATCTCCTTTTGCCGGCGACGTTTTGATTACGGTACCTCAGAGCCGTTGCTCAACCGCATGCATCCTAAAAAAATAAAACGGATGGTTTGCCCGCCCCTCGCCTGTGTTTTCTGGACGGGGATGATGCTGTCGCTTGTTCTGAACGAGCTCTCATTGCTTGGAGTCAGCGCTGCGGCCATTATTGCCGATGGGACCCAAAAACTGTTTTACATCAGAAAAAAAAGCCTCGCGATTAAGACATCACTGCTGCTTTTATCCGTGCTGCGAGGCTATTCGTCTTTGTTGTATCACATCGGTTCGTTTGTTTCACGGTACTATCTTTTTTTAGCGCTGATCATTCTGCCCATCGCTCCGGCGGCAGCGACAGTTATCCTGATCCTGCATTTGACTGCCGGAACGGCAGATTACGTCATTACAAATCCACAGTTGAATCCGATTTCGTTCCTTTTTTATTTCACCTTGGAACAGTTGTCTTACCAGCTCGGCGTTTGGTGGGGTTGTTTTAAAACCGGATGCTTTCGTCCGGTAAACCCAATCGTCGTCAGTAAAATATCGGGCCAAAATACTTGCCATGACTGATTCTGCGCTGAAATTTGCCTTGCGTTTATTCAAAAATGGGATTCGGTTTCGTTACCAGCACGTTTCGGGAAAAACGGGTATGCCCCAGGCCCTCAGCCTGGAAGTAACCCATGACTGTATTGCCCGTTGCATCATGTGCAATATCTGGAAAATTCCTGGCCAGGTACCGAACCTGTCGGTACCGGAATGGAGGGGGCTGCTTTCATCAGAGCTGTTTTCTGATGTCAGAGAGTTAGATGTTACCGGCGGCGAACCATATATGCGCGATGATTTGAGCGATCTTTTTGATGCATTTTGCGAATTCAAACAATAAAAGAATATCAATTACAGAATGAGAATTTATATTTGTTAATCAGTATTCCAATCCCACGACATTGTCAGTAGATCCTGTCGTTAAATCCTGAGGTCCTTGAAGGAAGGCTCTCGACAGGTTGGGGCGAAGCCCCTAACTTAAATCTTGATTATTCTTTTTGATACATTAGATTAACTATATATTTTACAAAAAAATTGCACCATCAAACCCGAGAATTATCTATGAACCAATCATCCCAATACCGTAAGCCATACATAATCGCCTGTGCTGTTCTGGCGCTCGACATAAAAGCAGTTGCTGAAAAACTGGCCATTGATATCGGGGTCAAATACCTGGAGGGTGGGCTGCACGATCGACCGCATCTTTTGCGTGAAAAACTCCAGGCAGCGATCGATGAAATTTCCGCCTCCGGCCGCTGTGAGCGCATTATGGTTGGATACGGTGTTTGCGGCCGGGGTACCGTCGGAATCCAGGCCCGGGAGATTCCCCTCGCAATTCCGAAAATCCATGACTGCATGGCGCTCTTTCTGGGCGGCGACCGGGCCTATCGACGACAATTCAGAAAGTATCCGGGCACCTATTACATATCGGCCGGCTGGTATGAAGAGAAAACCGAGCCTTTCTCCCAGCAGAAAAAAACGGTTTATTTAGGCGATCAAAAACTGAGCTATGATGAACTGGTCGATAAGTACGGCGAGAACGCCGCTAAAGAAACCTACCGGTTTTTAAGTACCTGGAAACAAAACTATCAACGCGCCGCTTTTATTGAGACCGGTGTTAAACAATCACCACGGTATGAAACCTATGCCCGGAAAATGGCTCATGAATACGGCTGGCAATACGAAAAAATACCCGGCGATCATGGGTTGATAGAAAAGCTTCTGGTCGCACGCGAGACCAACGACGAGATCCTGGTCGTTCCGCCGAATCATGTCATCCAATTTGATTCGCTCGAATCTAAACTGTCGGCCAAGCCAGTCTGGGCTGATATGGAGACCCGTCACCAGGAAACTGAATTCATCGTTCTGGATGACGAGGCCCTACCCGCAGATGACGCCGCGTACTTGAAAATCGGCCTGGGAATCGACGCCGGCGGTACTTACACCGATACGGTGCTCTATGAGTTTGACCGCGGCAAGACCATCTGCAAAAGCAAGGCGCTAACCACAAAATGGGATTTTACGGTCGGCATCCACGAAGCCCTGACCGGACTGGATCTGCCCAAACTCAAGCAGGTGGAAATGGTGTCCCTGTCCACCACCCTGGCGACCAATGCCATCGTGGAAGGTGAAGGCCAGAAAGTCGGCATGATTATCATGCCGCCTTACGGCCGCTTCGATGCACAGGATATCCCCTATGAACCCAAAGCCGTTGCAACCGGACAATTGGAGATATCCGGAACGGAGATCGCACCGGTAGACGAAACCCAGGTAAAACAAATGGTCCGCCAAATGGTAAAAGAAGACGACGTCAAGGCCTTCGCCGTATCCGGTTATGCCGGGGCCATCAACCCGGTCCATGAATTGGCGGTCAAACGCATCATTCGCGAAGAAACCGGACTGTTCGTCACCTGCGGTCACGAACTTTCGGATACGCTGAACTTCCAAACCCGGGCTCATACGGCAATGCTGAATGCCCGCATCATCCCCAAGCTGACAAAATTGCTGCTGGATCTGGAGAAGGTCCTGGCGACGCTGGGGATTGCGGCCCCGGTCGTGGTGGTCAAAGGCGATGGAACGTTGATGGACGCCGAATTGGCCAAAGAACGGCCGGTTGAGACAATTTTATCGGGGCCGGCAGCCAGTGTGGCCGGCGCACGACATCTGACCGGATTAAAGACGGCACTGGTCGTGGATATGGGGGGCACCACCACCGACACCGCCGCATTGACGGACGGTACGGTCAGCATCTGTGAAACCGGGTCCAACGTGGGCGGACACAAAACCCACGTCAAAGCGCTTGAAATCCGTACTGCCGGCCTGGGCGGCGACAGTCTGATCCAATGTGAAAAAGGACAGTTTCTAATTGGGCCTCAACGGGTGGCACCGATTGCATGGCTGGGCGCGTCTTATTCCGGGACGGATAAAGCCATCGAGTATCTCAACCGGCGCAAAGACCGCTTAAGAGCATCCACCCGCGGGATGCAAATCATGGCCTTGACCGGATCATTGGACCGGTTGAACTTTACCCCTGGGGAAGAAAAAATTGTTGCCCTTCTTAAAGACCGTCCGTTATCGATCAAGGAGCTATGCGAACGAACGGATGTCCTGCACGAATGGGGCCTTCATATGGATCGACTGGAAGATAATTTTATGATCCAACGCTGCGGCCTGACGCTTACCGATCTCTTGCACGTGACCGGCCGCTTCGATCGATGGGATCGGCGTGCCGCTGAAAACTTTTGCCGCTTGTTTTCTCTTTTGGCCAAAATGGATATTACGAAAATGGCCGACCACCTGCTGAATATGGGAATTGAACGGCTCACCATGGAATTGCTGAAACGGCAACTGGACGAAGAAACCCGGCACTCACAAGCCCTGGACACCTGTCCGGTATGCCAAACCCTGATTAATAACCTGTTTTCCAACGGCAACGATCAGTATGCCGTCCGGATTGATTTGAAGCGGCCGGTGGTCGGCATCGGTGCACCGGTTCATTTCTTCCTTCCGCAAGCCGCACAAATCCTGGGCGCCGATGCCGTGTTGCCGGAAGACGCCGACGTGGCCAATGCCATCGGCGCCATCACCAGCGATGTAGTGGTCCAGCGCAAGGCGGAAATTGTGCCCGGTCAAGGCGGCGGATTCGTGATCAGGGGATTGGTCGGAGCCAGGCATTTTGGCATGTTCGATGAAGCCGACGCCTTTGTGCGCCGCGAATTAATTCGTTTGGTCAGGGATCAGGCC
>Ga0056115_1000563_pt1 | contig 16745 bp, 8 predicted proteins | sample WorMetOlspDAHAB1_FD_77007 | JGI IMG/M metagenome (GOLD analysis project Ga0056115, IMG submission 77007) | Marine gutless worms symbiont microbial communities from Max Planck institute for Marine Microbiology, Germany - Olavius sp. DAHAB.1 ...
GCGTGTTCCGCGCTAGCTGACCAGCGCTCAAAGCCACGAATTGGTGTCTCAACTGAGCCACTCCACTGCCATCCGTTTCGAGATGGAGAGTATGCGGAAGAAGCGCTGAACTTAGTGAAGCCGGGAATGGACGTCTCAACGTCGACATTGGCAGAAACGACACGGCGCGTCATCGAATGTCGGAATGTCATCGCGGCGCGTTGGTACTGAGGCACTGACGTCTGAACAGTTCCATGAAGTTCAACAGTGCCACGTTGATTGATGTTGTGTCTCCAGCTAACAGACGATCGTTCCAGACGTCGAATTGGCGTTCTCAACTCCGCTTCCAACTGCATGTTACCGACATCACCACTCATCTGCAGACTCAGGCCAAAGTTCTCATAACCTCGAATTGGAGTCTGCACAGAAATGGCATCTTTCACACCGTCCACGTGCTCATGATCAATATCAACCACGAATCGACTGTAGTCGGTCAACGGCGTTCTTACTTCCATGTTCGTCCGGAAGTTTGACACATCTCCGTTGTGAATAAACTTCGCTGAATAGTTGCCAGATGGGACAACGACTGATGCAAGTGTCCTGATCTGCGTCCACCGAGTAGCCGTGTGATCAACGCTAAAGATCACTCTCCGCAAGCTGGCTTGATTTGTTTCCAGTTTTCCAGATGTCTGGAAACTCCTCCAGTCGCCGCGATGAGACAGTTCGGCGGAGACACGCTCGTATCCATCAAACGGAAGTTGAACGGTGGCCGCTGCGGTGAACTGCCGTGGCTCGCCGTTGAATGTGAGCTCTGCTGACATTCGTGGGAAGACACGGAACGGCGTGGATAGACTGGCTGTCGTTGTGAATCCACTTCGCGTGTGCTCTTGCTTGAAAGCCGCTTCAAGGCGCTCATAGCCACGGAAAGTGCTAGCCGCGTTCAGCTTCCAATCAATCACGTCGCTCGTTCTTCGGAACTGCATTGCTCCCGTAATCTGATCGTCTACTATCTTTACGACGATTCTGTTTGAGAACTGATTAAAGGAATTTCCTCGATGCGATATTCGGAGGCTGTACTCTTCTGGAAGGTTATACACAAGACGATAATCCAACTGGTTTCCGTTCCAGCTCAGTTCTTCGCTGCCAGACATTTGCCGCCCATTTGACTCCATAGTCCATGACTTACTGTAGCCAGATAATGGGAGACCTGGTTCGCTGCGCTGTTGATAAGTTAGTGACCTAAGAGCTCTCCACGGTGTACGTAGCTCATACTTCATATAGGAACCATTAACATTGTTCTCACTACCATAGAACTCGATGCTTCCTGTGATTTCCTGTCCATTGTAAGTTACAACAAGATTGCTGCGATATTCTCTATAGTCTCCATCGTGATTAACGGCGTAAGTAAGAGCACGCAACTGTCTAAAAGGCGTCTCTATGTTGCCTCTGATCCTGAGCGTCGTCTGATGCAGCTGGAACTCCAACGTCTTCGTCAATCTGTGATTATTGAATTCCAGCCAAGACTGCATATTGAACTGCTTGGGTCTTCCAGACAAGTTGACCTCAAATGCCAAACGACTGACGGCTGTAAAAGGTGTCGTGAGTCTGAAGAAAGTACGAAGACTGTCATCTCTGAGAGCGAACTCCATGTTCGTGGTGATTTTCTTCGCGTCGGCGTACATCAACTCTGAGACTACTTTAAAGTTGTCGAGTGGTCCCTCTTGATTGAAAGAGAAGGAAACATGTCGCGCTTGTTCGAATGGGGTTCTCAGTGTTGCGGTGGCGACGATTTTCGGATCAAGATGGAAGGATGACGACAGTTCGATCTTGCGGTTGTTGAGATATTCGAGCTCATAGCGGGAGTCGAAGTCGGCCCATCCGGTCGCTGTCCCCTCGTGTCGCAGCGAACCGCGGTAGTGGTTCGCCTGCCACGACAGTGTCGACGTCGCATGTTCGTAAGAATCGCGAACGTGACGACCAATCACCCGCAGTGACGAGAACTCGTCGAATGGCGTGCGAACCGTCAGCTGGCCATTCATCCTCTGCACGTTGTTTGCGTCGATTGACACGACTGCTGTGAACTTCTCACGACCGAACATGTTGTGTTCCAGTTCCGTGGAAGCTCGGAGGTTTCTCCACGTACCAGAACAGTCAGACTTGAACTTCATTTGGCGCATAACACGGAATGGCGTCTCCACTTCCAGCTCTATGGATCTCCGGCTTCCGATACTCAGCTTGCTGTCAACGGACATGGCTCTGTCGGGAGCAAACTGAACGTCAGCGTGAGACGCCCACACACCGTCACGCTGGCGAGCGTTACGCGCATTGACAACTATTCTCTCGAGATGACGAATGGGAGATGTCATTCTAACCATGCCGTCGAAGTTGTAGCCATTGTAGTTGAGGGAGCCATCCAGAGTCACTTTGCCTATGCCTCCCAACAAGACTTCGTTGTTAGCTCTCCATGAATTACCGGATCGGCGATTGTTGAATCCGATGCCGAGTTGTTCATAGCCACGGAACGGCGTCGTCAACTTGGCAGTCGTAACGAGGGCCGAATTCGGCTCAATGTTGAAGTCATGCTCATGTCCCACTGTGTACCTGCCCCACCGGAAGTTCGTTCTGCTGTTGCTCTTCCACGCGCGCAGGTCATGCTGATACTCGACGCCGGCGTTCATGTTCTGCAGCCAGTTGGCGACGCCCGGCGGAGTCTGGAATTCGACGTTAGCAGACAATTGACGCGTTGAGCGAGTCACACTGTGGTTGGCGTTGATGTCGACAACGAACTGGCGTGAAGCGATGTCAAACACGTGGTGACATTTCCAGGTGCCAGCAGAATTCTCGTGGGTCCACGTCCACTTGGACATTCGGTAACCATCAAACGGGGTCGACACGGTCATCTCACCGTTGTTGGCGATGGACCACCCACTACGTCGATGCGTCATTGTAATCATCATCGCCACCTGCGCCCAGACAGCCACACGTCATCGACACCTTGTTGTCAACACAGACTAACTAGAAACACTGACATAATGCACGTCACCATTTCGTTTTTCACTAGAAATAGAAACACAAATCTCTTGGTGTACTGCTTCCGTCAGCAGTGGTAGCAGTTGCAAAATCTTAAGACGCCTTTTAGCGTTGTGTGCTTTCTCAAGCCACAGGACTTGAATCAGAATGCATGATCACAAATGTTGCAAAAATGGTGTTTTTTCAGGCAATGAAGCAGTTTATGGCCAGACGCCATTCGAGGGTCACCGATGAACCGTGGCAGACATTGCATATAGGCAGTTAATTAAGAAAATAAAAAATAAATCAGATAAAAATTAAAAATAGCTTACATTACAACATTAATCTAAAAAAATTAACATGCACAAATATTGTACATAGACAACACGAGACAACACAGCCAGAGAGTGGCGTGCATCGTAAGTTGAAGTATTCACGATACAAAAACGTAATCACCAGAGAACAGATGAACAAAAATTAACATCGGCATAAACTCTTATATGGCTTTGGAGCATTTTAGTGGACTGGAAGAGATGATGCTAAAACGGTGCATTGGCGGGTGCAGATTGCTGAGGTGTGGCAAATACGTCACCAGCTGATTAGCAGTCAATGTCAACACTGCACAAAAACAGCTTGTGAGACGACGTTGGTCATAGGTACCAGAGATCAGTGTGATAATGGAGGGGACAGTCAGAGTCAGGGAATTTCCCACTCACTGGTTTTCGCCCTTCTACTTGTTTTTTTGAACTTCACAGAAGCCTTCACTCCATCTCTTCGGCAACCGAGTGTGAATCTGCCCCTCCTTCCAATGCATTTCACAACAAACACCACTCATGGTAGGCGCCTAGGAGAGTCGTTCTCAGCTGGACATTGTAGTTCTGGGCGGCATAACAACACAAAATTCAATTTAAATTTAAGTTTAACAGGCAATCAGATAATGTGGAGACTGCAGAATGGCGAGGAACAAACGATAAAAGAACAGCGTCCGACTTGCAATACCTGTTTGTTTCGAGCCCAGCTGAAGTCCGCATTCGTTCGGCGCACAGCACCACTGACCCTGTACTGAAAGTTGCCGGACAGCGACTCGTAGCCAGCGAATGGACTCCGGAACTGGATCCTGCCGGTGGTCAGTGCGTTGGGCTGATTGGCGTCGCCTTGCAACAGCAGTGACATCTGTCGACCATCCCACTGAACACGGCTGTTGACTGTGCCACTCAAGCCTCGAAAGCTGTACGTCGTCTCAGTCTGAATCGACTGATAACCTCGGAAAGGCGTGTTCAACATCAGTTCGGTCTTACCCGGCTCCACAGTCAACACGGCACCGATCTTCCTGTTCGATGCCCATATGACTTCGCCATTTGTCCGGAAGCCATTACCTCTGTTATCATGCCGGAAGTTGGCACCCAGCGTCTGAAACCCGGGCAGTGAGCTCGTGACTTGGACATTGCCTTCGAGGTTAATGGCACGCCGGTCCACTGGCTCATATTTGCCCGATCCCGCCACGGCGACAAAGTTCCCAGGCCACTCAGTGCGCACAAGGAACCTCGGAGTGTGACGTGACGCTGTGACCTGGCTGCTCAGTGCGAATCTCTTGTCCTGGTTGTACTTGGTCTCCACGCTGGCAGCAAACTGTTCGTTTCGACGGCTGAGTTCAGCCGAGAGTCCAGCCGTGCGCCCAGCAACATTCACCTCGGCGCTCGCTCGTGTGTTGAACGCAGTCGCACTTCCTCGATGCATCCAGCTGGCGTCCACCAAGTACGACTTTCCTTCGAACCCGACGTCGACGCGTGCTTGCATGTTCCTGAGCGCCGGGTTGAGATGACCGTTGAATCGAATTGGTTGCATGTTGGTGACCCTGATGTCGTTGGTGAATTCATGGCGCGGCGACATTTTGTACGTGCTCGCGACGTTGGCGATGCGTCCATTCGGCAGCGTCACTCTGAGAACGCTCTGGTAGTCTCTGGGCGCGCGCTCAGTCAGCTGCTGAGTGGCAGTCCACTCCTGTCCTCCGTAAACCAGCTTTCCGTCGCCAATCACGTTGAGCGGATGTCTGCTCTGGCGTCTCAGTCCGGTATTGAGTGATGCAACAGCCTGCTGTCGCATCGAACCATACTTCACTGTCGCGTTCGACTGAAGCATGTTGCCGCTGTTGATATGATCCAGCTTCACTTCATAGTTCCAGTCCTGTGCTCACAGTCGTACAAATACTTAACTGTCTTAGAGTACACAAATACACAAAAGGCTGGTGACTCACAGATTCATTTCATTTTTCATTATTTGTAACAATTATGTCGCCCTAATTCTAATCAGCGCTACGTAAATCATTTACTAACTTACTTACTTATTTGCATACTACATTCCCATAGGTTCAAAATAGAAGGAATCAAGCAAAACCTTTAGCGATATGACGTTTGTCAATAAAATGTCCAACCGCCAGTGGCGCCGGAACCACAGGGAACGGGGGGCGTGCCCCCACTTTTACAGACGGCTGGGCACGAGGAATACCATGGGACAAACAAGGAACTGACCAAAATGTACTGCCCATCACGAAAGCGCCCACCAACAAAGTGGAGGGGCATGGCAAAAATTTTCTCCGACGCTTCGCGCGGGACGTGCGTCCCACTTTTAAATTCGTTCTGGCGCCGCTGCCAACCACAATACAATCGGCTTTTTTGCTGATGTCTACTCAAACCTCAGAATGCCACTCAGCGCTGCGCCATCAGTTGTTATTTCTCAAAGTTACTCATGAAACGTACGCTGCAATTCTATAACATATCACGGAATCATTGTCATCGCTGATTGTTTTTCAAATGGTTAAATATTTTCTGAACTTTTTGTTTTATATTTTTCTGCATTCTCTGAGGTGTACTGTATAACAGTCGTTGCTAACTGCAATATTTTGTATGTTCGTTTTTGTTATAGTTTTCTACTGTACTATCATGCACTACATACAACTACAAATTGCTTTAAGTTACTCTTTACTACACCAAACAAGCCAATAAATAATATTCTTAGGGTTTAAGGTAAAACCAATTAATGTCGGAATACAATTGGATTCGACTGAACCAATGGTCGAGCACATTCCGTCTACATCCAGCTGCACTGCAATCTGCCTTCAGTGATGAAGTCGACGACGCGGCTGACACTCAAAATCCAGTTGAACAGAATCCAGAATTCGTGTCTGGATTTAGTCAGAGAATGCGTTTTTTTTCTACGTTTTCAGTTTTCAAAAATGTGACTTTATCGCGTTTACAATTAGGTGTAAATGTGATTTTTACGCCAAAATTTAATATCTCTGCCATTGCTTGGTGAATAAAGCTGTGTATGTTATATTCAGTGTTTATTAAAGGGAGTCGATGCCAAAATTTAAACAATATTTTTGACTTTATTATTCATTTTATTTTTTATATCTAATAACACAACCTCGAAATTTCAATAACTAAAGACTGAACTGATTGTGTAGTCTCGATAACTGTACCTGCGTTTTCATGTTTTTAACGTTTTTTCAATAAAATACGCGACTTTTTGACCTTTTTTCAGCTTTTGCACACGTTATATTGAACAATGACAGGTGGAAACAGACGACAATACGGCGTGCTGGGCGCTCTCAGAGAGACACGTCGCCAACGTACCTTGTATGGCAGCGTGAACTTTGCGAGTCCGTTGACTTTCTTCTCGCGTCCAGTGACATCATAAGCACTGGTGACGAACACGGTCACTTTGCGCACGTCGTCAAGACCAGCCTCGACTTTCGTTCGCAAACTGTTCGGACTGAAAGACACTTCGAAGCTCGTCTGACCGTTGTAGGACGGCCACACTGTGGAAGTCCACGAGCTGCACACAACATCTGTTTGCTCAACACCGAGCGAATGTACTAACCATACTGTTAAATGTGTAAGTTATCAGCAAACTGAACTTTTCATCTCTATGACGTCTTCATGTCTATTACACACGACAGTCTTCTCGCCGTCTACATCGTGTTTTGAAATCGTTCTATGGTTTACTGCCAACATTTGTACAATAATCAGACATACTCAAATTTCATCAACCTTTCGTATTTTGATAAACATTAAAATTCTTGTTATTTCAACTCGCAAGTTTCATCAATAAGCTTGAGCAGACTTCTGGAAAATGCATAAATTAAAAAATTTGGCTGCAATGAACTAACAAAATATTAATGCACATCAAATGTCCGAACTGTCTATTATCTGTGGTTATTTATTGTGTGCTATTCTTGACAACTGGCTCCTTCCACAGCCTCTGTAACGGAGCGTTCATTCCTTATTATTATTACTATTGTTATTGTTATTATAAATTATTATTATTCACGTAGAAATTTAGTGCCAGATCTACGTAAAATCAGAACGACCATGCATTACAACGTCAGCTGTTATAAACGTATCACTGACAAATAGTTTCATCAAGGACCAGTCGAAAACGTTTACAGATCAATCAAACCCATATCTCACACACGAAAAATTTCATTAACAATCCTCACAATATACAAATCATGATCAACTGAACAGCTGGTCAGCATTACCTGTCCATGCTGTAAGTATTCAAGTTGTTGGTGCTCTGATCGCGCACTTTGTGATTGACAACGATTCGTTGCTTTCTTCGTCTGTCATATTGGTAGCTGAGGTCGGCGCGACTCGCCCATGACGAGCCTCCACGCCGGTCACGAACGTTGTTAGTGAAACCATTGAGCGAACCTTTCAAGATGGGAGATCGTAGCTGTAGTGATACCTCGTACTTCTTCGCTTGGCGTCGCTGTCTCACCCGCACCGTGCCTGCACATACAGGGTGGCACAAAAAAAGTAAACCAATATCAAGAATTATCACTAAATCGTATTATAAATCGTCAGTGATTCTAGATTTTTCATCAGTTTTGACTACAAAATGAGCAAAAGAATATTATACGTTTGTATTAAATATTCTGTGTGACAATTTGTGATGTCATCAGTTGCTGTGTTTGAAGCTGTGATACGGGTAAAATCAATGTGTATGACAAAACTGTAATTGAAAACCAGAAAAAGAGATAAAATACGGAAATAAAAGAATTTTTTTACCTAAATCTCCATCTAAAACATGGTTTAGACATAGAATTCACGACATGCTAAGGCGAACGCCAGAGGCAGCGCTGACGTCATTTACCGCATATGACGCATATCCATAGTTTGTGGGTCAGGCATTGTTAATGACGTCACAAAGTAGGTCATGCACATAATATGTATTACCAACGGATAATATTATAATGCTTGATTGATACTTTAATTTGACGAATAAATCTAATCTCACTGGCAGACTTTAATACGATTTTTTTTATAATTTGGTAGTGGCTTACTGTTATGAGCCACACTCATGCATCTTCAACCTACATCTGAACAGTCTTGAAAACTATCAGCTGCTTTATAGACGCTGACTGTGTAATTTAAGCACATAACAAGAGACTTGGTGTTTACAGCCATTTTTTCCTTCTCCCGACCAGCACGCTGCACTTTCCCCTTAAATGCACGATGCCGATACGGTGTATGAAAAGTTCTAACTAATTAAATAGAAAATTTAATAAGTAGTTTATTTTGAAAAAATGCATCAAGCACATTCGCTATGACAAATAAAGCACACACAAAATAGACACAACAGAAACGTGTATTAATCGAGATAAAACCAAAAAAAGTAACAAACTACTAATTACACACTGATACTATATCTGGCAAAACGAAACACGTGTAAAATAGACAGTTCTGAAATTTTGATACATTAATAGCGTTGTTTGATCAATTCTACTCCAACCACAATTCTCAAAGGAAGAAATTCAACCAAAGTGAACACAGAAACTCAAATCAGTTAAAGAGAATGCACGAGTTTCTACCGACGTTACCTTGCACGGTAACTGGATCTCTAAAGGCGTTGTTCAAGGCGAGGTTGATTTCTACTTGTGATCGTCTGGTGTAGATGACAGTTCCATCAAGCTGAATAGTTGGACGCCTCGGAATGTGAACTTCTACTTTCGGTGTGTAACGAACCTGTCGCCGGTTCTCAGCCACCTGTTCACACAATAACTCATAACTCAGCTCTCACGAACTCCATTCTGACCACCTTTTTTCACAACAACCTGCGCAAGCCAATATCATAAACGAATTCCAGGTTTTAATGAAACAGGAAATGAAAAGTGCATTCTCAGTTATGAGACAGCCAATTTAACTGCGCCGATTCAGCCCTTTCGTCCGTCAATGACCAATTGCGTAAAAGCACCGAAAGAAGATGAGGCCATAAATGCAACATTTAAAAACTTAACTGTCAAAGAAACCAACTTGCTAGTAGGAAAATACGCAAGCAAGTAATCTCAAAACGTTGTCGTTGCAAAGCTAGCACACTAAATTAGACATTACGTACAATGTAATTAGTCTGGAGACTGGGCCTCTGTACAAATTAAGATTATGCAAGCCATTTGAAAATCATAAGACTAAACAACAAACCAGTGTGTGTGTGTGTGTGTGACTCACTACCTGCAATTCAGCGTTGACAGAATACTCGGTGATTTCGTCTACAGTAGCATTGAGCATCGCTCTCTTGAGCGCCGCTTCGTTCACCAGCGAACCGCGAACATTCAGCTTTTTCCACGGCGACTTCAAGTTCAACTGCGCCTCGCGTTCTTGTCGGTTCAGACGGAACTCGGTCGTCAGTTCTCTGTCAACTCGTGATCCTGGCGTGTTGAACGACACGCGCAACACCTCGCTGCCGTCAGACTGCACACAACACGACACGCAACTCTGCACAACTGTCAGCTGCTGGCATTGGTCGTCAAGCAGTCAATCAAGTCGTTTCAGATAACAGAAAAGGATGAAATTACATTACAACAAATACAACATGAAAGTTAATAGTTTAAAACATGGTTTAAAATTTCTACATGTAGCGTGGCTGACGCTTTGCTGTTCAATGTCAAACTGTAAAATCGCACGTGCTTACAGCTAGGCTTACTGTTGTGCTGGTCTGTTTGCCATTATTATATTTCTTCTTCAAGAATTTGGTCGCTTTTCATATTTCTGCCGTTGTTGCTTTAGCCTCGATTCAGCAACTCAGTGCCAGCTTCCACTGCAGTTGGACTGCGTATGCAATTTTAATTTGTAGCGATGTTTTAGTTTAAAACATGTGTAAAATACAAAAAAAACTTGTATGCTACTATGGGACCACTCGATCTATGAGCCAACGACGCGTCGCATCTGCATCTTTGCAGTTCGATCATGTCCTTGACTCTAGAATAAAAAAGACTCGACATTTATACGAGTATAAACTACGTCAGCTGCTAACTGGCAAACGAGTTTTTCGATCGTCAAAGGTCAAGGTAGAGCTAAAAAAATGTCGATTTGGAGCCGCGAGTTACAACGGCTACAGCGGCAGTGCGCCAGCCAAGGCGTTGTCGCCTGACGCCGGCGACCAGCAGTCGCCTGCTCTTTGGTCAGAGCATCTGTGCCAATGTCAGCTTCGCTACAGTAACTTATCGCTGTTGCTAGAAACTTTACACCTTCCTGCCGTTGCTCCACGAGTTCTGCAGCTGCTGGAAAAAACCAAAAGGCTGACAATCGATGACACTGTAAGCGTCACCGTGTCACGTGACCAATATAGTTTGCGCGTTTTTGGTCGTTCTGTCGACACTAAACAGCACATTCGATAATCTTCTTCAAAACTGAAATCGCATTAAGCAGCTGTGTTGTATCCTTTGTTTGATGAGTTGTTTAATTAAACGAAGTCGATTGCTCTAATTGTTACCTGAGTGACTTTTATTATTATTTTGGCTAAATGTTATTTTCATTTATTTTGACAGTACTATGTTACTCACACGGTAGTGCCAAAGTGCTGTAAGAGCGACGACACAAGTCACTGAAAAAGCCCAAAATTCGGTCGATCCCTCACCTCGCAAGAACCCCTTGATGGCTGGACAAACGTTTTGGATGGTTTTAGATGGAGGACCACTTTGATTTACCAAAACACAAAAAGCTATCCTGGTTCTGCCGCGTCTTATTACACGGCACTCAACAAGCGAATGAGGCGGACTTAGTCTACAGCTTCATTAGCACACGCGCGCATGCAGGACTAAGTGTATAATGATGTAGTGGAGGCCGAGCCAAACCTGCGTCTCGACAAAACTGGCGTCGAAGTGAACGGATGAGTATGTGTCGCGTTTGTTGAGGAAAACACGAGCGACTGTGGTGCCACGCGGCGGCAAAAACGTCATGTGTCGAGTCGGCAAAGATACATCAGCACACAGTTCCAGCCCAGTTTTCTCAACAAGTGCTCGACTTGTGCAGCGGTTCCATTGCCATGATTCGGATGGAGATACAGTCTGCTCTCGATCACTGCCACGGTATACGACGTATACATGAGATCTGCAATCCACAGCAGCAGAACATGTGCAAATATCCTATATAGAATTTTAAATGAACACTCACTGTTGAGGTGGTCATGCTCCCAGATAATGAACTAACAAGTCATTTCTTCCCAGTTGAAAGTACTGTATTAAAAAATTAAGTACATTTCAGCTATAGAGCTAACATAACTCAATCGAAATACAATCTGTCAAATACCGAACACAGGGATTAATATTTAATAAAGGATATGAGATGCGAGACGTCCTTGTAGAGTGTTGCAGACAGGAAGAGAAGTGGTCGACTAAACGATGCCACTGTGGAAAACCTTCAGAATTTCATGTTAATTATAGTTGGCGCCAAAGTTTGCAGATGCTTTAACTCACACAACTGCACAGAATACCGAAAGTCTTCTTGTCGTTATAATTAAACATTATCTTCAGAAAATGTCGGTATACAATGCAGACGACGTAAAAACTTAAACTCGATTTCAAACAATTTAAACTGTTATAAAAGGTACACAGTTGACAATTTCACTGGTCATGACGTAATCAGTTGCGAACATCTCATCACGTTCCAACGTAATTTGTAACGCTTTGTAACCCCGGCCTTTTAGCTCGTAACTCAAAACATTAATTTTGCGCTGCTGCACTTTGCACGTTTATGGTAATTGATGAAAAATTTGGAGTTCACTGTCAGTGCTATGAAACATGAAAAAATGGGAACCAACATACTCAGCGTTAAAAATCTCCATTCTTTCTTGTGGTATATTGAAGTCGAGATTGAAGACTCTTCCATCTCTCAGCTGAAGAACTCCGTCCAGGAGAGTGCTGGTATGCAGCGTGTTGACGATCTTGAGGCCAGTCTTAGCAACGAACGCATCGACACCCATTTCGCCAGTCACCTCCATCGCAGCACTTGGACGAACCGAGCCGCGAATATCGAATGTCGACGGCGAACTGAACATTTGACGAATGTCCACTTTGCCGTTGGACACCGTCAGTGCCACGCTCGTTGAGCCCTCCGCCATCAAACGCACAGGTAAGCCTGCACACACAGACCACACAAGCAGTACGGCGTTTCTCAATACAGATTCGTTTCCCAACTAAAAATAGTCACGTCATGTGCAATCAGCGTCAAAAAGTTGCCGAATTGCAGAAATGACCCGATTTTCTCTTTACCAATAGCGTTTATTGTTATAGCATCAGAGTTTGTGATATGCACAGAAGCGCTACATTGCAGACCAATTCAATAGACGTAACCTGTGTCTTACAGGAAACCTGCCGGCAACTTTTGGGAGCAATCGCTCGGCAGAGCCTCGGGAAAAATGATGAATGAGAAGAAATCGATTCTCCGATGAGGACTCGCAGTTTTATTCGGGTTTTCCGTTTTCCGAATACTGGCATAAACTAGACGGACGACAAACGACAATGCGTAAGCCTAATGAATCAACTTATTTAACTAGGTAGAAAAATGCCATGAACAAGCTCATCACAACATAACGTCGACGCTCACAACCGTCTCAGGTTATACGGGACACAGTCGAAACTTCCTTTTCTGTCCGAAAATTAATGTCACAGCGCAATAAAATGCACACATTCTGTCATAAATTAAAAGTTGAAACCACTACCAGCTAACAATGGATCAGGCTCTACAGTATGCGCTGTGGGCGCAGTTACTAGCTTTAGACCAATACACCGCCACGGTAGGTCTCTCCACGCGTGTACATGTACAAGTATAAATTAAGTAAACAACTGAACACAGCATACCAGTTCCAGTCGGAATAGTGAGACTCGCGTCCAAGAACTGCCAGTTTTTGATGACATCGATGTTGCGTTCCCTGCTGAGTTCAATCATCCAGTCGAGAAAATTGAAGCGACTCTTCAGCTGCTCGATGTTGAACTGGTAGAAATCTCCAGCACGAATATCGTTGCCAAAGACGCGGACGTAGTATGACAGGTGGTCGCTGTCAATGTTCTTGTCAAACTGCAACATTACAGCACATCAACTGAAATTCGTCGACATCATCTAATAACGATGCACATACAAGCGATATAAAACACGAGAGTCAGCTGTCGCTGCAGAGAAACCGCACGACGCTTCGTGGTATTCCAAAATTTTGTTAATTTATTATTTTCAGCTACACAATGGTTATACAATGCTCTCTTGTTACAGTCTTTCATGTGCAATTTTGCAAGCAATTGGGAAATCAATTATATACTCAAAGTCTGAGAATATCACACAGTATCGCGCGTTCTGCTGGCTTCTTGCTTTTATTTAATTATTTATTAGCTCGAAAGTGTACAAACAGGCTTGCTCGGTGTACGATTTACTACAATAACGTTTCAACATCAAAACAGAAGTAACAATCGTTAACTTTGCAGTAGATAGGCTACGATGTAATTACCCTTCTGTCAATGTTGTTGAGCAGATCATCATGCACCAGAGCACGCCTCTCGCGGTTGTTTCTGTCTGGTCCAAACACCCTTTCCAACAGGTCTTCAACACCTTGCACGCGACCTCCAACTTCGAGCAAGTTGACGGACTGGCCAAAGACATCAACGGTCAGATTGAGCATCGCCGATCGCGGAACGAATGAGTTTGTCGACCAGATCAAGTTGCTCTCCACGCTTGCGCCAACGTTCATCGTTTCGGAGAAAGTGGAAAACTCGATGTTGCGTGAGAACTTTCGTTTGTCGAGATCGAATTGTTTCTGAAGTTGAACGTTTGCGAGAATTGTCCGGATTGACGCCTTGGTGGGAGACGATGACTCCTGGAGGTTGGTCAGATGCGTCCATATGAACGAGCCGACCTGGTTGATCTCCTCCGACTCCAGCAGTGTCTGGATTCGCGCTAGCGTCGAGTCGTCAGCGCAGCGCATCGCAGCCAGATAGGCGTTGATGCGCAGCTCCGAGTCTAACTCACGATTCTCAAGCAGAGACAACGTGCTTTCTTTCTACACAGAACACACAGTCACACATGATCGCACCATGAATCAGTCAACATCCAGCAGTGATCAAAGATCGGACCTCTCTCTGTATCTTGGATGCGCCAGCCACAACATATACTGCAATATGTAATAACTTAATAATGAGTAACTACATAAGGTAAACACTATGACAAAATAAACTTTAACTTTAAACAGTGCATGAAAAGGATAACTGACAAACGCACATCACCATATTTAGATAAAACTGTTAAAACTGCCAAAGGGTTCAAATACAGTACTGCAAAATGTTAATAAAACACAAATAAAACTTAAATAAGTAAGTAAGTAAGTAAGCAAGCAGTAAGAGCTAGCGTACAATGGGGTGAGTGCATTGGAATCGTCGGAATGAGTTGATGGCGGCAACTCGGACAGCGACAGGAGCGTCGTTGTTACGAACGCACTGGTCGAGTGTGCGTGTGGCCTGCGCGGCTGCAAGACCAGCATTGCCGAGAGCACGCAGAGCGGTGAGCATGCGACTGGAGTGTTCAGCCGATCCGTCGGAGCGACAGTTGTAGCGCAACTCCGATTCGAGTTGGCGCACAATCTGCGCCACTTCATCGCTCGACTCGAGACCGTCGAACTGACGACAGTATGTGTTGACGACGGCGCTGACTGGCAGCGCTGCGCGGGTCATGTCACTCATCATCACCAGCTACAGCATCAAACACAGCACGTGCCATAGACTGCCATGCGTCTATTGGTATGAACTGTCCTTAAATTACATAAGGGCAGTAATGTTAACGATTGGTCTTTGTATTGTATAAAAATCTTGGTCTTCATCAGCTGGCTTTAGAGTAATTTCATTTCAGATGGAAAATGAAATGAAATCTAAAATCATTAAAAATGGCAAAAACATTGTTGCTTCATAACGAACCATTTTGCTGTGACATTTTGTCTTTTACCATTGTTTTTTTCCCTCTTAATCTCGACATATATTAATATTTTATTTTGAAAACTTTGGGTGTCCCACATGTCAGCGTCTTAAAAATTCAAATTACAATTTCGTGCATGATTCGGCGAGTATTATGCAATACACATAAACAATTTATTGCGCAATCTATTCAGTAGGCAACATATTCCAATGGAGATAATTATTAATTAATTATATTTGTTCAGACACTCCCTTACTACAGATCTGCACAAGGTTTGGTAACACTTTGTGGACTTTATCGATTCTATCAAAGTTTATTGTAATTGGTTGAGGGTTTAGGATTTTGCGTGGGGTCGAATTTTAACCAATTCCATAAGAAAGATGTCTTTAACACCTGGATAGAACTACTGTTCAGTACCGACAGACAGACAGACGGACAGAGAGACAAACATCGATAATAAATACTCTGAGTTCTCTCATCATGTCTCTCGTTGGGTTCTTGATGAATGCCAGAGATGTCAACCAAATGTCAATCTCTTTGTCAGTTGCCTGCTGGTTAGTCATTAAACTGCGCATCACTGACACTGATGCAGTTGTTCCAATCAACGGCAGCGCGTCACGATAGAATTGCCTAAAAACAATTGTCAAAATATTGACCAGTTTCCATAAAAACCAGCATTTCTATATTTCAGCTATATTACTATTGCTGCACGCAGGTACAGCATGTGAATAATTCTGTCTGTTCGTTCGTCAGCGTATGAAATCTACTGTACAATAGTATTTTAATCTGTTTTTATCGTTTAAATTTCAGCCCATTTACGATGTATCAGTTGGTGAATGTTTCCGTGTAACTAAGATCATGTTTTGTGGCTGCTTGAAAATTCAAAGTGTATTTGGCGCTCCCTTTCGGATATGTTTGGTGTGAAAAGAACTAGATAAGTGAAATTTTTAGTTTTTATTCCTTATTGTAATTACCTTTTTTTAAATTTCGTGGATAAATCACAGCGGGAACTTCCAGCAGTGTTAATGGCGACATCGCATTCCTATGGGAATGGTCAAACTTTGACCACTCATAGAATCCGAACCCCTTAACCGATTACAATAAAACTTTGCACAATTTATTACGTCCACGAGACGAACACGTAACCCAAACTTTGTGCCAATCGGCCGTAAGGGAGAGCCTGGCGAAATAAGTGAAATATAAGGCCTCTCTTTTTTATTTTTATTTTTTCCCCCGACTCGCCTACTGAAGCAACCCGTGCATGGAATTTCACGCGAGATGTCTCAAAATACGCGTTGTGACGTTGGGTCCACACGATGGCCGATAACATTTTGGGTTCAAATTCCACCAAAACCGTCAAAAATGGCCTTCTATAAGCACGTTCGAGCGTCCGCGAACGGACTCAAAACGAATGACGTCATAGAAGACTGACGTCATTGGCTTGCAGTACGGCCAAGCAGCGTAGGGCCTATACTATTTATAGCATCTGGGAAAATACTGCAGCTGTGTATTTTACAATATTTACAACGC
>Ga0056115_1000566_pt1 | contig 16716 bp, 9 predicted proteins | sample WorMetOlspDAHAB1_FD_77007 | JGI IMG/M metagenome (GOLD analysis project Ga0056115, IMG submission 77007) | Marine gutless worms symbiont microbial communities from Max Planck institute for Marine Microbiology, Germany - Olavius sp. DAHAB.1 ...
GCGTGCATATTCACAGTTAACTTTTCGGCGCCAGCGGCTCAGCGGAGATCACAGGTGAAGTGGCTGACCCCTGTAAAACCAGAAGAAAAAACGCCTGACCGGCGAGTGCGCTGTTTCAGTGCTCTCTCATCAGATCTGATGCCGCCGACGCCGCCGCCGCCGACCATAAACCTACGCCGCCGCCGCCGATAAAAAATGCGCCGACCACCAGTTCGTCGACGCACAGCTCTACTCTGTGGTTCCGTTGAGATTTTGCTAGTTGCCAGTTTCTCTTGTTGACAGCTTGTACGCGGTTCAGAAATGTTGCTGTTTTATTGCAAAACTATAATTTCTATTGATATGCATCGTATTCTCTGTCGCAAAAACTATAGTTTAAGTTTCATATTAGTGCTTCGATGTCACGACCCTGATTTAGCGTCGGAAACAACGACAAAAGCCAACCATGAAAATGGCAAATAGTGGTGCGACTGTCATATCGAGGTATAGAGACGAAGCACAGTCATTTGTAAACGTAACTTTTATACTCAGTCATTGTTCAGTACCTAGCCTTATTCAGCTTTGGGATATTTTAAAATAGACTTACAGTTGAGTGTATAACTGGAAAATATAAGTGTACACGCTTAAAACAGTAGAATGAAATACACCCTTCGCTGATCCAAAGAGCAGAATCCACTTCACACGATAGCAACCATGCATTTTTAATCTGAGCGCACGCGGTGTCGTCATTTGGCTTGGGATTATTTACGGAATGGCCTAATTGCAGCCTCCGTATGACGTCAAACTGTGGAAGAGGAAGTATTTGAGACGCCGTGAATAGAACGACTGGCCGACAACGGCGACATGTTTTACGCGACGAAAGAAAGCTCCTCGTTCGCTGCGCGGTCTCTACGAAACTGCTGCCTTTGACTTAATTGGTGTACACGGGGTAGAATCTTCGTAGTAAGCTAACGCCCTAAAATAAAACACACACGTGGAGACGTGTACATTCGATACACATGCTGAACTTCCTGTAATATAGAGCTCAATAATGCACCCGTCACACATCTACTTCACCGATAAGGAACGCACAGAGTCAAAATTAGTAGTCGCACCTCAATTTCCGCAAAATATATCTAACCATTGTGAGTACGTATATTGGATTAAGAAAACAAGTAATCATAAGCATAAGCAAAAAAGATATGCTGTATAGATATACTGTAGTTAGCCTATAGAATATTAGCCCCCACAATGGCGCGACAAAAGTGCTACTGACGACCTTCCGTGATCTTGGATGTGATTTCAAACCTCCCGAAAAGTAATTTTAAAATAAAAATGTTATTAGTGCAGACGCATATGCTTGCACGCAGGCGAATAGGAAGTGAAAACACTGGCTCTGGTTCTAATTTTCATGGTTTCATGTTCACCTGGATAGAATCTTCCGGTTTTGAGGAAGTGACAAGGTGGATCTAACATCACGCCAACTTTAAATGGCGTCTCCACGGGACAGACAGACACTGCTATAGCCTATATGAAAGATTATTCGCTGATGATATCCGGCACTAAGTTTATGGTAATCGTCAATGAACTGCTTGCATTTGTCAGCGAGCGAGAGCGCGCTTCCTTCCTGTAGGTCGTACGTTAGGACGGCAGCGGCGGCGGCGGCGGCGGCGAACAGTGTGGGAAGTTGTCGGTCTTGTGACGGCACCGGCGACGGGACGGGTGGCCCAGCGCACACGCGATGCCTCGACGCTGCTAGCTCTCAGCCTTCGGTCATCGATCACGCTGACGTCACCAGTCGGACAGCATCGCATTGCTGCTGCTGCTGATGCTGCCGCCGCGTTGCTAGGCAACCAATCACTCATCACCTTTGTTCCAGCGTGCACGCTACCAAAACGTCGCGTGCGTCCCGGTTACTTCGGATTTGTTACTATTATTACCAACTGTTGTCGTCGTCGTTGCGATCTTTTCCCAAAACACCTTACCAACAGGCTCGTCTTTCCGGGGGGAGGGTGTCACAGGGCACTGTCATTGGGGTTCCCCGTTCCTGCGCAAAATTGATGGAATAATTTACCATTCGGGAAATCGTACATGTTTCATTGTATTATTAGTGTTTGACGGTTGTTCTACTGGTAGTGCTGTTCAATTGTTGAATTAATTTGGAAACGTTGATTCTTAGGAGTTCATGACAGAGGGATAGGATGGCCAGGCTTAGTGGGCCTGAATGACCTGGAAAATACCGGAATGGTAGCCATACCAATGGTGGTCACCAATCCCAATACTAACCGGGTTCTATGTACTGTAGCTTAGCTTTGTTGATGTGACCGACGCGTTACGAGTGTTACGACTACGTCAAACCAGCCACCAAAGCAGGAGAAGACACGACGCTGTTCAGTAAGTGGTCTGAAGTAAACACTCCGCGTCTTCATCGATTTTATATCAATGAAGAGCGCCTTTTGGTACTGATCCGTAAAAACCAGTTTATTTTCCAGGATTTTAAATTTGGGGGTGTCGATAGAGTCTCGGGGGAGGGGTCAACATCTATTAGATAACTTTTATTAGCATACGAATGTATATGAAATGAAGTAATAGTTATGTGCACCATTATAATTACTGTCAGTAACAGATTCCTAGTCTAATGTTGTGCGTGACGGAGACGAGGACCAACAACGGATGACTAGGTCGAAACTTGCCGGTTATATGCGAAATGCCATTGTTAATTACTTATTTCGCGATCCGATTAGATGCACAGAACGCGAAGACCAGTCACGCTTGAAGTTAATCTTCGACGGTTAAGTAATTGCAGACCATGCACTGACCACGGATTACGATAGCGCCTGAGCCGTCAACGCCATCAACTTACTATAGCCTGCCCGACGCAAATGACGACACACGCCGTCATCTAATCTTCGATTCCTCGATCGAGTTCGATTTATTCCAGAGTTTCTATTTTGTCTGCAGATGCTAACCTAGCGAAATATCGTAGACGTCATCTTGTAATTCACACAACTGCTGTGACTACAAGAGTTATTGTTATTATGCCAATGTGTTCATAATGCAGGTGTTTGCAGATGTCAGCTTTTGCTTTCTTGATTTTTATATTTTGTGTCATTTTTTGCCACGTACTGGGTATTTGTGTCAAGTTTTTGTTTTATAATGAAATAAACTTTTCATTTTTTTATCCTTCTCTGATGCAGATGAGACTTGAGTACTACAGCGATATTTGCGAGTTTTGAAACTGTGATTTGTGACCAACGTAAGGCACGTGGTGCAAAATGCCGCTTTCGTTTTGATGAACGTTGAACGCTAAAGCGTCGAAAATAGCAGCTGTGCAGCTGCAGGCAGCATACGCATTTCAGTTGCGTTTTCAATGCCGAGATGTTTGAATGATTAACATGGGTCTTACATAGGTCTATTTCGGTGGTTTTGGGTAAGGATTCAATAAAATCCAGATAATTCTATTAGCTCTTAATTGCTGCTATATACGCTGCTCGTCGGTATTTATATTTTCGTTCTAACTCGGCGATCACGATCAATCAATCAATCAATCAATCAATCAAAACACATTTTCATAGCGCCATATGTCGCGAGCGAATCAGAGGCTCTTTCTCGGTAAAAATCGCTTGCCGTCTTTTCTTCATTGTCTAAAAATGCCAGATTTTCATGCAAATTCATCACTGTTATAAATAATATGACGAATATAATCAAATTGATTCTTGGACAGCATGCAATTTTCTCAAATGTTTCGAACTTTCTGTAGCCTTTGGAGTGCCCAAATGCGAACGCGTGTCATAAGGATTGTACAGCCAAATTAAGGGCATTTTGCTAAATGTCGCCCGACACTAAACGGCACTTGTAGACTATCGGAAGGTATTTCCTCACATAAAGCAAAAGTAAGTGATAAAGTATTGAGAACAACTGAGGGCTGGCCAATGGAAAAATTATGTAATTGCTAAGCTATAGGAAATAGAAAAGCCGACAACTTAGTAAACAGAAACAAAATGGAAAAAGCGTTTATATCTGCATACTAAAATTCATGATTTACTCATCTGTTCAATGTTCATCTAGATATGCTAGTATTCAGTGCGAGTAGGCAATCCACTTGACAAACGTGCCCTATTGATGATTTGCAGGTGCGGTCAAGCACAGATGCAGCAACTGCACGCATCAGTGATGACGTCACGCTCCGCTGACGTCATCAACCGGAAGTTGTTCGGCACAACGCATGCGCCGTCGCCGCCGGAAATTAGCGCGCACGCGTGCTTGTGTGAATATTGTGGTGGCAGTCCATCATTAATACAATTATTATAAACAAAAAGATAGCTGCCAGTGGATAATGTAGGCCTTAGCTCGCATCGCTATAGCAATTCCGTGTTTGTGTCAGTCAGCGGTATTTTAGCACGGCGTGTGTAATGCGGTAATGATCAACGTCGTCGTCATCAGCATCATCATTTCAACGTCATCATTTATTTATAAAACTTCGACAGCATTTCAAATAAACGTTTGCAATAAGCAGGGCACACAATGCTGTTGCGTTTTGCAATGAGAAATACATAAAACATTCTGGTACACTGTAGGCCTATACAACGAAAGAAAAAACTAAATGAACATAATATTGAGATGAAAATCGCAGTTAGTTGAAAACTGAAATCATGCAGATTTGAGAGGCTCTCATTAAGTAAGTACAAAAGATCCTTGTCGCTAACTTCAGTCTTGCCTTTTTCTCGGTTCATTCACACGCAGATTCACGTGCAACACCTACAAATTCAAGAGTTACGTTCCTAGACAGCTAGACTGTCACTGCACTGTATTCTGACGCATCTCAAGGAGTATTATATGATAGGCGCGCATGTTTTCAATTTGCATCGGTTCAAGCTCGTTGGTAAAAAACTGGAATAAAGGCATAAAACATGCAGTTTTTGAGGAAACAGCCATTAAAAACCAACATAGTTTCCAGTTGAAAAAAAAACAGCTGCATGATTCTATTAAAATCCGTTCAATAGTCTGCACACCAATTAGGCCTTTCCTGCTGAAACACATGCACGTAGGCCTACATACGGCATTAATGTGTGCGACAACGAGTGACGTCATCGCCAGCTGTCACGTGACACCGACTGTCATCATCCGCAGGCCGTACCGCCCAACCGCGGCGGTCAACTGTAGCCATACTAAGCCTGATTGGAAACCTCAGCGTGACGCGGTAATATTCGCCGCTGTCGCGCATCGGCTGCTTGAATTACCTTTACGCACATGCAGCGAACGTGAGCATCGTTCGCAACATTTTCCGTCGAATTATACTCTCGCAAACAAACTTGCCAACTCGCTTTGAAATATCACTCGCCTGGACTGTCAAAAACTATATACGGTGCTGGAAAATTTAAGCGAATGACAGGACATATTGCAACTTTCTGATTAGCTGCGTGATGTGAGATGATATTTTTCTCTGCTGCGTCAGCCCGCGTGCACACTGCGACCTAAACACATGAATGACTAAATGAGCAGTTATCGTTCTCGATTATTTATTACGTTTTTGCCTTGTTTTCGTGATATCGATATTGTTTATGCTTAGCCGCTACTATTTGTCGGTAAAGACGTGTGTGCTCTTTGAGCGGCGAAAACGTGCAAACGGGTTGAGATACAGTAAATTACAGCAATGTTGTACACGTATAATATTCTACTCTAAATTCTGCCGTTTGACTAGCCCTGTCGTGGGCTTGTGAGCGAGCTGCGAGCATAGACAGCCTCCAGCTCGGCAAATATTATTATCATCAGCACCGGAGGAGCAACCACGTACTGAAAGATGGGGGAACTTTTTCATTCCCTTCGAATCCACTCCCTTTTATTTCATTTCCCTTTCCTCCCTGTCTGTGTATGTCCCTCCTCAATACTTCCCTATCTTCTTCGCTCTTTTTCAAGCTGCATCGTTAATTGTACATGTACTCTAACTCAATTTTTAATCAGCGTAGACTCCTGCACTGGAAGAAATGTTTCTCATTTGATACTACTAATGACGTTAGCCTGATACTATAGCTTTTCATCGTGACTCGCATTAAGCATTTGATATGCAACGTAATTATAGTACCACCATCTACATATGTTGATTTGCTGTGTCTTTTATGTTTTTACATATTCGTGTTCATTTATTGCTTTAAGTGTATATGCTTAACTGGATGGCTACGTGCTGCCTTATGCCTAATAAAAGGATAAATGAATGATGATAAATGTAATTGTTTTAGTTGAATTGAATTTACGTAGGCCTATGCACTTTGAGAAATAACATGTACTCTGAAATTTTGTCTTAAATCTGTCACGATAGGATTAGGCTGTTTTTAACCTACTTTGGTTTAAAAAAATTATTATTAAATAAATATGTGTGTGCGTGTGTTTGTGTGCTTGTACTTGTATGTGTGTGCCTGCATGTGTGTTTTTATGGTTGTCATTCATTCTGACCAAGGGGTGAATGAGTAGGGTTTAACGCCCCAATCGACACAATATAGGTCATTTTTGAGGCGGATACACCCTGGTAGTCTTGTCAATATCCTATTCAGTAATGAATGACCAGCGAAATAAATTACCACCTCATCTCGCATTGCTTGTTGTTCACAATGCCCCTAAAAGGGATGGAGCCAGCTCCTACCCGCAATAAGTGGAAGGGAACAAAAAACTCGAACGAGGCTCATTTAAGTTTGTTACGCCAGCGCTAAAACATGAAGGGAAATGACTCAACTGACCAAGTAAGACGATTATTTTGCAGTAGTAGTGAATGCAAAATTGGGTGATTGTTAGATTGTCAAATACATAATTACGTTTCCAGAAACGTGTCTCTGTTGGATCACTTGGTGGATGCATTCACGGCAGCAGCAGCAGCAGCAGTGCAGCTGTAGCGGTGGCAGCAGCGTGTGTGGTCCCCTATAGCTGAGCGCACGTTGGACGAACAGCATCAGACATGCTGTGCAGCAAGTGGCCAGCGCTGACTGACAGTTGACGAGAGTCGATGGGCGAGTGAACAAGCGCGCAATCACGATTGTCCAATTATCTTTCTCACCTGACACCCGTCTCCGCAGCAGAAAACCGAATACAAGACGCTGCGCTGTAGGTAAGTCATAATGCTGTCTACCGCAACGATACGAGAACAGAAATTCTATGATTCTACTTGAATCTAGAGCTGTAGATCTGTTAAGCTGTAATGCACTTCGTGTTTTATTGAACCTGTTCTGCAGCAGAAGTTCTGCTGTATTGTATCATTTGCCTGTACTCTCGATTATTATGAAAAATTAATCGATGGTGAAAATTTTCTAGGATCTTTCTTTCATGAGGTCCCGTTAGATGTCAACAGTCTTCCTGCCACATGTCACTCGCATACGCGCCCACGACCCCAGAAAGAACAGACCTAGAAAGTCAACGAGTTCATAAATATTACTTGATGTTACCTTAGGATTTCAAATCGGGGGGCTAATCCCTTCCCTCCCCTCTTACATGTTATTATCCTTTTCCTTTCCTACCTTTCCCTTATCTACCTATCTGTTTTATTTCCCTATCCCTCCAATCTCATACCCGTGTATTCCGTTCCTAGTTCTCTGTTCAATTCCAGACAGTAACCACTGACTGCAGAAATCACTCGCGAGTAAGCCTAACAGATGACATTAGACGAGGGTTAATATTTTATGTCAACGGAAATCTGTAATTGGCAGGAAATTGACCGATAGTCACAGATATGTCAGGTAATGTACGACAAAACTTCTGCCAGTGAAAAAGTGATAATTGATGAAATTAAAGTGACGGCTGTTAAAAACTATTCTGTTTTAACCCTCTGTCTTCTGAGTTACTATAATATTTTTGGTTTAAGGTCTCGATCCATTCACAACCGATTTTTGTGTGAATCGCTGGTAATTTTGTTCTGTAAGCGCTGAAACGTATAGCTGTCTGATTGATTAGACGACAAAACAGGTTGCAATTGCCGTCTAAGAATTATAAAGCTCGAGCCAGAATACAGGAAACCATAAATAACAGTGCCATTCATATAATAATTTGAGGTGAAGTGACGCCATTGAACTGCGTGTGAAACCACATAGCCATCTTGGATCTATACCTAATGTGGACAAAGACTTCCGAAAAAATTTTTTTGCCAAGTTTACTCGCAGTCCGTATACTTCGAGCGGTGTATAGTTCCACACACACACATCAATTTGCAAACATAGGCTTGCACTTATTCGTTACATTTCTGATAGTCCGACATAGTGTACCTCCAACATGACGGCGGTAACTGCAGTATATGACTATCATACACAGAACGAATTAGTCACTGTCACGCTATGTACAGGGTGGCCCAAAAAAGTAAGCCACTATCAGTAATCATCATTAAATCCTATCGAAACCCGCCATTATGGCTAGATTTTTCATCAATTTCGATTATAAAATGAGCACAAGGATATAATAAGTCTGTACTAAATATTCTATGTGTGACCTAATTTGTGACGTCATCACTTGCTGTGTTTGAAGCTGCGATATGGGTAAAATCAACGCATCTGATAAAATCATGTTTGAAAACCAGAAAAACAAGATAAAATATGGAAATAAAAGATTTTTTTTACATAAAGTTCCATCTAAAACATTATTTAGAAATATAATTCACAGCTTACTAAGGCGAGCTGATGCCAGAGGCAGCGCTGACATCATTTACCGTATCTGACGCATATCGCTAGTTTGCGGGTCAAGCATAGTTATTGAGGTCAGAAAGTAGGTCACGCATAGAATATCTAATGCCAACGAATAATATTATAGTGCTTGATTAATGCTTTAATTTGACACAAATCTAATCTCATTGACAGGCATTAATACGATTTAATACGATTTATTATCATTTGGTAGTGGCTTACTTTTTTGGACCACCCTGTATATCTAAAATTTGACTGGAAAAGCGCAGGCGCGCGGGAACCATTTTTTCAACATGGGATCTAGGTCAAAAATCGATTTATCATGTATGATACGTTGATTTTCATATGTTCCATATAGAATTTCTGACCTCAGCTCAAAATTTTAGAAGGGGGGTCAGCTGACCCCCTAACCCGGCCTTTCCGAGCCCCTAGAAAAGCGGGCACCTTTTGCGGTATTTTACTTCATCGCCGCCAATTCTGTTGTCGTATGGGACACACACACGGGCAACTGCATCCGCCGCCACAGACCAACGGAGAGTCATATGCAACTGCGATATTAAAGCGTTCGTGCTTAGACAGAAAGATGCGGAAATGGAAAAGAGGAGGAATAGCAGCCGAGAATGAGATGGCGCAGCCGGCGGCGACACTTAGGCTGGCGGAGCGGAGTGGCGCCGGCGGCAGCAGGTGCGACGACGCAGGCGCCATCTATCGACTGTTTTCGCTCAGCTGCCATCGCCCGCTTGCTTTCATCTTGTCGCCGACAGGATGTGTCGGTCGGTCAGTGCGTCGCCGTCTACGCGTAATTAATCTGTCACGCCGACCTGCCACCGTCGTTAATGGACATATTGTTTGTCATGATTTTCAACTCGGCGGCGACTGGCGAGAGCGCGATTTGCCACAGCCCACGCACCGCTCAGTGGGTGCGACTAAAATCGCTGACAAGGGAAGTTCTCACTGGGATTAAGGGGTTCAAACCCCCATTGCATTTTCAGATTTTTTCGAACTGCGTGTATGTACAAAAATACTGTGCCGGTCCTGCACCTATCCATTAAATCCTAAAATTACTACAGGATAACGTTAAAAATTGCCCGAGGTTCTGGTCCAATATATGGACCCTTTGACCCCACAGGAGGACTTCCGCCCCATACCCCTAACTTGGTCCCGTTTTGTAAAATTCCTGGATCGGTCCCTTCGAACTCTCTCAATTGTAAAATTCTGGGTAGGCCTACGGAACTTCCCCATCTTTAAACGCACATCTTTTAATTCACTAGAGAGAGATAGAGACCGGTATAGAAAATAGAAATGGTTTTATTACACACAGACGCCAAAAATTCCGTCACTCTCACGATACATTGTATTGCTGCATTTTATGCGTAATAAATAAATATACATTGCAGGCTAAAATTACTGAGCTCGTAATCGCAACGTTTCTGTTACGGCATTTTAAAGGAATTTTTAGAACTGCACAACTTGTTGCCCTTCTTTTCCTCCTAACGCTTAGTGCTGCTTTCGGAGCTGGAAGAATGCACCCTCCTGTTGACACAAAATCAACATTTTAAATGCACAAATTACATGTAACTACCTCACAAATCCATTTTAGAACTGCACATTTTTTGTTGAACTGCACCCTTAAAATGTCTGGTTTCTGTAGAGACATTGTCCCTTTGAAAATTCGATGCTTCGAGCCAGTCATTTGTTACATTCTTGATGTTACCTGGTTGATGTTCCGCCTCCAAAATGACCTATATTGTGTCGGGTGGGGCGTTAAACTCTACTCGCTCACTCACTCACCTGGTTGATGTTGCTGACCGGTACATCATCTCTTATCTCTCATTTGTTAGCAAGTGGAAAGTTGATAGCATTGTTATTCTATACTTTATGATGCATTAGTTATCTTCTTAACTGCACTTCCGCCTCCAGGAACTCAAGATGCCTGACTGTCGCCAACAGATGCTGCGCGGTATTTCCGAGATTTTGAGTCGACGATCTCGTGCTGTAGAGGAAGCGATTACAGTTGCGAAGATTGCGCGAAAGTCCTCAAGTGCTGCTGATACGCAGTAAGAGCGCTGGAAAACCGAGCCTTCCATCGGCCTGCAGTGACGCGCGGTTTGGCACTTCTTTGGCATTCTGTGGTAAACTGGCCAACGAGAACGGTAGAAATTTTGCGCCAACAAAAACAACAGCATACTGTTTATTATGGTACTTATATAGCAGAATTCAGCTAATAACAAGGCTAACACTTACTGTAATTTTCCGTAATAAAATTTCGACAGTAGATGACCAGAGTGCGATTTTTTTCTCTCGAAACACTGCATGTCGTGTTTAGAATTCTGATTAGAATTCATAATTCAACTCGCGAAAGGGTTTCTCTCTGGTCAGTTGATTTTTGGTTGCTTTCTTACAAGGTTGTACAGGTTAGCAGCATAACCGTTACAGATGTTGTAGAGCCAGATGACGGATGATCAACAGTTTTGTTGAATTACGTTGTGACACGTTCCCTAGTGTCGTTGAGCCGCTGCTTCAAGTTGCTGATGTTGCATTGCAGACGGGTGTATTGCACATAAGCATATGCTCCTGCATCACAAGTATCAAAATTCGGTACTCTAATCGACCGGGATAAGGTCCACCAAATGTTAGGCTGCCATAGAGCTAGAGTTTTCTGCCGTATACAACTGCGACGTGACGTCAAAATCGAATAATTTTTGTCGCTACTATTTAAAAGCAAAAAGTCAGCAACATGAAGGTGAATTAAAATTGGAACATGAGTTCTTTCCAAAATTACCCCAACTAATCCCTTCCTGTGGAAATTTGAGTGCGCCAATTTGGTTTGTTAATGGCTGCAATATATCGGACGGTATAAAAACCGCGACTGTGCAGGTCAGACTCATCGACGATTTATCCTATGCATGAGTCCATAAACACCAGTGAACTGTGCAAGTCAGCCGTATATTCGACGTACTTCTCGTCTGTGTTAGTTCACGGGAAAAGATGCTGCATGATATTTCTGATTCTTATGCTGGCAATGTCATCGTTTATCTCCACGTTATATTTCTCTTCGCTGAAGCAATCAACTAAAGGCTGTTGACGGCTGCAGTGGTCGGACGACAGTCGACTGCCTGGGTGTATCGGCGACGTCCAGTGACCGCTCCTGCAACTGACTCTCAACACGCGCGTTATCCGACGTCACCGAAAGCTTCTCGCGTTTTGGCCGCGCGGCGTTGTCGCTTCGCGTCAGGCCAGCGTCAGTCGGCGGCGGCGGAGGACGAGCGAGCGGGCAGCGGCTGCAGCGTCGGCGCGCTACCGAAGGATAACGGGGCGATAATGAGAATGTATGACGGACAGCCGGACGCTGACGGTCGTCTAATAAACGAGGCGTCGGCACCCCGCCCGCGACCGACCTATGTCGGACCGACCGCCGGACCGGACACTGGTCAGCGGTCAGCGTGCCTGTCGTCGTAATCCTCGGACGGCGGGCTGGACTAATCTTGCCGTCGCTGGTAGCTTCGTCGCCGGCAGCGGCGGCGGCGGCGGCGCTCTAGCACGAACGATGTTGCTTGCTGCTAGGTAATAGTCACTTATAGTCGTAACACAGTGAAGTAAAATGCAGATATCGTGTGACCTCGACAGCCGATTTGCGCTTTATTATTTCACCGTTTTCCTTCCGTTTCTTTTTTTGATATTATGCGTTTACACTGAGTCGTGCATAAAATCGCGTCGCCATGTTGTAGGGATGCTTCTGTAAGTAAGGAGAGAGGTAAATGCGGAAATCTGCAGAAAAATTCGCAAAGTTATTTTCAGAAATGCAACCAGCCAACTGCTGTAAGTTGAGCATTATGGTGTGCCGTACTTATCTAGTATTCGTACGTCTAGAAACAAAAACTTAGAAACCACGATAAGGCAAGCGTTCCAGTGTATTTTGTATTTGTGTATTTTGATGCATCAAAACAGAATTAAGTCTGTAATAATAATAATAATAATAATAATAATAATAATACAAAATCCATAAAGCGCCGTAATGCCGTTAGGCGGTTACAGAGGCGCATGCGAAACAGGTAAGTCGAGCAGTTAAAAGAAAGTAGTAGAAAACAGATGAGATTTAAGTCTGGATTTGAAAGCAGAGAGACAGTCGCAGTTTAACAGCTGGCGATAGTCGCCGAAACGAGCATGGACAAATCGTGATAAACCGTTTAGCGTTGGCTTTGGGAGTGAGCGAGCAATTTGGCTGAAAAACTAAGTAAGTAAGTGTACTTCCAAAGCGCAGTCAAGGGAGAGGGGTTAACACTGTGCTGGGTCCAACTTCCCAATAAAAACGTATTCATCGACTGGGCAACACGGCTGTATGACAATGACGAGTCCGGCTGGCTGAGATCAGTTACAGACTCGAGATCCAGATGCACCGAAAGCTAAGCTCACTGGATAAATGGGAAAACAGCGAATCGACTCGATTTGTGTATTTTGATTCTGTTCTGCGAGCGGGAGCGAGTTCAGCCGCGGCTCCGGTTGGCCCGGCGTGCTGCGAGAGTATTACGAGTGTAGGCCTATAGCAGCGTGCTCGCCAGCACAGTCTTTCACACTCTTCCGCACTCCGCGGTCGACATTCCTCAGACAAGCTAATCCCCGAAGCAAATAAATTCGCGAGTCTAAAGCTGCGTTTTCTTGCCGCGCGCGGATGATGCATGGCTGACCTGCCACGGCAACGAATTAACCAACATTTCCCCTGATGCACGCGGTGATGCCAAAGAATTCAAAGCACTGCAGGTTCTGTATTACTCTGAGCAATTCGTAACCAGTTCGACTGTCATTGATTTACAGATCCAGTTACTGCGCTGCCGCTTCATTTCGATGTCTTGACTTCAGCTTTCAAATAACGCTACACCCAACCATTTTATGCTGCACTCAATGCGTAATTCAGTGTTAATCAATCAGTGTGGCTCTTCCGGGAAATTCTGTAAGACATAGTCTTGCAGAGCTAGGTTGAGTCACTCATTGTTGAGTATTACAAATCGAACTGGGTCAAAGCTGACTACTGTGTGAGATTATTACATTATTACTGTTATTTATTACAAACCAGCTTGTTGCCACAGGCCTACTTATTGTGAACGCAGGGATGAAAATGGCGCCATTACACAATACTATACACAAGCACTTCCTAGCTGTTAGTGTACCAGAAAGTATCATGTCCGGTCCTAACGAAAGACGCCTTGAATTCCTTCCACAGTTTGAGTCGAAAACGCCGCATCATAGATGTATAGTTGGAGTCAGTTCTGACTAACGCTGACAGTGAATTCCAGGTAATATTCAGACAGTTGTGTAGTGGTGAATCTAGCGTGTCACAATGCCATTTCATAGTTGAAAACCCGTTGAATGCAACTGTAATGGCTCTGAAATCTGATGTTATAGCGCTACTCATACTAGAACGAAAATCAATGTGATAAAACTACGTCGAAGACACAATACAAAGCAGTTCAGTAAGCAGAGTGAAGAGAACACGCTGATTAAGCAGCAAGAGCAAGGAATGGCAGCGACAGAATTATGCAGCAGACAGGTAAACTGGTCGTGTGACATGATTATAGTTATTAGCTGCCGAGATACGCACACGCTACCTATCTCATTTCTTAGACGCAGAATTCTAATCACAACATGCAGGGTGTCTCGAAAAAAATCACCTGTTGTTTTCGAAATATCTATAGTTACAGAAATCACAGTCAGTATACGCCATGTTATCAGTCAAACATTGTCCCATGCTTATAGGCTACAGATTTCAGTTAAATATCCGCAGAAGCCAGTGTTATGCGGGCTTGCTACTGTAAATTTGCAAGTTTTGTAGGCTGTCTTTCAAATTTACATCGTCGAGTATCTTAAATACTGTGTATATGCACGGTAAATTGGGATTGGTACCAACTGTAAAAATTTGCTTAAAATTGCATTTAACTTGCGTGATTTCGGAGTATAAACTATCGCCAAACTGCGATAACAATAATACGAAATCATTTAGGCTTATGTTGACGACACTGGTTGAGAATTGAAAATCATATTTTAGGACGCACTTTTCCGGACAAACTTTGGGATATACATGTTACGTGCATTGACTGCATTATAGAATTTCTCGTCTACAAAAATAGGCCTAGTAGAATACCAAATGCGTTGCGACTTTGTGAGTTCCTGTGCGTGTTTGCGCAAGCTAAACTGGATTGTCAGTCAACAGCAGTATAATCGAAGGTGTGTTTGTTGCTGTTATTCTGTTCAGATGGCGACCATTTTGTCGAACACTGCAAGTCGTTGGCGGATGCAAGACACACCAGAGACTGTTAATGTGATTCGAAACAAATTGGCAATTAACCTAGAACCGACAGTTAACATTTACAGATAACAGGACTGGAAAATTCTACGCTCTGTTGAACTTTGTAGACTTACATCTTGTAACTTTCATTTTGCAAGAAAATGTCGAAGTGTTCGATTTTACACGTTTTCTAAACATTTGAGAGCTAAAAGGTTTAATGAACAGTGTGATCGTTTATGAATAGCGTGCATTTCATTATACAATGTTTTACACATTTACCACGATTTTGTCTGTGACAGTATTACTTGAAAAAAATTGCTCTAGCTATTTCAAAATACAAATTACATCTATTAATATTTTGCTAAACCACAGCAATCCTCTATACAGAATATAATACAAATTTAACACAGTGTGATTCTTGTATATTGCTGATATAGCTACAGAGTTTGTTGTGCATGTGACTTCCTTATGTCTACAATAGTTACACTTACCACCGCCATGTTGGAGGTATACTATGTTGCAGCATAAACTTCTGTATGTTGCGAACTGTTGTGTGTGGAAATATGCAGGGTCTTCTGAAGAAATAAGTCTCTGCCAAATTACAAAAAAGCATTAAAACGTACTAAAGCCTGCCTATGAGATTATACTTTTTCGCCAACTTTAAATGCCAAGAAGCACTAATATACTATCACTTGGTATTAAATATTTAACGCATGAGCTAGTTTTTGATGTCAATTACTATGCGTGAGATATGGGTCAAATAAGTATCATCGCTGGTATTATCTCTCTCTCTTTTATAAGTTTGCCTTAAAAACTGTAAAGTCCACTCCCAGACCATCTTTTATATGGAAATATATATTCATGTGAATTTATTTGATTTTCATCTTTTCACATTTCTGAGGTTTTCAATTAATATTTCATAATTTATACTTATTTCACCCACATCGCAGCTTATAGCGCAGTAATGTATGACATCACGACGTTACATATTACGTCGTACATAGAATATATAATACCAACTTAAAGCAATTAAAGCAATCTGGCGCTTGTTTGACAAGCAAATTTTATGAAAAAAATACAGACTTATAGACTGATTTTATATGATTTATTGATCAGTTGGCATTGGCTTGCTTTTTTGGACCACTCTGTACAGTGTACAGAGGTCAAAATACACGGTCTGTGAAAAACACTGGCAGAATCATTTTCAAAAGTCCATATTTTTTTTATCTCGCTCTCTGTTCACACTGAGTGACGAGGTCTTCACAATAGGGCGGCGCGGTTTATGCTCAGTGTATATCTGAGTGACGTCAGCGTGATGACGTCATGGAGTCATCATGTTGTTGCTGCTGTCGATCTGATGATGGAGATCGGTCGGTTGGCTCGTTCGTTCGTTCATTCGTTCGTCGGTCGTCATCGGCTTCCTGTCGACTTGCTAATTAACCTCGGCCGGCCGACCGACCGACCAGCGCTGAAGCCGTTTGCCGGCTGACGTCTGACTTACAATAACAACGCCCGAAATGAACCGGATCTGCGAAGATGCGATCGTAACGCTGTGTCAACGACATCGGACGTCCAACGACGACGACGACCACCACGGCGGCGGCGGTGCTGCCCGTCAGTCCTTCCCTCTTCGCGGCCCCCCTCCTCGCCGGATGACAGCAGCGTTCGACAAGCCTGATAATTTGACTCGAATCTGTGCTATGAAAAGTTGAGCAAATTTTCAGGTGTGCCGTTCGCCTGCTCTACTGCAACTTCGTTGCCGCTGAAGTGCATGCATGAACTCATTCATTATTCGCAATGCAGAGA
>Ga0056115_1000567_pt1 | contig 16689 bp, 14 predicted proteins | sample WorMetOlspDAHAB1_FD_77007 | JGI IMG/M metagenome (GOLD analysis project Ga0056115, IMG submission 77007) | Marine gutless worms symbiont microbial communities from Max Planck institute for Marine Microbiology, Germany - Olavius sp. DAHAB.1 ...
TAATTATAATGTAATATCAAATGGTTATTATATAATTAAGAAGTAATTTAAGAAGATTTTAGCCCGTTTCACAAAAATTGTTGCCTAAAAAACAACCCTTAGGTTGTCGGACAGGCTCTTAACAGATTGATATTATGTGGTTTATTCTACATTCCCCATAGCAGAGCTATGTTTCACCGGCAATTGGTTGTTGCGCGGGAAAGAACCCGGCGCCAGACGGTAAAGAAGGCTTGACCTATGGGCAAGCAAATTGTATGAAGTGTTTATTTATCTATGCGCTTAGGTTTTAGAATCAAACTGAAAACAGTTTAAGGGTCGTAAGGATGAATTTAAAATTCCTTTACCTATCTGAAATAGCCAAGACTAACGCTTGATATACCGCAGCGGACCTACCCAATCCTGCCCTCCACGAAAACAGAAACCGAAAACTTGCTGCTTCAAGAAATTCAGCTTCCGTTCATTCGGGTAACGCGGCTTGAAAATCAAGCACCGGCATTAATTTGCCACATCGGGGAGAAACTAAAAATGTCTAAAAAGCATATTAGGGCGCTGGTAGTTCTTAGTCTTCTCACACTGGTCCTGTTTTGTCTTCCATTTCTGCGACATCACAGGGAGTTGAGGAGTGGTCCAACCTTTTGATGCCTTTACATCGGGAGCCATATACAAAACTGGTGATGGGGGATTGACTTGGATCAAGACGGGGCCTGTCACGTCGAATCAATTCGATTTTGAAGTCGTAGATATAGGTATCGATTCGCAGAACAGTGACGTTATCTGGGCTGTCACAAACTCTTCTGGTTTGGGGGAGTATTATGACGGCACTCTTGATCGGAGTGAAGATGGCGAATATATGATGATCAATCCCTCGGGAATTGTGCCAATTACTGCAATTGCTGATGGGCATGCCAATAAAACGATTAGAAATAAAACAGTCCTGGGGGGAGATGTCACTTGGACAGATATTGCGATGCAAAGCGGGGTTCCGGGTCTGTATTTTAACCCTAATTCCAGCAACAGCTCATCTTCAAGCGGATATGGCTGATTTATCGGCACCCTTGCCGGTGGGATACGCGCGGCCAAAAACGTTGCTAATCAGCCTAAGGAAAAAGATGACAAACACCGGCAACGCCGGTTCGGCCAAAAGCCGGCTGCGTTCAATGATCGAATCCGGAAACCAATTGGGATCAAATTTTGAGGTTTTCAGTGGTAGCCGCATGAACAACTATCGACCATCTTTATTATTGCTGTTGGTACTTCTAACCATACTGGGGGTCTGGGGCTGCGCGCGGCAGTCCGCAGGGCCGGTTTATATAAAAAACGGAAAGGAATACGGTAAGATCTCAGGGTATTTTTTCAGGCATCGATGGTGGAATTATTACGAGCGGGGTCTTTCCTTCATGGAAGGCGAGTTTTATCCGCAAGCACTGACGGATTTCGCGGAAGCCATCAAACAACGTCCCAGGGATCAGCGCATGGCCCGCACATATGGAATGCATTTTATCGATTATTTTCCGCACCGGGAACTGGGCATCGTTCACTATCAACGGGGCAATTTTAAAGCAGCCAGAAAGGAATTGGAGCTTTCCCTGAACCAGTTTCCAACCGCCAAGGCTCGTTTCTATCTTGACCGTGTCCGCAAAGCGTTGATCCAAAGGGAGTCAAAAAAAATGGCTCCGCCCAGTCTCACCCTCAACTTTCAAAGGGATGAGATCTGGACACGGGATGATCCCGTGGTCCTGTCCGGGGTCGCTGAAGACCAACAATATGTGGCCGGTATATCCATCGATGGGGTTCCGCTGTTTTTAGAGGGTTCACAAAAAGATATTGCTTTTGAAAAACCCTTAGCGCTTTCTCAGGGGCGGCATGTCATTGCGGTGGCGGCGAAAAATCTTTTTGACATGGCCACCGAACACCGGGTGATCATCCATGTTGACCGAGCAGGCCCGTTGATTATCCTTGACGAGGTCAAAACAAAAAAAACGCTGCAAGGACAAGAGATAACCCTTTACGGATCCGCTTATGATCAAGCCGGTGTCGTGGGCCTGCGTCTCAACGATCAGCCGATTCCTATTGACAAAGGCCGGGAGATCCAGTTCATTGCAAAGCGCATGGTCGATAAAGCTGGCTTAAAGCTAATGGCCCGGGACCGCTTGGGCAATGAGACATCAGCTCTGATTCCTTTGAACTCCCGGTCAGATAAAACCGGCCACGTTTTGCTTGCCTGCGGGGGGGCAACCTGGCAAGGTCTATTAGTTGCCGGTCTCTTCGGACCCGAAGACACCCAGCCGCCGAGCATCAAACTTAAGGGTTGGACTGAAGAACAAATCGTTTATCAGCAAAAGGTGTACATTGAAGGGCAGGTATGGGATGAGAACAAGATTGTGAATCTTGCCATCAATGGAATCCCTTTGTTACCTCGTCCGTGCCGTATGGTATTTTTCAACCATATCGCAGAGCTAAAGAAAGGGGAAAATAAGATTACGATTGAGGCCGGGGATGAAGGCGGCCAGACGGCCAGCATGCAAATTACGATTATCAGGCAGATTCCCAAAGCGCTTCAATTAGCGCAACGCATGAGTTTGACCGTGTTGCCTTTTGAACAGCAAGGAAAGTTAGAGGAGACCGGCCTGGTCTTTCAGAACAATCTGACTGATGCTCTGGTTAATCGAAATCGGTTTCGAGTGGTTGAAAGGGATAAACTGGACATGATCCTGCAAGAACAGAAGCTTAGCCGCCTGGAATTATTTGATCAGCGCACAGCCATCAAATTAGGCAGGTTGGTCGCGGCCCAGTCCCTGATTGCCGGCAATATCGCTGAAACCCGTGCTGGCATCGAAGTTGTCGGGCGAATGGTTGATACCGAAACATCCGAAATTCTTGCCTCCGTAGATGTCTACGATGAAGTTAAAGACCTTTTTGCTTTAAGGCCGCTGGCCGAGGGAATGGCCATTAAATTGCATCGTGAGTTTCCGGTGGTTGACGGCCTCATTATTAAACGCAAGCAAGCACACATATTCACCGACCTGGGGAAGGATGTCATCAAACTTCACCGGCGACTCATCGTATTCCGAGCGGAACCGATTGTCCATCCGATGACCGGCAAGGCGATCGGAGCCGATAATATCATCATCGGACGCGCGCGTATCACACAGGTCATGCCGGAGATGTCCAAAGCTGAACTAGTGGATGGTAAGATTGAAGCGATAACGCTTTTGGACAGGGTTATAACCGAATGAACAGTACATTTGAAGAGGACCGACAGCTTTTGGATGAGTGTTTTGCGGGCGACCGAAAGGCATCCGAAACTCTGGTGCGTCGTTTTTCGGACCTGGTTTACAAATCCGTCCAATACACCTTGCTGGCCAGGCAGGTTTCCTTCGGCAGACATGATCTTGAGGATTTGCACAATACGGTATTCCTGCGCATATTTGAACAGAAATGTAAAAAACTCAGGCAATACCAGGGCAAGAATGGTTGCAGTCTTGCCTCCTGGATTCGGATGATTGCGGTCCGAACCGTGCTCGATCATCTCAGAAAAAAGGGAATTGATGCGATTGCCTGGCAGAAAAAGTGTATACCCCTTGAAAAATTGCATGAGCTTAAGTCCGATGAGCTTGATATTGAGGCTCAATTCGATAAAGCGGAACAGGTGCGCCTGGTTCAGGTGGAAATGGAAAGACTGCTGCCTCGCGACAAGGTGTTTCTAAAGCTTCATTTTTATGAGGGACTTTCGGTTCCGGAGGTTTCACAGGCCATGCACCTTTCGATCGAAAATGCATACACGATAAAGCATCGGGCAATTCAAAGATTAAAATCACGAGTGGCTTCGTCTGTAGAAAAGAGCCATTAGTCCAGCAAGATGAAAGATAAAATCTATTTTTACGTCTATAAATACTGGAGAAAGAAAGGGGTGTTGCTGAGTATGAACCCCATCAAAATTTATCAACGGAGTTTGCGATGACAACGTCATGTCCTGATGAGGAAAGTCTGATCGACTATATTGAAGGCCGTATTTCCGGGGAAGACCGGTTTCAGATAGAGAAACACATATCGGATTGTCCGACGTGTTTAGAAGAACTGGTGGTTACCAGTGGTTTATTGCATGACAGGCATCGATTTGAATTGGATCCGGTACCGAATGCGGTCACCGAGGCTGCGGTGAATTTAGTCAGCCGCCGGGGGGATCGGTCCATTGGTCGATTTATAGAAAAAATGAAGCGATCCATGAACAAGTTAAGTGACGACATAACGGACCGCATGCAGCTAATTCCATGGGGAAGAATGCAGCCTGTACCGATTCGGGGAGACGGGCGATTCGCAGCCGAAGATCTTGTCAGTATCCAGGTTACCTTTAAAGAAATCAAAGCCCAAATTGAAATCGAAAAAACAGCACCTGAAAAAACCCAGATACGGGTCAAGTTGGAAGAAGCTGTCAAACTCAGAAAAGCGGTAAGGATCACGCTGAAAAAAGATGAGAGAGAGATGGCTTCATATCTCTTGGAAGGAGCCTCTGTGCTCTTTGAAGACATTTCCTTTGGCCATTACAGCATTTCTATGGCTGACGATGATGTGAATCTTGGGATTTACCGTTTTGAGATCAAGGATACCCGTCATGGTCAAAAATGAGGTCATGGGATCAGGGGCCGCACCAGGCGATCTTGTAGAAATTCGCATGGAAGAGGCCACCGTCCAAAAAAGAGGACCGTCCTCGCTAAACCTGCTTGAACTTGAAATTACCTGGGAGGGTAATCGCCTTAAGCTCAGTGCGCAAGAACAGAGGCCGGGTGTCGAGAGTACGATACGGCACTACGAAGAAATTAGGGTCTCGATGGATATGATTCAAACAAGGTGCCGTAATATGGTAGATACTTTGAATCAGGCCAATCGCAAAGGTCGCCTGAACAATGAGACCTTGGTAAAGCTCAGGGAAATCGGCCAAGTGCTGCATGACGAGTTGTTCTCACTGGGTGTCAAAGAGAAGTTAAGCAAGACCAACGCAGAATACATGAAGTTAAAAATTGATGATAAATTGGTTCACATTCCCTGGGAATTGCTTAATGATGGCCGCCAATTTCTCTGCCAGCATTTTAACATGGGAAGGTTGGTCAAGACCCGGCAACCTTTGCCAAGGGCAAGATCTCGTCTGCTGGCGCACCCCCTGAGAATGTTGATATTGGCCGATCCCGAGGGTGATTTGAAGGGCGCCTATGCCGAAGGAATTCAAATACGTGATTACATGGACCCAGATAAGGATCTGATCAACGTTTCCCTGCTTTCCGGCAACATCGCGCCTGATACTATTAAGGAGAAGATGAGAAATTTTGATTTCGTCCACTTTGCCGGTCATGCTGATTACACCCCACAAAATGCAGCGGACAGCGGGTGGCAACTGACCGGTGGCGCCTTGAAGGCTGCAGATATAATGAAAATGGCCGGCACGGCGACGATGCCGGCTCTCATCTTCTCAAATGCGTGTCAGTCAGCCCGCACCGAGCAGTGGGATTTAAAGTTCGACTTCGAAAATAACATCTTTGGATTGGCCAATGCATTTTTGCTGGCGGGTGTAAAACATTATTTAGGAACATTCTGGGAGATATCAGATGAACCGAGTCGCCGCTTTGCTTTGAAATTTTACCGATATTTGCTTGCCGGTGTGACAATCGGTGACGCCTTGCGGCGATCGCGCCTTGAGCTGATCAAAGAATACGGCGCCGAGACCATCGTGTGGGCAAGTTATGTCCTGTATGGAGATCCCACTTCCAATTACAAGGACGAGATTGAAAACACCGGCAGGCGTGAGGAACCGGAGCCGGTGCGTGTTGCAATCCCGGGGGGTGAGATCCGGACAGGTGAAGCGGTCATCGACTTTGCGGAGAAAGAAGTCAAAAAAAAGAACTGGATGCGCTGGACTGTGGCAGCCGGCGTGGTTCTTCTGGCGCTGATAATGCTCTGGGGATATCCTGGATTTTTAAAGAAGGGAGCGGCGGAGTTGGAACACAAGGCTCTGGCCTATTACAATGCGGGAGATTTCAAAGCGACATTGAAGGTCTGCCAAGCGCTTGAGGAAAAGCATCCCGCAGGATGTTTAATTCATATGATTCGGGGAAATATAAATTTCGTCAACGGCAAACTGGATGCGGCCGAAGATGACTACAACAGGGCACTTCAGAGTTCACAGGGCACAGAATTACAAAAGGCCCAGGCATTATTAGGTTTGGGACGTGTTGCTTCATTTCAGAAAAATTCGGATTTGGCTCTAAAATTTTATCAGCGAGCCACCCAAACTGCACCGGCAAGCAAGTGGGGATACCTGTCGCAAGCGTTATTGTTGGAGAGCAGCAAAGATTATGATAATGCCCTGGGTCTCTTAAAAAAGGCTCAAGCCTTGTCACCGCAGGATCTAACCATTAAAGCGATCACAAAGCAGACCCGCGAGAAAGCAATACTTGCCCGGGATAAAAAAAATCAGGATCGCATTGACCGTCTAGTCAAGGAATTGCTCGATAGTATGAAGTCACCGTCTCGGGGCCTGCCCGGCGACGGGTGGACAACTCCGCCACTGACCCTATGGGTGATGGATATGAGAACTGAAGGTCACTTTCTTCAGGAGGGTTTGGAACGGCTGCTTGTCGCCGGCATTTCCGATCAAATCCTTCAACACAGTTGCGTTAGGCTGGTGGAACGGGCGCTTTTCGATAAATTGATCGAAGAATTAAAGTTGGGCAGTTCCGAACTTGTCGATCAGCGGTCTGCATTGGCCCTGGGCAGGATCCTGGCTGCCAGGCTGATTCTTGTGGGTCAGCTGTTTCATCACGGTCCCCAGGTCCAGGTCTCCCTGCGTTTGATCGAAACCGAGACCGGCCAAATTACCGCGGCTGTCAACCAATCGTATCCATGCGCCGAGCCAGCCTCGTCGCTAACGGAAAATTTGTCCAAGGAATTGTTGCAAAAAATTTTCGCCCTTTATCCCGTTCGTGGCAAAATTTCAGAAGTCAATGGTGAAGCGGTCGGACTTAACATAGGCGCAATGGCGGGCGTGAGTGTAGGGCAACGTTACAAGGTCCTGGATGAAAGTATTATTCTGGAGGTAGTTTCTGTTGAGCAAGACACGAGCCTGGCCAGAATTGCGGAAGGAAAGAGCAGGCGATTGACTAACCTGCGAGTTGAAATAGCAGATGCTAATTAATCCGCTCTGAAAAAAAGCGCATTCGGCGTAGCAAAAGTTTATTGAGCATTACAGATGTTTATTAGATCGAAGGTCCGGCAGATTAATTACTTAATGCTTCGCATATGTTTTTCATTTTTATCTTGTTAATTCATTCTAACCAATTGAGTCTATAGAAACATAGCCATAATTCCAGAACAGAATTTATTCATCTGTCACCAGCGGTTGAGTTGTGAAGTTTAATGACGCTTCTTGTCACTTTAAGATAAAGTCGTTCAAAGACGGATATGAAAACATATCCTAAGCTGCCACTTCAATTTTGATGTATTCTTTTTTTTCCTTGCAACACCACTGAAAGGGTTCGATATGCTCGTATTCATTTTCTGACCAGTCGATAAGCTTTTTCACGAAAAGAATGGCTTGATGCTGATCCAGGAATAAATTTTTGAGTGACCCGATATTTTCGCCGCATTCGATGACGTTAAACATGATCCCCCTCTCTTTTCATTTGACTTGAAGAATTTGTTAAGCTGATCTTCTTTTTGTTGGCCTGTGAGTATTACCCATGATGCGCTTTCCTTTTGTTATCTATTGACGCAAAAATTTCTACGGCCTTACAGGCAGGAAGTGATAAAAGTCCAGAGGTAGAAATGATTGGTATTTTTTGCATTTTTTCTCAAAGACAGGTTGAAAGATTCTGCAGATATTCATGTCTATGAGCACCAAAAGTATAAATATCATTACCTGGGCCCTTTTCTGGTAACGGGTAAGCTCGACATGATCTCAAAAAGAGAAATATAGAAAGGAGGAAGAAAAAATGAAACTGCTGCAAGCGCAAACTATAGCGGTTAGTAATCAATTGGAAACATTGAAGGAACCAGTTATTTGAATGGTTTCATCCTCTAAGAAATGGCTCATTGCTGCAGTATTGGTATTTGCGCTCGGTGCGATCACCCCCACCGGATCTGCCTATGCTTTATGTGCTGCTCAGCCAGATGATGATCAATGGATTCACCTTAGTGGTAGTTCTTCTCTGACAGAACTTGACATCCAAATAGGTTGCAGTGATCAAATTCACTGTTCAGTTAACCGTTGTCAGTCCTAAGGTGGTGGTGTTTATATGTATGCATATGGAAACTGTTCTCCAACCAATTGTGATTAGGGCAGAGCACATGAAACCCACGAAATAGGCGACTGGGTTCTATGACTATGGGATTTAGGGTTTAAGATGACCTGGGTATGGGCGAAAATGTCATCAGTTTACCCCGATCGGCTGTATGTTAAGGTCTACTATGAATACAACGACAGCCGTCAGGACCGGCGGAATTACGGTTATTTCATCCGTCGCGATAAAAGTTGCAAAGACAGTTATGGTGACAGGGCATCTGGAGGTTGCTGGTGTGATTCGCTTTGAAAAAACTACGGAGACTGCTGCGAAGAAAAAGTAAAACAGTGCGGACCTTGAGGAGGTCTGCAGGCCGGGTTTTAATGAAATCGCCTTAATTCTTAGAAATGGAAAATTATCGAAGCGAGGACTGAATGTTGCCTGACGCCGGTTTCGGACGTCGCAATTAAATTGTTCGTATTCACATCGTTGCCCCATCTGAATTGGTAACCCAAGAAAGGGGATCTCTCCTTAGATCTCTAAACGTGGAAAAAGTTTACCTAAATTCCAAAAAACAGAGCAAACTTAACAGAGGCGGAGCTATTATTTGGCCCTGCCTTTTTTATATCCCCCGCACAGAATAGATACGCGCCATTCATTTCAATACTCTCAGAGGACTAAAGGGAAGACCAGTATAAAGTTTCAAAGATTCTCAATTACCAATTCCACAGGGTTGCCCACCAAATTTCCAATTCTTACTTTCAATTTTTTTGGTGATATCATTTTTTTTTGTCCCCCTGTAAGACTCAACAATTTTTTTCGTCTATGGGTAATAATGGAGGAGAAGAAAATAAGTCTCCAAAAAACAAGAAAGGAGGAGATAAAGGAAACAAAGACATAAAAGGTGGCAAATTGACACTCAACCAGGCACCAAGTCAATGAAATATTAGTAAGAACAAGCAAGAGGTAATAAATCAAAAAGGAGGAAAAACCATGAATAGCAAATCAATGAAGAGTATGTATCTATTTGGCAAGACAGTGCTGATCATAACCGTTATTTTTTTTGTTGCAACGGCGGTTGTCCATGGGGAGACGACTTATAACCTCCCGGTGATAGACGACACTTACATCAGCATTGACAGACAAAGTCTGAACTATGGAGATGCTGACGATATCTTAGTTGTGGATCGTAAAAACTATGGGTTTGTCAAGTTTGATCTCTCTATCATTCCTGAAAATCTCGACACAGAGGACATTCTGAATGCAATCCTCAGGCTCTGGGTGAAGGATGTTCAGAGTGAGGGTTACATCGACCTGTATCTGCCTTTTGGTGATTGGAAGGAAGATACCCTCACTGCATTAACGGTCCCAACTGTAAGCTCCATTTACGAGGCCACCAGTGAAGTTTCGACTCAAGATGCAGATAATTTTATCGAGATGGATATCACTGAGGTGTTTAAGGAATGGTTGGACGGGACGATGCCCTACTACGGAATTGTCCTTGAAGCATACACTAGCCAAGTAGCCCTGGCCAGCAAGGAGGATGTGAACTCTTCAGGATCGACTTCAAAAGCGGCGGAGATCAACGTGCTTGTCAAGGGAGGGGGATGTTCGGCTGGTTGCAAAGGAGATAAGGGCGACAAAGGTGACCCTGGGCTACAAGGGGTTCAAGGTCCTCAGGGCCCCAAGGGTGAGAAAGGTGATCTAGGGCCTCAAGGCCCCCAAGGTCCTCCTGGCAACCCTGGAAATACAAGTATTTCATGGACACAGATTTCTGGCAAACCGTCCGGTTTCGCTGATGGTGTAGACAACAATTCTGGAGGAGACATAACGGGAGTCAAAGCAGGCACAGGACTCACAGGTGGTGCCTCTTCGGGGAATGCGACCCTCAGCCTGAAGGTCCCAATTGTGGTGAGCGGAAATGGTACCTATGGGGTTTTCCAGGGAAAAGATACGGCCAATACAACTTTTGGTAGAATTGCCAGCGTCTGGGAAGGGGTCTACGGATCTGGCAAAGCCAAACCAGGTGTTGTTGGGCAAAGCCAAACCAGTTACGGTTTGAGTGGTCACTCTACGTCAAGCTTTGGAGTTCAAGGTACTAGTACTTCAAGCACTGGTGTGAAAGGTAAAAGTGCGAATGGAACAGGCGTTTTTGGTGAGGGTAAGTCTGGTGTAGCCGGTTATGCTTATAGTAACACGGGCGTAGGCGTGTATGGTAAGAATACCGCTGGCGGCTTTGCAGGCTATTTCGATGGTGCTGTCAAAGTGATGGGAACTGTCTACGGTAATGGTTGGGTAAGCCTATCCGACAAAAGATGGAAAAAGAGCGTTGCTCCTCTTGAAAATGCCCTCGACAAGGTAAGTCAACTGCAGGGTGTAAGTTATCATTGGAGGACCGATGAATTTCCCGAAAAAAGGTTTACTGAGGCGGCTGAAATCGGGCTCATCGCTCAGGATGTGGAAAAGATCGTCCCGGAAGTCGTTCATAGCGATAGTGATGGCTACAAATCAGTATCCTACGATAAGCTGACGGCGATTCTTATTGAGGCGGTAAAAGAACTGAAGGTGCAAAATGAGGAGTTAAGGGTGCAAATAGTGTCCTTAAAAAACAACTGAATCTGAGGCTGATTTCGAGTCATTCTCCTAAATCAGCTAAAGTCTCATAATACAAAAAAGTAAATCTCTTAATAATCTACATCCATAGCCGGGAGAGCTGAAAAGTTCCCCGGCTTTTGTCAGAAGGAAAATGAAAGATAATATAGAGATATGGCATCCCTAAGTTGCGTTGGTCAAACAAAAGGGCAGTGGAAGCCCAGAACTCAGCAAACAAATGCGCATATCCCTATACACACTGCGTTATTGACGACCATTCCCCGCCTGCTTCTGAGAATTGGTCTTCTTATGAGACTCCCCAAGGTGCGGTGGATCAATGGTACAGCGAGATAAAAGACTATGATTACGACAATCCCGAAAACAACGGGCTGCGTGGAAAACTAACTGATACGGGGCATTTTATTGCACTTGTGGACGAAAACATCACGGAAGTTGGATGTGCTAGCAACAGCAAAGGTAGCTGGTGCGTGTACACGGGTCAAAAGAGTATCTACGGTGTAGTTAAGAGTGCTGTTGAGTATGACCCAAACAAAGGATACTGGGTAGCCAGAAGAGAAGTGTGCTCAGGAATGGGGGATGATATCCTTTGGAATCATGTTTGGGGATATACCGGTGAATGGATCATGAATGGTGCCGAGTTTAATCATAAAGTGGATATAGGTTGGAAATGGCCCCCATGGGAGATTGTTGGCACGGGAGATTTCGATGAAGATTACAAAACGGATATCCTGCTGAGAAATACCAAAACAGGATCGAATTTTGTGACTTATTCAGATAGGGTTTTTTTAATTTTTGTGCGATAGTTCGGTTGACAAACTCGATAGTAGAAATATAGGATACTAACTTGACATTTCATGCTTTTTCCTCTACATAAATCTCTACTATAAGCATGCGCTTCTTTCCTGTTGATTCACCTTTATCATTCGGGTGACCGTCATTAGGAAAAACTTCGAAATGGACTATATCCCACGTTGCCGGGACAGATGTGTCGGTCTGGAACCTGAAGTATCGCGATTTGATTTCATCATTATTATTTGAGTTTTCGCCCTGTTTGACTGACAAGCAGTAGGGATTCATTGATGAAACAACATGCTGACCCAGTTCAAAAGACCTCACTGTTTTTATTGTGTTTTCTTATCACAATATTGGGCACGCTGACTTCTGCCTTCACCCAGCCGATTCAACGGATCGAGATCCCCTCATCCCCCAATCCCGTGGGCTCAGGTGCCAGAGCGTTGGGAATGGGTGGGGCTTTCATCGCTATAGCCGACGACGCCACTGCCGCTTCATGGAATCCTGGCGGTCTGATTCAGTTAGAAAAACCCGAGATTTCTATCGTTGGAGCCTATTTCCATCGTATCGAGGACAATGATTTCGGTACCAATCCCGAGGCCTCTGGTCGTCAGACAGTCGACGACGCCGACCTTAACTATTTGAGCTTCACTTATCCTTTTTCCCTTTTCAACCGTAATATGGTTGTCTCTTTAAACTACCAAAATCTCTATGACTTTCTCCGTCAATGGAATTTTTCTCTCGATCAACGTTCAACTGATTTATCGTTAAGCCAGGAGGTCGATTACGAGCAGGAGGGGAACCTGTGGGCGCTTGGACTTGCCTATTGCATCCAGCTAACCCCAGGGCTCTCCTTCGGAGGCACCCTGAATATTTGGGAGGATCTTCTGTACAACAATAACTGGGAAGAGGCTCTCGTCAGAAGGGTTCAGGCACTTTCAATGGTAACCCAATCATCTTCGCATCGAAAAGCCACGATCGCTTTTCTTCGTTCAGCGGGGTCAATGCCAATCTTGGCATTTTATGGAACACGACTGACAAACTAACCTTGGGCGTCGTCCTCAAAACGCCTTTTACCGCCGACATCAAACTTAAATCAAAATTCAAATCATCCATCCGCTTTCCGCAAGATCCGGGGGCTGGTGGATCAAGCTCAAGCACCTCAACAGAAGATCTAGATTTGGATATGCCCATGTCTTACGGTATTGGACTTGCCTACCGTTTTTCGGATCAATTGACAGTTTCTGCGGATGTATACCGAACCGAATGGGATGACTTTATTCTGAAAGATTCGCAAGGCAACAAGACTTCTCCCATAAGCGGAAGGCCCGAGAGTGAATCGGACGTCGATCCCACTTACCAGGTACGGATGGGCGGCGAGTATCTATTTATAATGCCGAAATATGTGATTCCGTTGCGCGGGGGCATGTTCTACGATCCCGCCCCGGCCGAGGGAAGTCCGGATGATTTTTTCGGGCTCAGTGTCGGCTCCGGGGTGGCTGTCAATCCGTTTGCTTTTGATATTGCGTACCAGTATCGATTTGGCAGGGATGTTGGAGAACATATTTTGGAAGGCTTTGATTTCTCGCAGGATGTGGATGAGCATACGGTCTATGCATCTGTCATTTTTTATTTTTGACAGGTTCTTTTTGGTGAGGGAGGGTGTTGTGAAATCCTTAACAAAGTTGGTGTTATATGTATGTTTTCTATGCACGATATTCTGGAGCAGCTTTGCGTATGGTGATCAAATCTTTGAAACGCTGTATCTCAATACTGAAAATCGATTGACGTCTGCTCCTATCGCGGATGGGAATTATTTTCTCGGTAATCCGGATCTGAGCCTGGCATTCTCCGGGCACCTTTCCGGGGGAAGCACCATGTCAGAAGGTCCGGTTTACATAGGCATTTGGGTGGCCGCGGATAGCGAAACTGACCCTACAGCAATATTCACAGTGACATTACATAAGAATGGCGCTTTACTGGGATCAACAACCGCAGAGATTTCGCCAGATTGGTATTGGAATTATGTGACCGTTCAAATAACACTTGACCAGTCGATCAGCCCTTCGGATGTCATTGAGCTGTCGATTTCTTCAACTGGCGAGCCTGGCGGTTGGAGGGCCCTTGGGGTTTACGCCCAGTGTAAAATTGATTTTCCAATAGATGAAACCACGCTGGTTCCGCCCGAGATTATGTCTCATCCAGAGCGTCTCATATTGATGGAAGGTGAACCAGCAACCTTTTCAGTCAAGGCGAGCGGGTTAGCTTTGACTTATCAGTGGCAGAAAGATAGCTCTGATATCGCGGGAGAAACCGATTCTAGCTACATCATAGAATCGGTCACACTGGATGATAACGGAACAGAGTATCGTTGCATTGTCAGCAATTCTGCAGGCAGTGCAACGAGTGAGGCTGCAGGGCTTACTGTTTATCCCACAGAAACTCTCTATCTCAATACTGAAAATCGACTGACGCCTTATCCTGCCACAGATACAATTTCTTATGCTGGTTATTCTGATTTGAGCCAGACCTTTTCTGGGTATATTTATGGGGGTAAAACTATTTCGGGGATTCCAGTTAATATCAGCCTAATTTTGTCGGCTTATGAGGAGTTCAACCCAACCTCAGCGGAATTTGGAGTAACATTATATAAAAATGGTACTCCCATAGGTTCGACAACGGCACAGATTTCGGAAGATAAATATTTTCCTGCAGCTGGGTATTTCCCCGGACATTTCTATAAATTTGTGCGGGTTCAAATACTACCGGCTCAGTTGATAAACCCTTCAGACAACATTGGCATATCAATCTCTTCAACTGGAGATCCCGATGATATCAGAGAACTGTCGATCGATACCGATATTCCCGAATACTGCAAAATCGATTTTCCACTCGATCCCGCCAACCTGCTTCCCCCCGAGGTTATCTCTCAACCAGAACACCTAAGGATGAGGGAAGGCATGACCGCAACTTTCTCAGTCAGGGCAGGCGGCTTCAATGTAAGTTATCAGTGGCAGAAAAATGGTTCTAATGTCGCGGGAGCTAACGGTCCTAGCTATACAATCGAATCGGTCACACAGGACGCTGACGCATCAGAGTATCGTTGCGTTGTCAGAAATTCTGCAGGTAGCGTAACGAGTGAGGCTGCAACGCTTACTGTTTATGAAGAGGACAAAATCTACCAAAGTCTTTACCTGAACACTGCCAATCGATTAACGCCTTATCCGTGTCAGTCTTCTGAGACCTATTCTGGTTTAAGTCAGGCTTTTTCTGGGCAGATTTCTGGGATTAGCGCTTTTCCTGGGCATCCGGTTTATGTCGCTTTGCTAGTGTCGGCTTATGATGAGACTGACCCAACAACGGCGGTATTTACAGTAACCCTAAACAAAAACGGTGATCCCATCGGTTCAGCAATAAAAAAGCTCCCGGAAGACAATCTGTTTCATGTTGTGACATATCGGATAGTGCCAAGCCAGTCAATAAGCCCTTCAGACAGCATTGAAATCTTAATTTTTTCAACAGGGGGGACCTGATGATATCCGGCGGATAGGCATTTCCCCCGACCATCCGGAACATTCTAGAATCGACTTTCCCCTGGACGAAAGCACCCTGCTTCCCCCGAAGATTACCTCTAATCCGGCCGACCAGGTGGTGATGGAAGGTTTAACAGCGAGTTTCTCGGTCAAGGCTAATGGCGTCCATCTGAGTTATCAGTGGCAAAGAGATGGTTCAGATATTCCAGGAGCGACAGACTGGAGCTATAGGACGGAATTACTCACCTTAGCGGATGATGGGGCGTTGTATAGCTGTATTGTCGAAAATTCTGAAGGGACTGCCACAAGTGGGGCTGCAACGCTTACTGTTTATAAAGAGGACAAAATCTACGAAAGTCTTTACCTTAATTCTGCTAATCGATTGACACCGTATCCATGTGAGTCTTCTGAATACTTTTCCGGATTAAGCCAGACCTTTTCCGGCCATCTTTCTGGGGGCGACACTATTACTGGCGCCCCGGTTTACGTCGTTCTTTCGTTGTCTGCCGCTGCATGGATTGGTTCAAGAACAGCAGTGTTTAGAGTAGCATTACTCAAGAACGGTAACATACTGGGTTCAACCGCGACAGAGATACCGGAAATCGATTCATATGATTCTCTGAACGAGAATTGGAACCGGGTGACCGTTTCAATAATACCCAGCGCGTCTATAAGCCCTTCAGACAATATTGAAATCTCGATTTCTTCAGTCGGAGATGCTGATAATATCCGAAAATTAGGGATTTCTCCTGATAATCCGGAATATTCTAAAATATATTTTCCAATAGATGAAACCACCCTGGTTTCTCCGACAATCATCTCTTCCCCCGATCACCTGACGGTGATGATTAAGGAAGGAGTGACGGCTACCTTTTCAGTCGAGGTAAGCGGTTTAGATTTGAGTTATCAGTGGCAGCAAGATGGCGTGGATATTCCGGGAGCGACTGGTTTGAGTTACACGATAGAATCCGTCACTTTAGCTGACAGCGGCTCAGTGTATTGGTGTATTGGCAGCAACTCTGCCGGAAGCGTAATCAGTGAGGCTGCAACTTTAACTGTCTTAGCCAAGACAATGTATAAATTTGAACGGATGTGGCCCATCTTAAAGCAGCCTTGGTATTTTGACGCCCCTGAAGGGATAGCCTTAGACGAAAGCGGTCATGTTTATGTGGTTGATTCTAATAACCATCGTATCCAGAAATTTACCTCGGACGGGGTGTTTATAAAGAATTGGGGAAGTCAAGGATCGGGAGATGGTCAGTTCAACTCGCCCACCGGAATAGCGATAGACGAAAGCGGTCATGTTTATGTGACTGATACGTCTAACGATCGTATTCAGAAATTTACCTCAAACGGAGCGTTTAGAGTTTGTCTGATAACCCGAACGGTTTTTAAGCCGAATTTCGGCTGAACAGAAATTAATTAATGAATTAATCATTAATTGTGTGCAGGAGTAAAAGAAAAAGATCACAGTAGATAAA
>Ga0056115_1000568_pt1 | contig 16687 bp, 14 predicted proteins | sample WorMetOlspDAHAB1_FD_77007 | JGI IMG/M metagenome (GOLD analysis project Ga0056115, IMG submission 77007) | Marine gutless worms symbiont microbial communities from Max Planck institute for Marine Microbiology, Germany - Olavius sp. DAHAB.1 ...
GTTGCGTTCCCTGTTAGTCAATGCTATCGGTAGGCAGCTTCGTTGGACGAAAAATGCCGGAATTTTACAACTTCGTCTAACTGCCGCCCAGAATTATTAGCCTTTTTTTCGTATATAGTTCCGTATTTTTTACATTTTGGCATTTGATTTGCTTTACCACTCCACCGACTGATCAGGATTCTTGTCCTGAAAAAGATTTACTCAAAGCACAGTGAATCTGACATATCGATAAAAAGGAGGGGGAGTATGTTTGAGTCACTAAAAAGTAATAAATCTTCAATAGGTTGGGAAATTCCCAAACGACTATTTATTTCACTGTTCATTTTAGCAGCTGGCAACATTGCAGGTGCTGACCAAACCAATTCACCAGTGCAGATTCATAAAAATCAGCAATTCATTGTGAAAAGTGAAACTATTAGAGTCGTAACGGCCTATAATGCCGGTGATCCCAGTCAAACAGACGATACTCCCTGCATATCGGCGAATGGAGAAAATATCTGTGACGCTTTGGCCAAAGGCCAAAAGCGGTGTGCGGCAAACTTTGTTCCACTAGGCTCACGGTTATATGTTGATAAAATTGGGGAGTGCTTGGTAACGGATCGAACCAATAAACGTTACCGTAACCGGGTAGATATTGCTATGCAAAAGGGCGAATACAATAAAGCCCGTCGATTCGGTCGACAAAAATTGCATGTTAAAATTCTCCAGCCAATTCCACAATAAAATATTCGAACTCGAGACTGTAGAAGGTGCCAATTGTATAAACCCAACCCGGGCAAGCCGGAAGCATCCCTGCCGAGTTGGGCAGTCTGGCCAATTTGCTATCGCTTTACCTCTATGACAACCAATTCTTCGGCAGCATATTTGTTGAGCTGATAAACCTGACATCATTGTCTGATTTGAATATCAGTGATAGTTACCTAATATACTTCAAATCCTGGCTTGCGAGATTATTTGAACAGTCTCAACCATTTTAGGAAAAATGCCGGAAAGCACTAGTCTGGAAAAAAACTAATTTTGATCTGTTTTAGGGGATATCACAACTTTTGTCTGAGTTGCATAATCTCAATGCAGCTGCATCTGCGATATCTTATGCTATGGCGAGTTTAGCTGTAACGGAATACCTATCATAAACTCCTCGGGAATCATGATTACTTCTCCTCCATGAAGAGGGTGTAATTATCAATGTTAAGGAGTTACAAGGAGGAAATTATGGATGTTGAAGAAATTTGGCTGCGCTTTCAAGCACACATGGAATATACGGATGAAGAGATGCAAGTCTTTAAGTCCGATCCCCTGAAGGTAAAAATGGTCACCCAAACCCCGGATTTTGTGAAATGCCGGGTGGTAGCCGAAGTGGTTGAGTCCCATGGCTGCCACGCCAAACACCAGGTCGGAGATAGGTTCGTTATGACAGCCGGCGGTCAACTGATAGAGGAAGAATGCCCCAGGAATATGTGCATCTCCGCTTTATCGGAAATAAGCAAAGTCATGCCGGCGATTTTTGAAAGGCTGATCAATAAATCAGATCCGAACTTCGAGCGAATAGATGTGGTCCAATGCCCGGATGTGGGTTTAGATAAAGGTGGATGGGGGAAAATCCTGATGAAGGTTTACGTCGAAAAAAACAAATAGAATTTTTCAATAGCCGCCTTCTCGCTTCGCGCGCTCGACAGACGCAGACGGACGCAGAAACGCTTATGCCTGAAAGGCATTGGGCTTTTGCCCGGGCAGGTCGCCCAGGCAAAAACGATTTTTTTGTCTACGCATTGTCCGCGTGTGTCTGCGGCTAATACGATTAATGGCTTAACACATCCAACCGAGTTTGCCAGCTCATTTCTTCAAATTTTATAGAGATGGTCCGATTATGACAACTGGACTAAGCGACCAAAATAATATTCCAGCGCCGCCGCCTCTTGAAGTGCCCGTCAGTGTCCACCGCGCTTTTATCTATAGCGCCTGCGCCCCGGGGTGGGGTGATATCTATGCCGGATCACGTCTTCGGGGATATGCTACGTTGTCTATATTCCTATCCTGCGCTGCCTGGTTCACCTGGACAATGGCTCAAGCTTTAAGAGCCGTTGTGAACCAGATGTTTGACAGCCTGGAGGGCCTAACGCCTTTTGTTATGCCGGAACTGCCCTTTGTATCCATGGGAATTTCTTTTTGCGGGATCTATTTCAGTTGGTTGTGGGGCCTGCTCTCGGCCGCGGAATCGGCCGGCGGCCGGCGGCATCATACAGGATATTCTCCCCAGGCCAGTGTCGCGTGGGCGGCTGCCATATCATGGTTTTGCCCCGGTAGCGGTCAGATTTACGCCGGTGATCGCCGGTTTGGATTTATTCTATTTGGCGCTTACCTGCTGGGATTTCTGCTCATCGTACCGGCCTATAAACAACTCTTCCTGAGTCTTTCCGATCTGGCAAAAAGCGGGCAGCTGCCAACGAATAACCCAATTGCAATCATCGGCATCGTCCATGAGTTAATCGTCAGGGTAGACTATAGCTTTGGCAAGGTTTTTCAGGAGTCAATCAAGTATTTTGCCGTTGCCGGCACCATGGCCGCCTTACGCCAGGGCCCCCTGAAAGCCGACACGAATTGGCTGAACCCATCATTGGCTTACGGCACGGGATTGTTTGGACTCGGTTGGCTATGTCCCGGCTCGGGCCAATTGCTGCAGGGAAGCAATAGAATCGGCTGGTTTTTTTTTTTTGCAGGCTACTTCGCCAGCAAGTTTCTGGTGGTCCTGTTACTCGGAGGCGACTTTATCGCGGTTGAAATGGCCGACACCCTGACCTGGCTGCCGATAATCGTGCAATGGGGTTCTATGATTGAAGCACCCATTGCAATGAGCATGGGAAAACGAAGGGCGCAATGATATTCGACTCATCTATCGATCTGCAGTTTAATCCATTCCGCCGGACGGTGCTTTTTACCCGCCTCGTAGCGCACCTCCACCAACATGCCTGTTTGGAAGTCTGAAAAGCTGCCATATCGGTTAGGTCGCCGCAGCCTGCTTTTATCTAAAAAGATCAGCGTGTATTCCGTGGTGTGCACGATATACGTCCTGGAAGAACCGGCCACTGTTAGAGTTTGATCTTGCGAGTTTACCTTGATAATCGTTCCGATAAGGTTGAATTTATCGGATAATCCCGGAGATTTGCCGATGGGGAGGTATAGTTCAGTTGTTTTCTCCGCGAAGGCCAGTGCTAAAAACAAGAAACCAATGCCGGAAACTAAAACCATGTAGCGTGTCACATATTTGATCATTGTTAAGGTGTCAAAACCAGTTCATTGCGCGCTTTATCCAGCATCTCAATTGCCGCTGCCACATATCTGTTGTCAAGAAAATTTCCGTGCAGCGCTTTATTGGTAAATCGCTTTGCTTCCATCAAATAACTAACCGCTGCCGGATGCAGGCCGGCGCCTTTAAGAACCATCATGCTGTCCCGGGTTTCCGCAATCGCCCGGCGCAGCAGATTTTTTCCTTCCTTCGCCGTCTGGAAATTCTTCACCGCGGCATTTTCTAATAACCGTGTACTTTGGCGGATGTTTTCCAGGCTATTGATTACTCGCAAGAAGGCCGCCACCTCCCGAACCTGGATTGCATCGAGTTTTATCGCGCTTCCCGTTTCTGCTTTAATTGACTGGCCGGCCATCGAAAATTTAAACGCATCACTATTGTAAAAGGCCACCGCCTCTTCCAGGGTTTCGACCGAGTTATTATGAAAAAATGGTCCGGTATCGGCGGCCTCGATCAGTGATGGAGTATTGAAGGTGCCGTCGCCGGGTGTACCGAACCCATCATCGAATGGCACCGGTTCACCAACCCGGTTCTGCGGCCGGTTGGGAAGGTTCTCAACGCCGGTATTAAAATTCAGGTTACCGGCATTCTTACCGAAAATTTTGGGATCGCCGTTTGCCCCGCCATTGAAATGACAGATAAAACACTTACCCCGGGCAGAATCATTAAAGATCGCCTGTCCCCTTTCAGCCGTCTTATTTTTCAAGGCTATCGGTAATATTAACTCTGCCTGTCTTCCAAGGGATAATTGATATGCCGCCAGTGCATCCAGTTCCGCCTCTGTGGGCAGTCGGAAATCCACACCGGGTATCCGGTTTAAAGTCCTGGTAAAGTGCTGAATGACGGCCCCTGCTGCAAAAGCGCGCAGAGAAGCATCGCCGGGTGCGCCGTCTCCAGACCACCCGGTAAGTGGCCCCAGCTCACTATTTACTGAAAATCGTAACCCCAGCGTATGGGGAACGCCGCGCAGGACAAAATTACGGGTAAGATCATCATACCCGTTCGCGTTTTCCAGTATCAGTCCGAATTTCCGCATCAGGAGCGGATATTCGAAATTATTTTTTAGATCCGGGTTGAATTCAGCTACAAAGAGCGGATCGTCATCCGCAAGGGTCGCTATAAACACCGGATCGATCGTGAAATTATTTTCTTTCCGGTGACAGGTTCCGCAAGTTCTGCCATTGCCGTCAAATGTCTCGCTGAAAAAGATTTCTTTACCCCTGGCAATCAATTCTTGATTCGAATCAGAATGCTCCGATAACACCGGCGGGTGACAGGCAAGTACAGCCATTGCGGTGTAAATCAGTGTCAAAATCTTTTTCATTTGTTCCTCGATGAGCTGGGCGCTTCGCGACATCAAATTGACAGTTTATTGTCGATGTTGCCGTACGCGTTGAAATTTCACAGGTTTCAGGATAGTCGGTAGCGCAGGCGCGTGTATCTTTTCTGGGTCTTGTTATTGGAAACTGCGATGGCCATAGCCTTGCGACTGCCCACCATAACTACCAGCTTTTTGCCTCGGGTAACCGCCGTATAGATTAGATTGCGCTGCAACAGGATATAGTGCTGAGTGACGACCGGAATAATCACGGCCGCATATTCAGACCCCTGGGATTTGTGCACGGATACCGCATACGCCGGCACAATCTCATCCAGATCGCTGAATTCGTAAACTACCTCCCGCCCGTCAAAATTGATCTTGACTTCTTTGTCTTCCCATTTAATCGCGGTAATCCGGCCGATATCGCCGTTAAAGACATCCTTGTCATAGTTGTTCCGAATCTGCATGACTTTATCATTTACCCGATGCGTGCGCTCACCCCGCACTATTCCTCCCTCGCCGGGATTGAGCGCTGCCTGTAATTTTTGGTTGAGGTTGCCGGAACCGACCACGCCCCGGTGCATCGGCGTCAGCACCTGAATATCATTGACCGGATCAAAGTCAAACCGCTGGGGGATCCGGACCCTAGCTAACTCCAGAATAATGTCGAGAATTTTTTCAGGATCATCCTGCTCGATAAAATAGAAATCGTTGTGCGGGTCATCCGAATCGGCAGGGCCGAGAAAAGGAACAATTCCTTCGTTGATTTTGTGGGCATTGACAATGATCCGACTTGTTTGAGCCTGGCGAAATATTTTTTCCAGCGCCACAACCGGCACCGCGGAAGATGCGATAATGTCCTGGAGAATATTGCCGGCCCCGACCGATGGCAGCTGATTCACATCGCCGACCAGGATAAACGTGGCAAACGCCGGAATGGCCTTTAACAGGTGATACATCAGGATGGTGTCGATCATCGAGGCCTCATCGATAATCAGGACATCGCAGTCAAGCGGGTTGTCTTCGTTGCGTTGAAAACCGCCTTTCTGAAAGCTGAATTCCAGCAACCGATGGATGGTTTTGGCTTCAAAACCGGAGGTTTCACTCATGCGTTTGGCAGCTCTTCCAGTGGGTGCCGCCAGCATGATTTTGGTTTTCAGTTTAGTAAAAATTTTTAAGACGGCATTGATGATGGTGGTTTTTCCGGTGCCGGGGCCACCGGTGATGATCATGGCCTTGTTTTCAATTGCACAGCGCACTGCTTGGATCTGTTTATCGGCAAGGGTGATGGCAAGCTGCCCCTGAACCCAGTCAATCGCCTTGCACGAATCAATATCCCGCACGGACTTGGGTGCGTTGACCAGCGTTTTTATACAGTCGGCAACGCTGGCTTCACACCGGTGAAATTTGGCCAGGAAAACAGCTTTATTATTTTCCCGCAAGTCAGCCGGATTGTCGTTTATATCCTCCATCACGATTACCTGATCAAGAGTCAGGTTGCCCAGGGCAATGATGACGGGCTCACGCTCAACTTCCAGGATCTGACAGCTTTTTGAAATCAACGGCTCATAGGGAAAGTAAACATTTCCTTCATCGGCCAGTTGATAAAGTACATAAAGAATACCGGCTTCGACACGCATAGCGGCATTTTTGGCAATACCCAATTTGGCGGCGATCTGGTCGGCGGTAACGAACCCGATACCAAAGATGTCGGCAGCCAAACGATAGGGGTTTTGTTTTACGACTGCGATGGACTGATTGCCGTACTGCTTGAAGATTTTAGTAGCATAGCCGGAGCTGACACCATGGCTTTGCAAAAAAAGCATAACATCCCGGATTTCCTGTTGCTCATCCCAGGCCTTGGATATCATGGCGATCCGTTTTTTTCCGATGCCCTCCACTTCGGCCAGTCGCTGGATGTCGTTTTCAATAATATCCAGGGTTTTTTTTTCAAACCGGTCCACTATGCGGCTGGCCATAACAGGTCCAAGCCCTTTGATCAATCCGGAGCCCAGATATTTTCGAATTCCATAAACAGTGGCCGGAACTTTCGTCCGATACTCCACCACCTTAAACTGCTCACCGAATTTGGGGTGGCTGTTCCATTCGCCTTTCATGTCGAGTATTTCACCGGGCATGGGTGACATCAATACCCCCACCACCGTCACAAGATCCCGTCGACCAGGCACCTTTACCTTTGCGATCGTGAAACCGTTTTCCTCGTTAGCGAATGTGATGCGTTCGATCTGGCCGTTGAGCGTGGTAGGCATTGTCTATGTCACTTTTTAGCCCCTAAAGGATATTTTTCAGATAGAGGGTCTTAAGATAAATTTGGTGTCCGGTTTCAGCATATGAAATAGATCCGCTATATACGGACCGCTCATGAGATGGACTTTCTTTGACCGGTGTTGATCTAAAGTTGCAACCCAATCAGTGTTCAGGGTATTTACTGACACCTGAAACCCAAGAATTGATTTGGATAGACAAGTTTATCCATATTAGCGCACCAACTCATGAACCCATGGCCTACTCTGGCACCCACTCGGGCACTCGCACCTCTGCATCCGGAACTGCGCCCGGTATATAGCATTTGATGTCAATCACCGGCGAACCGTCGTAGGCATCAATTTCTTCAATATGAATTATATTTCCGACAATTGAGTCTATCTTGCATAACGTAAGGGCAATGAGATTGGGTCTTCGTGGTGAGTGAGTAGCAAAAACGTCTGTTAACGGATTAGTGGGGTCTTTGCGGGGATGAACCTGTAATGTTTTGCGTTTCTCAAGACTGTCGTTCTGATCAAACCAGTAAAATACATATATATGAGAAAAACCATCAAGTCCCAACAGCGCATCCCCATATTCATCAAAAATCTCTATCCAAACATTCGCGTCCTTTTTCCGGATAATTCCCACCGGTTTGAGATAGTAAGAATCTGACATAGAATGACTTTCTTATTATGAGGTTCAGAGGTTCAGGGTTCAGGGTTCAGGGTTCAAGCCTGGTGGTTCTGGGTTCAACGTTCAAGGGTTCAAAGGTTTAAGGTTTAGGTTGCGGTTAAACTTTCAGCCTTGACCTTTAAGCCTTGAGCTTTGAGCTTGCCTTGCCCGCTACAAGCCACTTTATCGTCGCAGCCCGTCCATTACTCCTCTTTTAGTTCTTCTATATCGGCATAATAATCCAGTGCCTCCGGATTGCTCAATGCGTCTTTGTTGAGCACGGGTTGGCCCTGAACCACTTTCTTTACCGCCAGTTCTACCTTTTTCATGTTCAGGGTGTAGGGAACTGCCGGTACACTCAGTATTTTGGCCGGCACATGCCTGGGTGATGCATTGATACGGATCGTTTGCTTGATTTTATTTTTTAATTCATCGGTTAATTCTTGGCCGGCAGCCAGTTGGACAAACAGGATAACCCGGATATCGTTTTTCCAGTTTTGACCGATCACCACACTGTCATCGATTTCATCCATCTGTTCCACCTGGCGATAGATCTCAGCGGTACCGATGCGAACGCCGCCCGGATTCAGGGTGGCATCAGAACGGCCAAGCATCACCACCCCGCCGCGGTCGGTCACTGTTACGAAATCGCCATGCCGCCAGATGTTGGGGTAAACGTCAAAATAAGCGCTGTGGTATTTGTGGCCATCCGGATCGTCCCAGAAATAAATCGGCATGGACGGAAACGGTTTGCAGCAAACCAGTTCGCCCTCTTCGTTGACCAGCTCATTTTGCTTCTCATCAAATGCCCTGACGTCCATTGCCAACCCACGGCATTGCAGTTCACCGGCATAAACCGGTCCCATGGGGTTGCCGAGGGCAAAACACCCGTTCAGGTCGGTGCCGCCGGCAATGGATGCCAGCTGGAGATCCGCCTTGACCTCGTTATAAATATATTCAAAACCTTCGATGGAAAGCGGAGAGCCGGTGGACAGCACTGCCCGCAGTGGGGCTAAATCATAAGTTTTGCCCGGTTCGACGCCGGCATTGATCAGGGCGGCAATATAGCCGGCGCTGGTGCCGAAAACGGTAATTTTTTCATCCTGGGCCATCTCCCACAGGGCAGCGGGATGCGGATGAAAAGGATTGCCGTCGAAAAGAACCAGGGTGGCACCGACCGCCAAAGAGCTGGTCAGCCAGTTCCACATCATCCAGCCGCAGGTACTGAAATAGAAAATAGTATCTGCCCGTTTTAAGTTTGTGTGCAGCATCAGCTCTTTTAAATGATGGATTAAAATTCCTCCGGCACTCTGAACCATGCATTTGGGCAATCCGGTAGTGCCCGAGGAATACATAATATAAAGCGGATGTTCGAATGGCAGCTGCTCGAATTCGATATCAAGATTAGACTGCGCAGATTTAAAGGCTTCATAGTGGACAGCATTGGGAAGGACGCTGAGATTCGGTTCGGATTCGGTATAGGGGACCACGACCACTTTCTCGATGGATGGCAGTTGTTTTATGATTTCGGCAATCCGTCCCAGGGAATCTAATTTTTTGCCCTTGAAAAAATACCCGTTGGCGGTAAACAGAACCTTGGGTTTGATTTGCCCGAATCGGTCCAGCACCCCCTTGATGCCGAAATCCGGGGAACACGACGACCAGACTGCTCCGATGCTGGTCGCCGCCAGCATGGCGATCATGGCCGCCGGCATGTTCGGCAAAAAGCCCACCACCCGGTCACCGCTGACCACACCGGCGTCTTTTAGCGCCCGGGCCAGACGGGCCACCTCATCGTAAAGTTCGGCATAGGTCATCCGGGTTGATTCCTGCCCTTCGCCCTTAAAAATCAGGGCCACCCGGTCGTCCCGGTAGCGTAGCAGATTTTCCGCGAAGTTAAGACGCGCGCCGGAAAACCAACTGGCGCCCGGCATTTTGGCGGCATCATCAATCACCTCATCATAGGGGCGGGATGCAATAATATCGGCATATTCCCACATAGTCGCCCAAAAATCCGCAATGTTTTCAATCGACCATTCGTAAAGGGATTGGTATTCGTTGAAACTTTGATTGAATTTTTGATTGACGATACCCATGAAACGGTACATGTTTGAATTTTTAATCTGCTCTTCCGAAGGCTGCCACAATAATTTCGACATGATTTACCCCCATATAGAATTTAGTATATTCGTCAGTAGGTCGTTTTAACGACATCGGATTTTTAAATAGCCAAGAATTAACACGAATTTTCACGAATCTGATTTACCCAAATGGCCAAGCTTATGTCTATAGCAAGCATTAGAGTTTATTCGTGTCAATTGGCGGCTAACCATATTTTTTATATTTATCGGCTTTTTACCTTCATCTGCATTCAATAGTCAAGAAAAGCTATTGAAAAAAATGCAAAGGTTCACAGGTTCAGAGTTGACTTTGTTCATCGGTTGCTACAAGTCCAGGCGACACCATATTCAAACGCCAGACTCGACTTCCTGAAACCGTCTTATTAAATCATGTTATTATTTGTTCCCAACATGGATTATTCAAACTTTAATATTGATGAATTCGTAAAAAGTCGAATTCATCATGTATTTGGTGTTTCGTGTTTGGTATTTGGCACGACATATCGTATGTCATATCAGTCTATTAGATCAATAAACACCAAACACCAAATACTAAACACTTTCGTAAAGAGGCCGATTTTCGGCTTTTTACGAGACCGTCAATATTAAAGCTTGCAGGGGCTAAGGATTTCAGCTATCAGTATTGGCTGTCTTAATACATAGGTCCCTTTGAAAGCGGAATTATGAATTAAGATGACTATTTAAAAGCCGACGAAGCGATCCGTCGGCGGCGGACCACCATTCGTCATTCTTCAATCTTAATTCGACATTCCAAAGGAGTGCCCATGAAAGTAGTTGATCTGAGATCCGACACCCTGACCCGCCCAACACCCGCCATGTCAAAGGCCATGGCCGATGCAGATGTCGGCGATGATGTATTCGGTGAAGACCCGACCGTAAACAAACTGGAGAAGATGGCTGCCGAGCGACTGGGAAAAGAAGCCGCACTATACGTCGCCAGCGGCACCATGGGCAACCTGGTCAGTCTGTTGGCCCACTGCGGTCGGGGTGAGGAGATTATTCTGGGGAGCCTTTCCCACACATTTTTCTTTGAACAGGGCGGGTCGGCTGCTGTCGGCGGGATTCATCCGCGTACTATTCCCAACCAGCCGGACGGCACCCTGCCCTTGCCGGAGATTGAAGCTGCGATTCGAGCCGACAATATTCATTTTCCGCAGACCCGGCTTATTGTGCTCGAGAACACCCACAATCTTTGCAGCGGCTATCCCCTGGATATCGATTACATGCAAGCGGTGGGGAATATTGCCCGACGCCACGGTTTAAAAATCCATGTAGACGGCGCCCGTTTTTTCAATTCGGCGGTTGCACTGGGGGTTACACCTGACCAATTGGCCACCGAAGCTGATTCGGTATCTTTCTGTCTGAGCAAAGGACTCGCGGCCCCGGTCGGTTCAGTGGTATGCGGCAGCCGGGATTTTATTGCCAGAGCGCGCCGGGCACGCAAAGTTGTGGGAGGCGGCATGCGCCAAGCCGGTGTGCTGGCCACCGCCGGAATCGTGGCCCTGACCGAAATGGTTGACCGCCTGGCAGATGACCACGCCAACGCCCGTAAATTGGCTGAAGGTCTGGCCGAAATGCCCGGGTTGGCAATCGATCTATTTCAAATAAAGTCCAATATCGTCTTTTTCGAACTCACACGGCATGACATGGCGGTCGAACAACTGGTGAAATTAATTAATGATGAGGGCGTCCGAATGTTGCCGGTCGGAGCAGGTCGCATTCGAGCCGTAACCCACTACCATATCTCAGCAGAAGATATTGATTATACGCTGGGGGTATTTTCGAAGGTAATGAAGGCATAGCGGAGAGAGCATCTAGCAAAGCGGAGAAAAATCAAGTACAATCGACTGATCAAAAGGTGCAAGGTAAAAGGTATCTCTATTTTTATCAAAATTCAAATAATCATTCAAAAAATATATAGGGGAAGCGATTTAAAATTTTATACATTACACATGCAACTCAAAATGGTATAATGATTGTTAACTTGGAGAGTACTGTCTATTAATTAAAGAATTCTCTCATACTCATGTTGAATTGATTAACAGAGTTAACTGGAATGGAATAGGAGGTAGTTAATTGCAGGAAAAGAAGAAAAAATACCTCAAACCCAAAATCAACAGAATAAAAATAGATGCTAAGACCGCTGTTTTAAATGTTTGTAAAGTTTCTCATGGACCAGGAGGTCCCCTCAACAAGAATTGTCGGGGCGGCGTGGGGGGCATATGCCGTGAACCAGGTTCTTAATCCTATATAGGTTTTCGGTCGAAAAAATTTAAATCAATTTTCTGTCTAATTTTATCTCTTTGCCTTCGATTATAATCTTCAAACCGTGTCCTAATATATTCCGGTCCTCTGACAGTCGGTTTGAATAGCCTTGACTATCGATCCTGCCTCTGATAATCAAAGCATTGTCATTTCCGCAATTTGAGCATTTCATCTCCAGGGCGACTGCAAAATCCGTTTCCCAATCCGGCAGTATCATTAGACCGCTTCATAATTGCTCTTTTTAATTCTTTTTCGATCATATTCATCTGCTTGTCAGGGCCTGTCATGGACAAAAGAGACATACTTTATAAATTTCCCCCTTTAATGGAAAACGTGCTTCTGATTCTGCACGAGTTTCAAAACAGCAACCCATATCATTATCTGTCTGAAAATGATCTTGCAATGATTGCCGAATACTTAAATGTGTCTTACGGCTCGATATACGGGTTGGTGGGCTATTACTCCATGTTTAGCTTAAGGCCCCGCGGAAAACATATAATTAGAGTATGCTATTCGCCGGTATGCCAGATGGCGGATTCGAATGATATTTTGGCTAAACTTCGCAAAAATCTTAAAATTGATATCGGTGAAACCACTTCAGACGGCTTGTTTACCCTGGAGACAACAGAGTGCCTGGGACAATGTGATTCGGCCCCGGGCATGTCGGTCGATAAGAAGTTCTATGGAAATCTGACTGCAAAAAAAATTAAGCATATTCTCAAGGACTATTAGAATCAAGCTGTATGGACATATTAAGGAATTCAGGGAATGAGGAATTTAGAATCTTAGTTGTGAATTCTTTGCATTTTATGAAAAAACTTATTTATTACGAAAACACAAAAGTTGGAAAACCCGAAATTTTTCTTGGCTTCTTTTCGTGCTTTCGTCATTTCGTGCTTTCGTGATTGATCTTTTATGGTTCCGGCTTGTCCGGGTTAGGAATTTAGGAATTGAATAGGAATAATTCAGGAATATAGGATTAGGATCAAAAGACCATGGTACACGAACACCGAATCGCATTGAAAAACGCGGGTCGAATCAGCCCCGAAAATATAGATGATTACATTGCCGTGGGCGGCTATGCCGCGTTGCAACAGGCAATGCAAATGCCCCCGGAAAAAATCGTCTACGAATTGATTCAATCCGGTTTGCGGGGCAGAGGCGGCGCCGGGTTTTCAACCGGGATGAAAAAAAATTCACCAGTGAGGCTTCCTGTATCCTGCTCGAATGCATGCGCTATATCGTATGCAACGCAGATGAGGGTGAACCCGGCACGTTCAAAGACCGCATTATCATGGAGCAGGATCCGCATCTGTTAATTGAGGGTATGATTATCGCCGCCTATGCCGTCGGCGCTGAGAAAGGCTATATTTATATTCGCGGTGAGTATCATCAGTCCGTTGACATGGTCTGCAAAGCGCTCGCAGACGCAGCCAAACGCGGGTTTCTAGGTAACAATATTCTGGATTCCGGCTATTCACTGGGCATTGAAATCAAATTGGGGGGCGGTTCGTATCTATGCGGCGAAGAATTTGCCCTGCTGGAATCCATCGAGGGCAAAAGAGGCTACCCGCGAATCAAGCCGCCCTATCCGGCCGAAAAGGGATTGTTCGGTATGCCCACCTTGATCAACAATGTCGAAACATTATCCCATATTCCCGCTATCATCCTGAATGGAGTCGATTGGTACAAAAGTATCGGGACTGAAAAGTCACCCGGCACGAAAATATTCTCAATCAGCGGCGATGTGAAAAACCCGGGATACTTCGAGGTTGAAATGGGTATAAATTTAAAGGAGCTGATCTATAACCTGGCCGGCGGCATTAAAGACCGTAAGAAATTTAAAGCTGCATTAATCGGAGGCGCTGCGGGAACGTTCGTACCGGAGTCATTTTTAAGAATCAGCATGGACTTTGATTCCCTGCAGCAAAAAGATGCGGTATTGGGCTCCGGTGCCGTCATCGTGATGGCCGAAGACAGGTCCATCCTTGACATGCTGCATTCAATCTTACGTTTTTTTGGACACGAATCCTGCGGCAAGTGTGTCCCCTGCCGGGTGGGCACTCAACAGTTGTTGATGCTGCTGGAAAAAATTATCGCAGACAGAGACAACAACGGTTATAGCATTGATGCATTGCTGGAGCAGTCGGAGCTTATGGCCAAAACGTCATTGTGCCCGCTGGGCCAATCCCCGGTATTGCCGATTAGAAGCGCCATACAGCATTTTCGAAATGACTTCGAGCATCCATTGAACAATTCAGGGGCTTCAGTGCGATTGGAATGATGGAAAGGAGGATGCAGTTATCAAAATATGGATACTTTTCCTATCCAAAAACCAACAATCCACAACAGGACAAACAGGACCACCCGGAATTAAACAGCAGTTTAATTATGAAAGATATGGCAACGATCACAATTGACGGGAAAACCTTCAGCGCCGGTAGCGGGGAAAATCTGCTGGAAGTGGCACGGCGCAATGATATACGGATCCCAAGTCTCTGTTACCACCGCAAACTGACGCCGACCGGTGCCTGCCGATTATGTATCATCAAGATAAAAGGCATGCGGGGACTGATCGCCGCCTGCACCGTGGCGATAACGGAGGGCTTGGAGGTAACGGCTTTTGACGAGGAACTGGAAGACACCCGTCGTTACCTACTGGACTACCTGTTGTCCGAGCATAATGAAGCGTCGGATTTAAGTTATGATGATGAACTCAAAGCCCTGGTGACCAGGTACGGATTGGACGATGCCTCAAAGCGACAGTTTCCCCCCCTCTGGAAATCACTTGGATACCCGATTGATGACAGTTCGCCGGTGCTGACCTACGATGCCTCCAAGTGTATCAAATGCTTTCGGTGCATCAAAGCCTGTGATGAGGTGCAGGGAAAAAATGTTTTGTCCTTTGCCGATCGGGGAATCACCTCATATGTCATTGGGGGGTTCGGCGTCTGGGGAGAATCGGAATGTGATGGTTGTGGTGAATGTATTCAGCTTTGTCCCACCGGAGCGCTAGTGGAAAAACCCAATAGGGATATTCTCAAATCCACCACACTCGATCGGCGCATCAATACGATTTGTCCGTACTGCGGCGTCGGCTGCCAGTTGGAATTGGCAGTCAAAAATAATCGAATTGTGCGCGTCAACGGCGTAGAGGGTGTAAAGCCCAATGATGGCAGGCTTTGCATAAAAGGCCGTTTCGGCTATGAGTTTGTCAGCAGCCGGGACCGGTTGACCCGGCCTTTGATTAAGAAAAGCGGTCGGTTCGTCGAGGCCGGCTGGGACGAAGCCCTGGATTTAATCGCCGCAAAATTTAAGGCCGTCAGGCAAAAATACGGCAACGATGCCCTGGCCGGCTATGCATCGGCCAAATGCACCAACGAAGACAACTATATCTTTCAAAAATTTATTCGCACTGCCTTTGGAACCAATAATGTGGATTATTGCACCCGCCTCTGTCATGCATCGACGGTTACCGCAATGCTGCGTTCTTTAGGGGATGGAGCCGGGTCCAACTCTATTGAAGATTATGAGACGGCCGACTGCATTTTAGTGATCGGAAATAATATGATCGAAACCCATCCGGTCACCGCCACTTTTGTCAAACGCGGCATTGCCAATGGAGCTAAACTGATCGTCATCGACCCGAAGTGGACACCGCTGGCTAAATTGGCAGATGTCTGGCTTCAGCCGCGCCTGGGGACTGATGTGGCTCTCCTCAACGGACTCATACATATTGTCATCAGCGATAATCTAATCGACGAGGAATTCATCCGCAACCGGGTGGAAGGCGGGCTGAAGTCTTTTGAGGAACTTAAAGACACGATATCCAATTACCCGCCCGCAACCGTGGCAGACATCACAGGAGTTGCCTCGGAAAAACTTCAGGCCGCCGCCGGAATGTATGCCGGGGCAAACAGGGCGCTGATTGCGACCGGCATGGGAATCAGTCAGCAGATTACCGGAACCCACACCGTCTTTTCACTGATTAACATGTGTCTGATTACCGGTCAAATCGGCAAAGCCGGTTCCGGTATAAATCCGCCCCGTGGGCAAAACAATGTTCAGGGCGCATCTGATGTGGGGTGTTCGCCCATCATGTATCCGGGTTACATCCCGCTCACGAATGATAAAAATCGCAGGAAGGTTGCCGCAGTCTGGGGTTTTCCATTTGAGGCTCTTCCCGCCGATATCGGACTGACCACCGTCGAGATTATGCAAGCCGCCCACGACGAAAAGGTAAAAGGATTGTATATCATGGGGGAAAACCCGATGCTGACCGATCCCAATCAGAACCATACCCGCGAAGCCTTGCAGCGGTTGGATTTTTTGGTGGTGCAGGATATTTTCCCGACCAACACCACGGCCTTCGCCAATGTCATTTTGCCGGGCGTTGCTTTTGCTGAAAAAAACGGCACCTTCGTCAACAGTGATCGGCGGGTGGGCCGTGTGCGCAAAGCGGTAGATCCACCCGGCGAAGCCCGACAGGATTGGCAGATAATTATTGAACTCGCCCGACGGATGGAAATTCCTGTTAAGCGCTATCAGGATGAATCGGAAATCTTTAATGAGATTGCGGCCGTGACACCGATCATGGCAAGAGTACCAGAAAAAAATCAACACTTTTTTTTCACTTTTTTTTGACAACACTCTCCCTGTCCGGATTGAACCGTTTTTTTTTAAGTTTTATTGAACCGGAATTAGCAACTGCAATCA
>Ga0056115_1000570_pt1 | contig 16660 bp, 8 predicted proteins | sample WorMetOlspDAHAB1_FD_77007 | JGI IMG/M metagenome (GOLD analysis project Ga0056115, IMG submission 77007) | Marine gutless worms symbiont microbial communities from Max Planck institute for Marine Microbiology, Germany - Olavius sp. DAHAB.1 ...
CATGCAGCGTCTTAATAGAATGTGCATTCATGACTGAGGCAGCCTGGCGTAGCCTATATGTTAGTTTCGCTTATAAGCACGCTTCGCTTATATGCACTTCACTATCACGGCCGAAGGCCGTGCATATAAGCGGAGTGCACTGTACTACGCTCCGACTACGATACTCCAAATGTTATTTGATCTAGGTTATAGGTTATCATGTATTTCTGTGTCATATCTTCAAGTCCACCATTTTTGCATAGGATATTAAGCGATTATGAACTTGAATGTTTGTCGTTACAATCAGTGACAGAAATGCTATATATTACACCAACAAACAAGGCTGGTATCAATAACTGACATTTTAATGTTGATAAATGAGCTGTTGAATGTATAAGCTAACATAATAAACTTCATGACTGGGGAACTTTTTCTTTGTAAAAAAATTAAATAATCTACTCTTGAGACTATTGTTTTCATTGCATTTGCTGTAACAATTGTTACGACTGTTCAAGCAAGTTGCTTACAGTCAGTGCATTGTACACTGTAGACAATAAACATAAGTTGCTCGTGTCACGTGAGTATTGTGAGTGGTGCATATGATAACGGACAGTTCACGGGTGTGGTTATGAATTGTATCGGAAGTTCAGCCTGTCCTGCAAAACCCATCTGGGCTTGTACAAAGATCCATACAGATTCTTCTGATATTTACTCAAAACTCTGCATTACTGTTGTGTTGCTGCAGCTGCCTCACATGTCGCCGTACATCCGATTCTGCAGTTGTCAACTCAACAGCGCTGCATTCCTTCAGAAGAAAACCGAAACGGACAATAAATTCAACGAAGCACACGCAGTCTGCAGCTCTTCATGATTTCTTTTGATGTTTCTTCCATTTTATGATGAAAAAATAACGAAAACTAATTATGCAGATAGTTTACCTACTTGTTATGTTATTGACAGTTTTCTCTGTATCAGTAGTATAACTGGTGGAGTTAACTGATTGTATTCTGAGTGTGCCATTTCTTATTCTCAGCTGATACCAACTTTTCCATTCAAAGGTGGGAAGACAACGCATATGCAGTTGTAGTGATGAACTGTGGTGGTGTGACGAATTGCAGAAATGCTGTCAGAATGCCCGTACGAAGGGAATGCCTCTCAGCAGCTTCCTGTTGAAGCCAATGCAGCGCGTTACCCGATATCCGCTGCTTATAGAGAAGGTGACGTCATGTTTTGGTTCACGTGATGTGCAATTACAGTGTGTGAGTGATTGCTGTGATGCAACTCTGGATGCAGGTGTTATCTGTTGTCAAGTGTAATACAAGTGGTATCACAGTGTATGGTTCTAAGTGTAAACTGCTCAGTTGGTCATTACTACTGCACATGATTAAAGTTTGTCTGTAATAATTGAAATTAACAATGACTTATGAGTATTGGCTTCCACCTGCAGGTATGGGTGTACTGTTACAATGCTAGTGTGAAGACAAGTATGGAGATGATAGAATTTGTGTGTTAAAGTTTGTTTGTCTGTACAGCTGAGATATGTGGATGATGTGTGTAGATATTACAGCATACACCGGCCGATCATCCCGACCACCACAATCTGAAAGAAGCGTTGGCCAAGTCGACGGAGCTGTGCAGTCAGGTGAATGAGGGAGTTCGTGAGAAGGAGAATTCTGACCAGTTGGAATGGCTTCAGAATCATGTCCAGTGTGACGGTCTCCCCGAGGTAGGCGCCGCCCACCGTCTATGTGTGTGTGTGTCTATGTGGTGCTCGCACGATTTCGACGTCTCCAACGGCACCAAGCAAGGCTGCGTCCTGACGCCTTTGCTGTTCATATTTTCTTTTCCTTGATGCTACGAGTAGCATTTCAAAACTGCAAAGAAGGCATTCCTATCGCATGGATGGTGATTTGTTTAACATTAGGCGCCTGCTTGCCACGACAAAGCTTCAGACAACCGTCATACGCTTGTTTGCTGACGACTGTGTCTTGGTCGCACACTCGCAACATGCTGTACAGTCCTTGTTCAACCGCTTCCATGACACAGCCAAACGGTTTGGACTGACAGCGTGAAAAAGATGGAGGCAATGCATCAGACATACCCAGTGTCCCAGGACGCGTCAGCCAGTGTGATGACAGGCTGCAGTCTGCTCAACTCCGTAGACAGAGTTTGCTACCTTGGCTGTTACCTGTCAAACAGCACTGCCATTGACAATGACATCACAGCAAGGCTCTCCAAAGCCAGTGCTGCATTCGGCAGGCTACAAGAGCGGCTCTGGAATGAACACAGTGTGAGCCTACAAACAAAAGTGAGTGTATACCATGCTGTAGTACTGTCCTCTCTGTTGTATGGCTGTGAGACATGGACAATCTACCAACGTCATGTTCGAATGCTGGATCAATTCCACATGAAGTGCCTTCGCAGGATCGCGCACATTAAATGGGAAGACCGTATGCCTAACACTGTGGTTCTCGAAAAGTGCGGTACAACCGGTATTTAAGCTGTCCTCTTACAAGCCCAGTTTCGCTGGGTCGGTCACGTTGTCAGAACGGAAGACTACAGGATTCCGAAGCAAGTCTTCTTCGGCCAACTCGCAACAGGAAAGCACTTGGCAGGCGGACCACTGCAACAATACAAAGACAGCCTGAAGGTCAACCTTAGAAGGTGTTCACTTGATCCTAAACTCCTCTGTTTGGACGCCCAGAATCGTTCTGGCTGGCGGTCCACGTGCCGAGCTGCAATCGCGGAGTTTGAAGCTGCTCGCGTCGAGGCACTACAAGACAAAAGAGCTCGTCGCAAGCAAGCTGTTCACACTGGAGCGTGGGCATGTCCATCAAGTTTTCGCATTTGTTCATCTCGCATTGGACTCTTTGCCCATGTGAAGACTCATCCGAAATGAAGCAATCCATCGGCTCGACGGTGCAGTCCATGTGTGTGTGTGGGCAGTGTGACAATGACAATCGAAAGTAGTACAAATACGTGTGCATAACCACTAACCAACGAGACACTAAATCTAATCCTAAGCCTAACCCTACTACTAAACAGTACACAATAGTGAGCATTCAACTAAATCATCGTCATCATTATCAGATACGTTCTGGGACGTGCAGCCAGTGAAGGCTGATGAGCACTGGGATAATGTGTTCTGACCGTCGAATTCTTAAAAATTGGCTGAGCAGCCTATGTATCCAGAGAAGTTCATATGAGACAGTGTTGTTGCACCATTTTAATGCTTTCCATTTTCATTGTCACTCTGTTAGTGTGTGTTTTGTGTGGTTGGCAACTTTGTTGACGTCGTACTGTTCTAGCGCTATTTGTAGAAGGTCAAATACATGACTAGTGAAGAAATATAAAGCAGACAAAGCTTCTTATACTTTGTGTTTATGTTCATGCATTGCAGTCAGCTAGTCATGCTGTGTGTTTTGTTGTAGAAACTAACATTTAATTCAGCAACTAATTGTCTCGGTCCAAGGAAGTACATCCACAGTGGAACACTGTACAAGGTATTGTACACGCCACATTTTCCTTTCACTCAAGTCCTTTACTAGAAACTTTTGGCAAATTGTCTGCTTAAGTTTCAAACGAATGTATGCCTCAGTTTTGATCGAAGATGAAGTTAGTTACATGTTCATATGTTGCGAATGCATAACACCATAACTGAACGTTGATGTTGCAGTTAAAAGTGGGTTAGTGTAGAAGTTTTCATTGATAAACAGTAGGCTTTGGCACAAATTGAATTCTCGATAACTGGTTGTACTTTCAACAAACCTACAATAGATAGAGTGAGTCAGTTGAATGTCTGAGCAGTGGATGAGTCGTGGCACTGTGACTGGCTGTTTGCAGTCGCTGCACTTTGATTGGCTGTCATTCATTGTAGAAGAAGAGTGGGAAGGAGCTGATTGGCATTCTGTTCAACGACTTCTTGTTGCTGACTCAGTCACAACGACCGCTCGGTGCTATTGTGTCCATCTTTCGACTCGACTCCAAGGCTCCGCTGCAGTTCAAAATGTATCGCAGTGTAAGTCGACTTCATCGAATCTCCTTTTTTGTCATTATGTTGCCACACTTTGTTGCTTGGTTTGTTTAGCAAATGTCACATTGCACGTTCTACTCTAGTAATTTATACTTTGTTCTTTGTTTTCTACTGTTTTCCAGTCAGTGCATTCAGCCTGACACATAAACCGTCTCAGTGCATGTTATTGACATGCTGGGATTGAGACTAGGATTTGCGGAGTTTAAGTCCATAAAATGAATGCTGTTATTATTTTGGTATCGATGTTCCATATTCTACAACAGTGCCATTTTTTCTGTTTTATATTTTGTTAAGAAACAGTCGCTTTACCGAAGAATTGATCATAAACTGTGTTTGTACGAATTTCACGTTACAGCCGATATTTCTGAATGAAGTGATGCTGCGGAAGCTGCCAGATGACGATCCTGATGGAACGATTTTTCATTTGTCACACATCGAACATCTCTACAGTTTACGTGCACCGAGCACCGCTGAAAGGCTTGTTGCATTTGCAGACGTTACATTTCATTGTAATTGTGCTGTGGTCAAAAGTGGTTAGTGTGTTTCACCATGCAGATGGAACTGTTTTCAGTAAGTGTGTAAACGATAATGTTCGGATTACGATCATTGCATGGGAGACTGTTGCTTTCAGTTGAACCAGCAATAAGCTTGTGTTGAATGGCGTTGTAACTGATGAGCCTGTGTGTGTGCGTGTGTGACTTGACTTACTAGGGACTCGTGGGTTCGGAAGATCGAGTCAGCATCGAAACATTATCTGGACACTGAGAGGAAAAAACGCGAGCGAGCTCACCACGGTACTCTTCCTGGTTATTGCAATGTGGCTTAGATTTGGTAAACTGTGGTTCATTGTGTGACAGTAAAAACTGTTAAATTTGTAAGTAAGAGGTTACGGTAATTCCATAAAATAATGCCGTTCTGGAAGGTAAAGGCAATTTGTTTAAGCAGTTTTGTGTAGCAACAAACTTGAACTGGATTTGTGTGGCTGTAATGACAGTTCATGGTCAACAGTCTCGTATTATTGTCACTGAATCTATTCTCAGTAGTTTACGCTGCCTGTGATAATTTGGGTAAAGAATGTAATGTTTCTGTTTGCGAATGCAGCGTGCGTATCAAGCTACGGCAGTGTAGGTCGACTGCTAGTAGTCATGCTTGAGGGTGCAAGTCTGAAGGCTTCTGACGATGATGGTAAGACAGACTGGATGATGGCATTTGCTGACGGTGGCTGCAGCCGTCCATCAGTGCTGACATACTCTGCTGTTTATCTGCTTTCATTTCTTGTTGCACAGATCGTTGGTGCTAAAAGTGCTAAATGACTATTTTAAAATGAAATGTGACGCAGAACTATGTCAGTGTTGCATACTTTCATGTACAACTCGGGAACTTCGCTTGACACGCTGCTGCACGCCTGCTTTGCTTGTCCTCACGTGCTATACAGTCGCACCTGCCGTTCGCTTATTTTCTGTTTCAGCAGATGTGAGATGTGTGCGTGTGAGTGAATGTAATGTATCGCTGTTCTTCGGCAGAAAGAAGATCGGTCACTGTTGGAAGACTGCTTGTTGTGATAGTTGAGGGTGCCAGCCTGAGTATGGGTGATGACGGTATGTGTGCACCTTCAGTTGCTATTCTGTTGAACATGCGAAGTTGGCGGCTTCTGCAATATGATCTGATACCATATGGAGGCAATCAGTTTCCAGTCTATTTATGAACTTACATAGAGCTGCACAGCTTAGCTGCTAATGTTAACTATTAATGTATGATCAGTTGTTGGAAATAGATGACAGTGTCTACAGTGTGTGTTGCTGATTCTTGACTTTGGTGATTCTCTGCATTTGCATCACTTCATTGTGTACAGTGTGCGCCCGATGTGTTTGTGCGTGGCCAGTCGTTCGTGGTGACCGCTAGAAATTCTTTGCATGCTTGTCATTGATTCTCTGTCTGTGAGAGCTTTTTCATATTCACTTGTCAAGAGGCCATCTGTCTCTTGCTTGATTTGTTGGCATTAACATGTCATTTATATACATTGAACCTGTCCACTGTTGCTGACCTCGCTTTCCCAATTGTGGCTGCACGAGTCTGGAACACTCTGTCGCCGGACGTTCGCTCATCCAGTTCTTTATTCAAGCGTCGGCTTAAGACTGAGATTTTCTCACTAAGCTTCCCTGACTAATGCAACTGCATCAATTTTCGTCTCGTTTGCAAGGTGGCCTTGCAGCTTTGGCTTATGCCACCCTAATCTAATTCATTCTATTATTATTATTATTAAATGACAGGTGTTTATTTAACTGCATTAATGTGCACTCTTATTTGTCAGTGTGAACTCAGCTGCTGTGTTATTAGTAAGATATTTCGTTAACTGTTCATTGTGAATTTCTTGCTAATTTAAAGACCCAGACTCTTTTCAGGTGCATAACTAGGACAGTCATTCAGGTCGTCATCTTGGATAAAACAGCGTCAGTGACCAGAACGTCCAGGTTAAGAATTGGAAGAAACTTTGCATAGAAATAGTCTCATAGAGGACTGAAGCTTCAAACATTAACTTATGAAAAAGTGTTACATAACATTGATTGTGTACATGCAGCACATGTATACACTCCTTTCTAAAGTTACAGGCTAATTTTCTTCGTGTAAATTCATTTTACAGCACTTATCATTTGGTAGCCATCTAAGCCATGTTTAAGCCATTTTAATGAACAGCTCTTATCAATCTAGGAGTAATATTAGCAGTATTTGTTTATTTTTAGCTGAATCACTCTTGGTAATTACTGCCAGTAAACCACATTTAATTACTGATGCAAAATAGTTCATGTGCTTGCACTTTGTGGTCAACGTTTTTCTATGATTCTGTTTATTGTGTGCTGCATGCAAATTTTGCTGTATCCTGCATCTGTCTGTTCATCACATTTCATGCACTGTTTCTCAATGACTGAAATTATTGTTAAACTTTTCCACTGCTTGGTGGTCTTATATTAAAACTGTCTTTAGATGGCTACTCCTCTGTGCAGGCTGTAAACATAGTATGGAATAGCAGTGCACATTTTAAAGCTAGTAATTCACGGTGTCATGGAAATGATAACGACAGTATGTAGCTATTGTAATTGAGCGAACTATTAAGATATTCCAATCGAAATAGAAAGTTAACAACAATCTAGGAAAGTCTTACCAAACTTCTCTTGTTAACTTAACTACTTGTGTTTTAGCCAGCAATAGACAAGGAATACTATGTCAAACGACGAATGTGAAACCACCAAATAATCTGCTTCCTTGAATTATCCTCTTGTGAGGTTATGTGTTGTCTAAATAATGTTCTCTCGTGTAGCATCGCATGGTATCTTGGCTGGAAATTGGAACAAAATAACAGCATTTTGAATCGACTGCTAATATATAAGCAGATTTTCTCCTTAAATACTGCATCACTACATGTTGTCTGAACTTGTTTCAAACGTGCTCGTTGTCGTTTTTCTTGACTGCTAATGCGACTAACAAGCCACTGCACTTTTCAGGGCCGGGTTAAGGAATGTTTGAACATGTCCCCAACATTTGTCAATTCGGCCCTGGCACTCTTTAAGTCATTAAAACTGATCAAGTTTTCACAATGTCAGCATTGTTGTGTACTGTTTGCCGGTGACAGGGAAGAGTGATCCGTACTGCGAAATCACAATGGGAGCTCAGGAGCACAAGACAAAGGTCATTCCAAACACTCTGGATCCCAAGTGGAATGCATCAATGCAGTTCACTATCAGAGATCTGCATGAAGATGTGCTTTGCATTACAGTCTATGATCGTGATCTCTTTACACCCAACGGTCTGTATCTATATACTGCCTGCACTGTTTGCTGAACATGTCATGTGTAAATAGTAATTGCACATGACAGATAAAATTAACAACATAACGTAATCGTTTAAACAACAATCACATTGTTACACTGTACCATGAAGCAATATGACTGAATTCGAAATATTCAGTTGTAATAAGTATTAGTTATAGCAAAATCGTTTATTACGTAAGAGTGTAAAATGCAGTAACACTCTGCACTATAAAATATAGTAATAAAATATAGCACATGGGGAGGTAAAAATATACACAGTTTTAAAATGCTACACATCTTTACAGTGCATTTGAACATAGGCGTAGCCAGGAATTTTCAGGGGAGGCGGCCTAGCAATCGAGGCGCCGAGATCGAGACGCCGAAGGCGCCAAGGGAGAGGGGACGTGGGGAGGGGGTTTCCCCCTCCCCAGTCTGGGGGAGCGTCGTAAGCTCACCCAGCGGTTCCGGGCCAGAGGCCCGGCCGAAAGCGATTTTCTGTGCATTTGAAGCTTGAAAATGTCACATCTGGTGATGTGAAATGTCACTTTTGTGGCATGTGCTAATTGGTCATTTTCAGAACTGGTTAAGTGCCCAAACTACATAACTGAGAACGTCAAACAGCTATTCTGAGATGTATCAGCAAATTAATGGTTCCTTGATGTAGTGTTGTACATATTGTGCTGTCTGGAGGCTGTTGCTGTAAAATGCTATAAAATAACGCGTTACTTGAGCAATGCTTTATGCTACAGTGCTATTAATGGTGCTGTGTAAAAGCGATTTCCAGAAACCACAATAGTAATAACTTATATTCTACACTTGAAATTCATGCACGTTTTACGATCCACCTATACCTGGAGACTATAGCAGTAGAAGTAGGCAGAGTAAGATAAGACGTCATTTACTATTTATAGCCTATGTTGCTTATTTCTTACGCATTTGTGTTCAATTTTTTTTCTGTCGAGCATTGGGGGGCCTAGCCCCCCCCCCCTCTGGCTACGCCTATGCATTCAAATGACAAGGTTGGATGCTGTTAGGTGACTGGTACGTTGTGCATGCGATATGCATGAGTGATAGTGGCTGTATGCCACTATCACTCATGCATATCGCTAGTTTGCGGATCAGGCAGTTATTGTCTTATTGAAGTCAGAAAGTAGGTCACAAATAATATTATACCAACAAATAATATTATAGTGCTTGATTTAAACTTTAATTTGACGAATAAATTTAATCTCATTGACAGGCTTTAATATGCTTTAATACAATTTTTTGATCATTTGGTAGTGGCTTACTTTTTTGGCGTGTTGTGCACTGTAGACTTTCTTGGCCGCACGGAGGTGCGTGTCAAAGACATCGTTGCTGAGACACGCATAGTGAAAGGTCCGATAACGAAACGTCTACGGCTGCATGAGGTGGACACTGGTGAGGTGGTGGTCAAGTTGAACCTTCAACTGTTTGATGGTCACTGAATGCCACTATCGCGTCTGTCCAGTTGCACATGGTTCCATTTTCTATTCCACCCAGTATTGTTTACATATTGTGCAAACTGGTTGGTGTTATGCGCCGATATTTTGTAGTTAAGTAATTTTTTGTCACATGTTGAACAGCAATGTATGTTGTTGGTTGTTAACTGTCAAGGCGGCATTTTAGCTGTGATTAACTCTTTTGTTGCTTTGCTTAGTTATTGCTGTCTATTACGTACAAGTTTTGATTGCTGTTGTTTGTACTTCCGTAATTGACACCACCTTATCAAGTGTTGTCAAGAAACAAAATAGATCTACTTCTTTACTCTACTAAGTAGATTTGTTTGGTATCCATTTTCTATAAAGTAGATTTTTATGCAGTAACTTTTTACCTGCAAATATCTACTTTCTACTTCGTTACTTTGCTCTCAACCATGTCGTCACTGGTGTAGAAATGTGCACCGTGTGCGTAAGCCTTTATGTGTCAGTTCTGGATGCCGGTTATGCGCTAGCTCTGTTTAGCCCATTAGTGTGGTAGACTAGTTGAACCAGTCAGACGTATCTTCTTGGATTTTGATGTTACCAAGGACCAATCACACTGTTTCCTCCAAGTGAAAGTGATAATGACGAGGATACCTTTTTTCATTCCAGGCACAGGCCACATGTCAGTGTCCAGGACGTCACTGCAAACTACCTCCATAGCTTCGCATGTCACCCATACCCACCCGGGCACACTAAAAGTCTCACAGGCAGCAGTCGCTGGCAACGGTGTGTTCAGCTTAAAAACAGTTGGCTTCAAAGATGTGAGACTTTTAGTGTGCCCAGGTGGGTATGGGTGCCTATGTGAGGCTGTATTTCATATAACGTAAGTAATAATAATAATAATAAGCATATTTGTCAACTACACTGGCAGCCGGTTCAACACAGAATTGACTACAAGGTGTCTGTGTTGACATACAAGACTCTGAACACGTCTGTACCGCAGTACCTCAGCCAACGCATCAATCGCCGTAACGATGTGAAGACATTATACATGGTCATATACTCCATATACTCAAGTAAAAAAACAAGACGCCCTACTCATGTCGATAACTTCGCGAAATATTAATCGATTTTCGAAATTATTTCACTGCTAAACTCGGCACAAAAGTTGCTACAAAACAATCTTTACACATCCCACCACACCTTAGATTACACTACCCGTCATCATCACGGAATACAATGAAATGTGATTGTGCATGGTTGTCTTGGAATTTTTCCTTGAAATCTTTAGACAAGTGCTTCTAACCTCTCCATATACCAGTGTATACTCATTGCTAAGAGTGTCCTGTTTTTGTACGTCCACTGTCTCAGCTTTTGTTGTGTGTGCAGTTGGTTTGATGCATATTTCTCTGAAGGAGATTGTCCTATTTTATTGAAACATTCCATTTTCTGTGCCACGCATATCTGAAATCTGGTACTGTGCTGTGCTGTGTACCAACTGTGTATCAACCACTGACTGAACAATGTACCTATCGTTCATTCACTACGTCTGTGGTCTGGAAGCACAAAATGCTATCAAGGAATCAGGCAATACCGTGTGGTATCCCAAAGTTTTTTTTTGTGAAATCGAAAGTGACGTAACAATAGTTGTGATACTGCAGTAGGTCGTGTGTTAAAATAATGTGGCTAACAGTAGCAGTGAGCATGGTACAGACATTGTGTAAGTCACAGACTTTGGAGCGAGTTCACACTGTCCGTCATCTTTTGACTTGGTGTAGCCAACTTATATATGGCTGTGGGAGCTCGCTGATTGTAGCCTTGTCTGTAACAGTGCACTGCTACTGACAGATGGAGCAAGTTACAAAAGATATAATTTGCATTGTGTGTTAATGTTAAGCTGCAATATGTACTTGTCATTTTTTGTTTCAAGAACTGCGTTTTCTCATTGCCAGTAAATGTCCATCTTATAAATGCTAGATACAGTTGATGTCATGTATTTCAGTGACGAAGGCATTGTTTGTGCAATACATCGATATAAGACGATAACGACCTCCATTTTTGCTACCTTTTTGTAACAGGTGATGCAGAGGCCACTGCCATCACCTAAAATAACAATAATCTTTTTGTTTACCATACCATATCCGGAACAGCTATTGTTAGGTGCATGTCACAATGTGCAGCCAACTGAATGGCACTGTCAATAAGAAATTGTCCACATACATCATCCCAACAATGTGCTGTCAGTCGACAGTCAACAAGCAGTGCAGACTACGTTACGTCATTCCAGTTACTGACGCGGGCATTCAGCCATATCATGCAGTGGCAGGCTCCAGCTCTGTGTTTGCTGCATCTGGCTCCTCGTCATTGTAGATGTTCTCCGCCTAGCATCAGCAACATTACTGTCACCAGTCACATGACAAAACACACCTGCACCCACCTAACTAGCATCACACAAGAGCTGGTCATTTAAATTGTGTAGCTGCTGAACATTGACCCACTCACACATACACAATAATACATTTTACTTCTTCACTCGACTTCAGCGCGTTTCATTCATTCGGTTGTAGGAAAAGTGAGTGAATTCTCTATGGCACGTCACTGCTTGAAAGGCTGTTTTAGTGTCAACAACAGTATATTACAACTACGCTGTGTCTGCCGAACGCATAATACTCTGTTGCCAACAAGCCACAAAACTTATACGGAAATTCTAAACTGCCAATGATCATCACAATGAATACCATAAGTTTTGTTTTAATAGCATATATGCTTATACTGACTGAACTTATCACATACCATTTGCCAGACTTGCATTATGTTGTCTTCAGATACAGAACATATCACCCATGGCTCGTTCTGGTTCCACGAAAAGTCCGAGATCTTGGCTGTGTGTCCACCATGAATGAACTGTCAATGCACAGAATCAGCTCACATTGTTTGAACAAATGTTATACAGAACACTGAACAAGCACTTCACAACTGCAGCAAGTTGACAATGAAGTTAACTGATTATCAGTGTGTTCACTACAAAAATGCATACACACAAACATCCGAGCAGCATCTGAATATTTAACATATTATTAAGCAAAAAATATAAAAAAATGCACAAGCTATAGCTGTTACAACATAGTCACCTATGTCATCATGTTGAAATTTTTCCTGCATCTTCCCACTGTCATGATAAAAATTCAACCCTGCTCCAAATTAACAGCAAATTCAATAAATGAAATTGTGCAAAAATAACAGCACTTTCTCTGATTCGCACGTTTCAAAGACTAATATGCAAATGACAAGCGAATTGTGTGTTCACTGGACTGACTTACCAACAGTTCTGGAGGACCATCCTCTGCATCCTCAGCAGACTGGTCTTCCCCGATCTTACTGCTCACACACGCACGCAAGCGCACACATGCAGGGTCTGTTTCAGTAAAGTTCACAACACTCGAATAAGGACGATCCGGACAGACAACATATGCCTAAAGCAAACAAGTCGGTCAATCAATCGACGTGCATTGTACACAGATCCTACAATGTGAGAACGGAGACACTTGACAATAAGATGATGCAAAAAGGATTTAGGAGACGAATTCGATAATTGAAATAAAATATAGTTACAAATTAACGCATTAAACAATTACAATTTAAAAAATTAACCCCATTAAAAAATTTAACACCATTACTGAAATAATGCTACTACACTAATGTCACAGCATTCACAAATACACCACCATGCCTTTTGGGACAACCTTTTCCCTATGCACTGACAAGTTAGCTCGTGTAATGTAGTTTTCGAGTTGCTGATTACTATGCTGTAAGGTGTAGGCCTACTGTTTCAAATGCTTATGACGGAGTACAGGGAAGGGGGTCCAATATACCTGGTGTTTCACACATATGCGTTAATATCGTGTAAATGTGCAATTAATTTTTTTAATCGCAGCGATTAACGAGATTAAAAAAGGAATTGCTCAAAAGCTCTAAACTAAAATAAAAACTATAAAAAAGAGGAATATTTAAAACAACAAAAAATAATAAAACAATGTCTATATGTGAGTATATGACTGATGAAACAGTTCAGTTTTGCGGTGTTGTTTGGAAGCTGGGACTACAGAAGCTCTTGTGAGTGACGGTTCCAAGCTGCATGTCATGTTGCAATAAACATTAACACACCATTATGTCTGTCAATAACAAGAACTCTGTCTTCTGTCTGTTGCTCTATCTACTGTACGACAACTGATACAATTGTAATGATGTGCACTGCAACTGCATACATGGACTACGTATGTTACAACACCAGGAGAAAACTTGTCTGCGACTAAGGAAACTGCATGTGGGTTGATGATCACCTGAGATCCCAGACATGCAGTCGTCTGTCAGTGCCACTTGATGCCAGGATTGTTTCATTGTGTGGTGACCATTGCACCTAAACACCATTCACACACAACTGCCTCTTCCACCAGCCATCCGCATAATGCAAGTAACTCTGTGCAACCAGGGCAACCACTCTTTTTAATGACATACAGGCATCAGTGCCGTAATTAGTAGAATGGAACAGTCTTAACCTCATTTTGCAGCTGGTAACATAATAGTAATTTTTCAGCCACAGTTTGTTGTCCATATGCAAGTATTAGTTGGTACAAATTACATGTTGCATCAACACTGATGCCACTTTGTTTACAGTCGAGCTATTCAAAGATGATCAACTGACAAGACAAAAATCGGAATTTCAAAGAGCAATTTGTAAATCCTCTAAAACCAAACAAAATTCAAGTAATTTCAAGATGCCAACAGCCATTCTGTGCAACTGTCTTCTCAGTCATGCAATATCCATTCAACATAGAGCACGTTTTTAGCTTCAGTGGTGCAAACAAACAAGACCAATTTACCTGGAAAATCTCATCTTTGTGAGATTCAAAGGAATGCAGTTTAAGCTTCAAATTTCGAAGATCCCATAATGCAACAGTCTGTAAAATAACAACACTGTGCATATATTATCACAGTCATATCACTGCACGAGTTCACCTGTGCCATGTGCAGTGATTAATTTCTTGTTCAGTCATTCATCCATCACTCGACAGTTAATGCAAAAAAGCAAAGAATCACTAGACACATCTCAACACAACACGGTGACATTTGACTTGCACTAGATGTCCCTGCAATTAATCAAGAGCATCAATGATCAGAATGGCTGGGCCCCATTGCTTCTCCATTCCCAATATTCCTTTTTCTGTGAAACGACATCCAACCCTTGCCACGCACAGACGTATTAAATAAACGTTCCAGCTGCGAGACGATAACTGACCTTGTCGGCAGATCCAGTCGCAAGGATGAACTCACTGTAAGGGTTGAATGAGAGGCAGTTGATTTCTGCTGTATGAGCATCAACAGTGTGAGTTGCCTTGTTCGTGTTACTACAGCGTGTGTCCCAGCTGCAAATATCACATCGACTGCACTCGCTCGACTCGCATTACGTTGACTACAGCACAAAGTGACTGCACGACAAAGGCAACAGAAAACTAACAATGATTTTTATGTGCACAAAAAATTTCCCATTTTATTATTTACCATATTTTTGCAAAGCAAAATGGAAAACAGTCGCATATTCCAGTCCGAGGAAAATCACAAAAAATGCAACAGCTGGCCAATCAAGAGAACTGTGAAAAATATTCAATGTAACTGCATGCAGTTTGAGTCATCAATTACCAATACTTTGGTTACACATCACATGGCAAACCCAAAGACAAATTTATTTGGCCACCACAGTGCACCTTTGCCTTAAGTTATAAGTTAGTTCAGCAAGATTCATGTGTTCTGTTGCACTCAATGTCTGTCCAATGTCAGTTTTCTGCATCTTATAAGATGTCAAAAACCTCCAAATAGGCACTAAAAACTCGAAACTATGTCTGCTGCTATGTCAGTTGTACTGTTAACTTGTGATCAGTTCTATTTTGATTCAATTTATGCACGCAAGGTTAATCAAATTACGTGATCACATGTTAACAATGAAACTGTTGACATCCAGCAGCGTGGAGTTGCGACACTACAGTTGGCGACATGACTGAATGAACTGAAGAACTGATGCGTTGAGTAAAAAAGTGAGTAAATTTGGAGCATAACGCAGCGATGCGCATACATCATTAATCTTTGATCATCAGACACTGAACCAAACAGCGACTCGTGCAGCAGATGCCACGACACGTCCTACAACAACAGCAACCAACGTCAACGACAAATCAATAACCTCAACAGCCACTTAATTTTCACATGTCAGTTTAACATAGCATCATTACCAATCAAGCTTTCACTTAAAAAACAAATTTCAGAGTTCAGCCAAACAACATAATCATCTCTAGCAACATATGTAATAGTTACCTCAACAACTGATGTATGACCAGTAAATATTGTCAATGCATTGATGACGCGGCCTTCCTTTGGTGTTGTGTTTATGTCCCACAAACATATCGTCTACAAACAACATATGTTACTTTACAGTGATTAACATGTATACATGATGATGTTGCAAACTCTACAACACTAAAATACATACTGTAACCTGCACGCAGCAGTGACTCAGCAAGCATGTGCACTTAGAATAATCCAATGAACAAACAACTCGAGACTGATTTCACAGTTTCACTTTACAGACGGAAATGAAGATTATGATGAAACATCCATAAAGCATTGCTGCTTCGTCATGTACATTTGACAAGGACACTGCTACCTATGTACAGCCAACCCACTTTCGAAAACAAACTGGCAGGCATGTTTCTGGATCTGGAATTTCCTTCATGCAAAATCATGTTCAATACAAATCTGTCACTGAACCATTTCCATTTAGCCTCAGATCTCTCAACACATCACATCAGCAATAATAACTCCTATGTGTAACTAGTGTTTTCATTCCCGGGCTCCCGTTTCCCGGGCGCCCGGGATTCCCGGCCGTTCTCATTCCCGGATTCCGGGAATTAAAACGCCGTCATTCCCGGGGAAAATGGGAACGAGTAAAAGACAATTGTTCATTAAATGAGACGCCAGACAGTTACTATAGCGCGTTTAAACGGCAATTGTTAGTCAGTCATCCGCATCATGCAATATCACGCAGCTATACACATCACAGCGTTGCAGCTTGCAGGACAGTCGGTTGTCACCCTTGCCTTTCCGGTCACGAGTCGCGACTAACGACTTAACTCGCTATTAGAAATTTGATATGAATGGGTCATGCTTGCAGCTGCAGCACTGCACTGCCGGCCACAGTTACAACTTAAAACGGACAGTGCACAGCAGAGTGCAGACTGCAGTGTGATTAAGGCGGAAATGGCCGTCTTCATTAGAGGTGAACAAGCATATCGGTAGGCCTATCTGTTGTCCATACCACCGACGTGCGTGGAGGCCGAACGAGCGTTTTC
>Ga0056115_1000571_pt1 | contig 16652 bp, 10 predicted proteins | sample WorMetOlspDAHAB1_FD_77007 | JGI IMG/M metagenome (GOLD analysis project Ga0056115, IMG submission 77007) | Marine gutless worms symbiont microbial communities from Max Planck institute for Marine Microbiology, Germany - Olavius sp. DAHAB.1 ...
ATTTTGTTCTCGGGGGTCCCGTAAGTATGACATCTGCTTTTGCGCAACATAAATTGGTGCAGAAACCATCAAAGCAACACAGATTTGACTGTTTGGCGTCAAAATTGCACAGTTCCAGAGTGGCACACCTAAACTGGCCTGTTACCCATATACTTACACACGAACCATATTACAGGTTAGTTTAATTTATGCTTTATTCGCCAGGGGGCGCCACTATCGTTTTCGTCCTTTTCAAGCTGTATTTCTTGTATTTCGTTGTTATAATTTTTACCCCACCCAAAGACCCTACTTTGTTCTCGGGGTCCCGTAAGACAGACAATGGAGTTGCCAAACAGAAATTTGGGTAATAGTGCAGACAAGCTCCGCATGCCGAGAATCTGCTGCTTATTCAGCAGCTGAATAAGCAGCAGATTTCGGCATGCGGAGCTTGTCTGCACTATTACCGAAATTTGTTCACAACATTCACAGCAACGCACATTAGACTGATTTTACTCAGTTCTGCACAGATCGGGTGTGGCCCAGTAAACCTTAACTGATACCACTGTATGCAATGTCGAACAGTTATGGCTTTAGTATGCTTCGTCGAAATAAGCTGGCGAACTGAGCCGAGCGACAATCTAAGGTGGCTGTCAACTGTCACAGCCAGTCTTCCGATGTTTACCGTTGACGAGTTGAATGTGTAACGAGTTGACGGACCAGATGGTTGACAAGTGACATCGTACTTACGTGTAAAGTGCTGAATGCAGCCAATGTCAGTAATTTTTCCACGAAATTTCATTATGCTAAGTCGATAATACACTTAAAAATCCCAACAGTTATTTAACAATCCCAAATTTCATTAACTTTTATGTTTATGTTACCGCCGCTGCTAAGAAACGTAGAATACATAATCAACTTTTCACTTTCAGAATCGAAACAAAAATTTAGTGATGTGACAATATTTTGTTTTAAAACTATATGACATATCGATACCATCATATACGATAAAATATCGTGATATCGATATTTCGGAGTAGCATTTCCAACAGTTGCCTTGGTAAATTTGCAGAGTTGGTTTGAAAACATGATTAGTGTTTTATTCGCGCTGTATGACAGGAAGACATTAATAACTAGTTTCATAAAAATCGTACCACACAGGAAACGAATGATTTATCATCTCGAGATGTCCTACCTTGTTCACGTCTGTCTTGTTTCAATTCGGCTATACAACGTGATGACTGTCTTGGATTCCTTTGTGCACACAACCTCCAGTAAGAGATGGTCATTATAAAGTTTGTTTTTCTAGTTTAAGCTTAGCTTTTAGGCTAGCACCCAAGATCTCAGTATAATAATCTGTCAATTTCTAAAATCCTTCGAAAAATAACTAGAAAATAGAAATGTAACAAAAAATAGTTATGATTATAACAAGAACACTATGGTTATAACCTATGAGAGCTTAGTTTCTGCCAACAAAGAACCGGACCTCCAACCATTCCAACTTTGGATTTTAGCATCATGTTATTAGCCGTCGGGATCTTTACTATAAAGGGCAAAGAGAAAAAACAATAATGATAATAACAATAATAATAATAATAATAATATGCATATTTATATCCCACCATAGGTCACCACACCAGAGGAAGTGGAATTCCGAGCCAAATGAATGAAATAACACAATTTACTGTATACGTATTTACATGTTCTTTATGGCAAACTGCACGTAATAGTACTGAAGTGTTAGAAATGATTACATCGATTAAATAAACCGTTAACCTGAATTCTATTAATACAAGACAAACACATCATCACAATAAGAACAGCTACGGCTAATTACGTGATGAATAATGTACAAAATACACACAAGCGCAATGCTGTACAGATTACAGTTGCCAATTCTGTCCATGCACTTTTTAACAATTCGAAAAGTAACACTCTGAATTAAAGCAACATTTAACACATAATGTCCAACACCAGTACAGCACGAGAAGCCCAAATTCCACTTGGATCGTCACGTCACCTCAAGTCTCGATACGACACGCTTGACGTGTCGAACCGTGCTGTTCGACAAGCCTGACACAACCAAAATGCATGGGTTCGACACGTTGAACGTGTCGAGATGTGACTAGCCAACTGGAATTTGGGCTAGACGAATAAAACATCTGAAAACTGCAGTGCTGATAGTTGTGATCTAACGGCACTTTCTGCACAAGTTAGCTCTCTCACAACCAGACTACAATTAATTCAGTTAATAGGTTAACACTAGACAAAGCCAACGGATATACTGTGCTTACGGGTAAGAAATAAGGTTGCCATTCAGAGTTAGGAAAGTACTGTTTCCTAGCATTTTCCGGAACCACAGTAACTGACGGGGTAACACATTACGTCAGGCATAGAATACTTAATACTAACTTCTAGTGCTTCTTCTACATCGAACTTAGTGAAAACAATCTGGTCTCATTTGCAGCATTTATTACGATCAATCATAATCTGTCTGGGCTTTGTTTTTACTTTTTTGGACCACCGTGTATATTTAGGGTCAAAGCAACCAAATCACACCACCATTTCATTTACATGCACTGCAAAACTTAGTTTCAACCCGACACCAGACAGAATTAATCAACATCGATAACAGACACCATAACAAACAATTGCCATTTTCTTGAATGCCACAATTCTGAACAACAATGTTCAACTATTTTGCACCTTAAACTATTGCAATTACGGCAGCGACCTACGCACAGGTACAAAGCATAGCAAAATGTGGCCTCAGGCAATGTTCATACAGCTTGGTTTTTTGTACTAGATCTGGGTTTTTGCATCCCCATCTTGTCTGATTTCCTGGTTAATTTGTGTGTGTAAAGATGTAGTTTTTTCTCGACTTCATTACTTACTATCTACCTTCGAAAGGAACCTTCACCGACATTTATTTACACAATATGTACCACAATAAAGCATGCCCATTTGCTATTAGTTTAGGTGTATTTTAGAAAAATAGGTGGAAATGCTGTCCATCCTCGCTGGTTTTATAGTGGATGCAAAAGTTTCATGAAAAAAACACGAGAAATGACGTGAAACTTTGACAAAAATTGTGTACCGTATGTTACATCCGAAAGAAAAGAAAAAAGTTTGTACACCTGTGAAGTTAATCTCAACTCAGTTCCAAAATATAAAAGTATGTTGCTACGCACATAACGCTTAAGGACATTATGAGAAAAATGTGACGACTTTCACAGACACTCAGCAGAAAGTGAGCCTGTGTTTTCAAGCACAGGCGCTTAGGCAACATCGCAGAATTATCCCTCGCAACTAACGGCACAGTCTAACAGCATTAACAGCTATTAAGAGACTGCTAATATATTTAAAAGATACAACACAAGTATTGCGGCTGTACACGAAAAAGCATAAAAATTGTTTCCAGTGACCACATGCAGACGGCATCGGCCAGTAACAGTGACAGAGTAATGCACCGAGTCTAGGAAAAAGACGGACCAGCTTCACATCTGGTTCTCGGCCAATATCAAACTTATCGATGACAATCACGGCATAATGGAATGCAGGTGCCTCCTGCAAGTAATAATTAATAGTGGGCTTGTTTTTATGAAGTTAAGCAGTGGCATCAACGGCTCGGTAGCGTTCGGGGGATGGATTGACACGAATGGGAAGGTATCCTGGGGACAGAGGTCACCCAGTGGGGTACAGGGACGAACCCCCCATGCTGATACTTATTTTGTAAATGGATGTAAAACTGATATTTTGCGGAGGAAAAATAGAAAATGCAAACACTGACATACAGTTAACCATCCGTACTGTGGCATGGTAATACAGCCATCCACCATGGTTGACGCCTATTAAGTTAAGTAAACATGTTTTGAAGGTCAATCCCCTTTCCGCTCTCACCACTGAGAGTGTATAATGTATATACATATAAACTTCAAAAGAAAACAATTTATTAAATATGCTCGACAAATGGAGAAAATGACGACCGATAAGTGACAGTTAAAATGATGACGAAACAATGCGGAGTTTCACTGTTAATGCCACGCTAAGGTGAAAGAAGAATGTCAACCGAGACGTCAGACAATGTGAGGAGAAACCAATTCGTGGACTGGTCAAACCTACAGTAACACGGCAGTGAACATCAGCCACATCCACACCCGATCCCCACAGATTTGAACCCCATCAGCACCCTATTCCGACGACAATCGACCAAATCCCAATCACAAGTTGTCCCTTTCACATTTTTTCATCAAATTCCGAAACATGACAAGCTAATTCGACCAAGCTGGGATGGGGACGATACAGTGGGGACTGAGACGGTGTCGGTGGGGATGGGGACGATGGTATCGGGGATTGGCAGGTGGGAACAAAATGTTGGGAATATGGGTGAAGACGGGTAGATGTCAACTCTAGTCCAGAGGTAATGTGCCGAGTTTGTTCGAACATGACGGATGAAGAAGCGACGGTGATCGCTTGCGCCAGTTTAGCATTTTCTGCTCTGAGCGTACACATCATCAAAGTGGACAGTAAATACAACTGCAAACACAAATCTATAAGTTTGGCCGATAAAAACGCACGCAGTCTGTAATTCAACTTTCTGCAGTCAGTCGCCATCGACGGGGTTGCCGATTTCCTCGCCATCGACGGGGTTGCCGATTTCCAGGCGGAGTGAGTTCCCCGACTTTCCCGGTGAGCAATCCACATTTACCTGTAGAATTCCACCAACCAGTCCATGTGTATAATTGCGGTCTCCACGCAAATTAGATATTCGGAGTTCAGGACTTTTTCAAGACCCCAGATTGATTGATTGATTGATTGATTGGAGTTTAACGGCACTTTCAGCACAGTTAGGCTATATCGTGCCTTTAAAAGTTGTAGTTTGCATTTTGGGAAAGAGAAACACCATGGGAGTCTTGTACATCTCCTATTCAGTAGTGGATGACCAGCGACATAAATAACCCCCTCGTCTCGCATTGCCTTTTTGTTCACAATGGCCCCTATAGGGACGGAACCAGCTTCTAATCCGCAATAATGGGGAGAGAGCAAAAAGTTTGATGGGGGCTCACTTAAGTTTGTTATGCCAGTGCCAAAACATGAAGGGAAATGACTCAACTGTCCAAGGCAAAACAAAACATACACCAACATAAATACAAATCATGCAACCTAAAAAACACAAAAAGTCAAACTCAAGGCCCAACCGGGCTGTATGAACTGTTTTTGTTAACTGAAGAGGTAGCACGTTGGCAATATATAAAACAGTTCTGATAATATTCCCTCTTAACCTCCAGACAATCACCATAACTTTAGATGTTGTCAAATGGAGGTGAGGGGGTCAGGACCCCAAACAATCGTGTCATATTCTGCTGGTCAACTGTCATTTTAACACGAAAAACGACGGTACACTGTACATATGGAATTAGTTGAGAACTGAGTCATTAATTCCGATGTAACAGGAAGGGGGACAACACTGAAAAAAGTATTCAAATTCTGTGTTTTTTTTTTCAGGAAAACAGCGACAAAATTCTGCGCCTCTTTTCACAACTTTTTCCATATTGGATTTTGGGGCTATTTTTGGGATCACGGATTACAAAACTCAAAACTCCGAACCCACGGGAACCCCACGGGCATAGACTTCGCAAAACGGGGCAGCAACCACGCATCCAATCGGACGACAGCGAATCCTCCAGTCACCTCGACGGCAGTGTCACACTCTCGAGTAGAACGCGGTGTCCGACGTCTCGCCGACGGCCGCCGCAGCCTCGTTCTGCAGCGGACTCAGCGTGGCTCCGTCGTTATAATTCCCGCTGTCCAGCTCCCGATTTTCCGCCGTCATTGTCTCCTGCCTTGTCGACTCGTATGGAGGCGGGTCGAATCGGCGGCTCAGCGTCTGGTGTGGCGAAGAGTACGGTGGCGGCGGCTCCTTGTATGCGAGAAAGTCGAACGCAGCCATGTCGTCCGCAACACACGGGCTGTCGTCCTGGCCAATACATCGCTGCTCCTCGGTAACGCCTAGCAGCAGACATACCACGATGCGTTGTAGAGAACGGACGATTATCGCATCAGCATCGTATCGGAACCGATACTGGGTGTATCGTATCAAATCGTATCGGTTACCTTTGTATCAGCCGATATTACGTGCATCACTGCAGGTTCAGCAGCTGTTAACAGGTCCCATTACACGGCAGATCAAAGGACATTCACGCCCGTCACGTGCGGGCGCGCCATTTGATCCACGATACGCGGGAGAGGGTTGGAGGGGTGGGAGGAGGTAGGAGACTGTAACCTGATACCAGCCTCTCCATGACACCAAGACGGCGCAATATACTGGGTCTTGGCCACCAGCGAATGTTGACGCCTCACCCCCTCCACAAGCAGGAAGTGATAACGACAGTTTCAACTGTCAATCATGCTTACATTTCTACGAATTAACCAGTCTTAAAAGTGACTGAGTGCGCAAGTTGGTGTGTTGCTAATGGTCTGTATATTTTAGCCTCAGATGGAATGTGCCACTCATTGCGTAAAATAGCTGCGTTCTCTAAACGACCTGCCTGGTATAATGATATAAGTGGCTGGGGCACTAATGCAAGGAGTAATCGTATCGGTATCAGTATCGGCTGTTGTGTATACTTGAATACTCGTATCGGATCGTATCAGTGCGTGCCCATATCGTCCGTTCTCTAATGGATTGTTATCAAAATCTGTAGCAAACATGTTATGGATGATACCAATAATACAAAACAAAAATTAAATGCATAACGTCATCAAAAAGCTGACCAGAGAGCTGGCCAACTTTGCCCATCTGCGTGTAACCATTAAATAAAATGGAATAAGACTGAAACACGAAAACGGATGAGCAAAGAAATCCGGCATCAGCTTTATTATTGCCGTTAGATCTGTCCGACATCGACGGAAACAGACTACGGAGGAACAGGTGGAGCAGAAAAAAAATTAGGAAAAGGCAAGTTCAGAGTGAAAGATTGATGAAGAGATGTAATCTCATATTTTTTAGTCCTATACTTAAGCAGTACAAAAGCACATTACAAGTAGTAGAAATCATAATGACATTTCCAAGTTGCAAACGCCTGCCTGTACTTAGCCAATCATACAGGCATTTCTGACATACGAGTTAAATGCATTCAGTTCACGATAGAGCCCTGATTAGAAGAAGACACTTGGAAATAAAAAGACTAGCAAAGTTAAAGAGTCGAAATTGTATTCAATCATAACGAAATAATTTTTAAACAATTGCTTGTCGGATGTGAGTGAGTGAGTAGAGTTTTACGCCACACCTGACAAAATATAGGTCATTAATCAGAAATTTACAAATAGGGGCGATTTTGACCATTACCAGGGGGTGCGTCGGTTCTTGAATAGGGGCAGATAAATCCCAAGCGGAGTTTGGGGCAGAGCCCCGGTCGCCAAATGGTCTCCACGAATTTCAACACTCAAGATGGTCTCTCCCAACATAACGTCCACGCAATGAATGTCTTCCACAACAAGCACCGTCCATTTTGCTGTGATCTTCATTCTTTGTGGATGATGTGTGACTTTGGGCAGGTGAAGGGGCTTAACAGGCCTGCAACTGATTAACTAACAGTAGTGCTGTGACGGTTTCCATTTTCATATCTGCGGTAGGTTTTAAAAAATAAAAACCGCAGTTCACGGTTGGTTTCGGTTTTTATGGTTGTTTACAAACAATACCACACGCGGCAGGTTGCCAGATGCGGACAAAAAATAACGTACACAGTAATTCAATAACCCGCTCAAACAGTTAATTTCTGCAGCAGTAAATATGTGGAACTGTAGATATCCTGCATTATATTTTTGTGCAGACAAGACTTCTCAAAGGCAAAACAAAACAAATGCTTATAAACTAATAACATATATACGGCAGCTTGAATTAGGTATATGGTCCAGGACGTGAAAATGCATCTCTTTGTCAGATTTACATGTAATACAAATATAAATAATAATGATAATAATAATACAAAATGTATGTAGCAGCGTAATGCCGTTAGGCGGCTACAGAGACACGAGCACATTAGCGGTGTCACTGTTTCACAGCATCACGCGACACAAATCGACATTTGTTTACTTACTTACTCGAGGTACGGAGTTCATGTTTGAAAGGCAGAACATCAACGTCGACTTACGCCTCATGACAATGAGAAGACGTCGCTGGCGCAGACGATGCACCATGAAAATAAGCAACGAGATGATCAGAAGGGAAGTCGTTCCACTCAGCGCGAGACGAAGGTGAAAGCTCGGTCCGTCCAGGTCGCCTGCATCGTTAAACAATTAACACGGGCAATTAAAAGTCAGTAAAACTGCAACACTGAACTAGCAAAATGCAATTTCGGGCAGTTAGTGGTTCAGGCTAGTAATGTTTCGACGGTTAAATTAATCAGCTAGCTTGGTAGCTGTGTTGATACGTTAACCACTGATTATGAAATTCGTCGAAATTACCCTTCACCGGCGCTGTACTTCAGTCCGCTTCTCATCCAACCCACCCGCACGACCACCCGCGATGGTCGGCCCAGGGTACTCGGTCGGTCGGTCGATCGACAGTATCAAATTTCCCACAATATTCAGGTGCACAGATTCATTTCTTGGGCGACGCGCATTTTAAGCATATGTCGGCCACCACACCCGCTGACATATACAAATCAATCAATCAATCAATCAGTGATTTTTTGGAGTGGCCCAAGTAACCGAAATCACTACAAGGTCCGCTAAAGTGCTATAGACAAAGATTGTTGTAGTAAAAACGTTTTCAAGTGACGCCTGAAGGACTGCAATGTAGGGGCTGAGAGGATGTGTTCCGGTAGAGAGTTCCAGATTTCAGCTGCGGTGACCGGAAAAGCTCGACTGCCGGCGGTAGAAAGTTTAACTGATGGCACCACCAGCCGCTTAATTCTAGAAGAACGCAGTGCCATTGACCAGGGACATCTGCAGTAGAGGTGAACGGCCCCATATCGATATCAAAACCGGAATACTTGCGCCCATAGCGACCGACACCGATCAACTGACAAAAATGCTATATCGTAACAGCACTATGCTTAACTACCGTACTTATAAGTACTTTAACTACTTAGTAGTTAATTACTTTAAAAAGTAGTTAAACTGGTAGTTAAGAACTAACTACTTCATAGTAGTTAAACTTTTTACTGTAACTACCAGAATGTAGTTAAACTACATAGTTAACTACAAAGTAGTTAAAAGTAGTTAACTATTGCTCATCACTGTATATAATGCTTCTCTCTGCAGCATAGGAGGAAGTACGTAAGTTTATTAAAAATACATATGTAGCATATTATACGAGTCCACAGCGGCAGTTCCTAATACATAAGGCAGTTACTATAGGAATTGCCAACGACAGATAACACTGCATATTATAAGTATTGCCAAAACTATTATTTTTTTGCCCACTAGCAGAAAGCTGCAGGCTTTAAACATTGTACTAAGCAACTTGATATGACTGCAACAGCGACTAATCAAAGTCAAATCTGTTGAGGAAGGCGACTGCATTATTATTATTATTAATACTGATAGTGAAAGTACAGTAGTATTTTTTAATTACTATTACTTATACAGCATGGCCAGCAAAACAAAACAAGAAAAAGACTGTTCACTGTACACACCTCGGACCGTCTTAATCTATGCAATCGACAGTAATTATTACTAGCTAATGATTATTAATAGTTCATAAGTATAATTCACTATACACTTACCTTGCGTTGCCTTATTGCCGTCACCGAAATGCGGCCAGTCCAGACACCGAAACTTGCAGCACTGGTTCGTGATCGGCTCCCACTTGGGACATGACGGCGGAGAACACTGCACGAGCGTGCACAGCTGCGCGATTCCGTCCACGCAGTAGCACGTCTTGCACGGATCTTCGTCCGGTGCAAAGCGCTCCCCGTTGTTCACGCGGCGACCCTCCCGATCAACGCAGTCGACAACGCCTACGCAAAAGCATATAAGTTAAAAAAACAAAACCCCGATTCTTAACACTGATTCTGACACTTATTCGGCACAAGTTCTACTGAATAAGCAACAGATATGGTGTGGCAAAGCTTATCTGGACTGTTAGCCTAATTCTGGTCCTGAACTTCACCCAAACTCTAATCCTAACCATATTTTACTCGTTGTCCGCATTTTACCGAAGGCCACCTTTTACGACTATCACCATTCCCCAATGTGTTACTGGCTGCTGTCGTAGAAGTGCAAGTAATTAGGCAAAAAAATCACTGTCATAGAGCGTGTAACCTAATAATTAATACGTTAACAGTCAGTAAAAACTCAGCCTAACCCTAACCCATATACTGGGAAGATTACACTAATGGAGCGGCATCATATTTCGACACAAACGTTTTGTTACAGCTTAAGTTTGTAACTATGACGGACCTTTGCTTCAAAAAAGTTCTGAAAAATACTACTAAGTCACTATAATGTTGGAAAACTTACCCAATTACTCATTAACTGCAACTCGATATGTCGTTTAACATTGTAAATAACAAAGTATTTAACATGTAGTCACGTGACTTGAATGCGTGAATGTGTGTATTATCTTTAGAGAACGGACGGTTATCAGATCGGTATCATATCGGAACCGATACAGGGTGTATCGTATTGAATCGTATCGGCTACTGTTGTATCGGCCGATATTACGTGCATCACTGCAGGTTCATCAACTGTTGACGGATCGCAGTACACACGATGATCAGAGGGTGTTCAAGCGCCCCGTCACCCGCCCGCCGCGCGCGTGCTGTTTTATGGTCCATGATACGGGAGAGGGTTGGAGGGGAGGGAGGCAGAAGGAGACTGTGTCACGGAGAGGCTGGTATCAGGTTACAAAGACGGCGCAGTACTGGTCTTGGCCACCATCACGCCGCACTCCCTACACCAGCAGGAAGTGATAACAACAGTCAATTGTCAATCACTCTTAACATTTGTGCGAATTAACCAGTCATAAAACTGAATGAGCGCGCAAGTTTGTTTGTTTCAAATGGTCTGCATGTGCCACCCATTGCATATAAGCTGCGTTCTCTAAGCAACCTGCCATGTCTAATGACACAAGTGGCTGGGACACCAACGCACGGAGTACTTGTATCGGTATCGGCCGTTGTGTATACTCGAATACTCGTATCGGATTGCATCGATGCGTGTCCGTATCGTCCGTTCTCTGATTACCTTTTGCCAAATTTTTAAAATTTTAAACACTTGACATTATTATTTCATGTTACTTCATTTCACGCACATTTTGTAACTCAAAACATGATAAATGCAGCTTATTCAGTTAACACTAGCATATCGCTCATCCTGTAACACATATACCACATCTATCGTTATGCTCTTATTGTTCTCGGTTAGCCTAGTGGGTAGCAGCAGTTTTGTGGGGCTCTTAGCGTAGGCAAACCCGAACATCGTGGGTTCGATTCCGGCTCATTCCGACTCGTGGCAATAGGTATGTAGATAGGTAAGGGATAGAAATAGAACGAACGCAAAGGAGGTGACGCTCGGATAGTGTAGTCTTTCCGGTTATGGTTACGGTTAGGGTTGAGGTAAGCTATTAGCTTTATTAGCTATTTTATGGAGCAGCCTACGCGCACTTCTACACCAGACCCAATCCGGTATCAGTGTAGTTTAGGTGCGCCACCATAGATCTGTCGCTTATTCAGTAGAACTTGTTGTGCTGAATAAGCATCAGATTTATGGTGGCGCACCTAAACTACACTGATACCCCCAATCCTAACCCTGACCCTAATACTACCAATAGCTGTTCTATGGAGCAGTTACGCGCACTTCTACGAGAGTGACACTAGCTGCAAAGGGACGTGCCACAATAACAGTATACACAAGCCAGAGACACAAATAACAAAAACAAAACAATGTAGTTCCGGTTCAAAGGACGGGAAACGCACCAGTGGTGTTACTGAAGTTCGTACTGTGCGCGTACGACTGCAACACGATGAAACATAATATGCTTTGCGCAGCCGCTGCAACGCGACAAATATTAACATCGCCCATCGTCGGCGTTTACATCTTTTCATAACAGCACGTACGCCATTTCGCATTCATCCGTCCTCCATTTTGATTTGGCTAACGTCGACCGTAAACAAACAGAAACAAAAGAACTCGAGTCTATGGACACAGGCGAACATTTGGACTATGGTGCAGGTTATTTTTAGCCCATAGTCAACTTTTTGAAACTTCGAAACTTTAACACGTAAGGTCATTATTGATTTTTTACTATAATATTTTATGGCCATCTCTATCATGTGGAGACAGACGGCATGTTTTTACATAAATTGAATCATGTACTTTACTTATTTTAAAGGGACGTCATCAGAGTATGACGTAATATGACGTTGATAACAAAATAACAAATGTTATAATTTTATAGCAGTTGTTTGTACATTGTAACTTTGCACTTGTTTGCAGCTGTTGAAATTTATCTTTGTATTGAACTCGGACTGCGCGCGCGTCATGGCGAAATTGGTCCAGCCGCCGCAGAAGTTTGTCACGCCAGAATGGATCTATGGCTGTCGATCGCTGTACGCGAATGCCGAAGCCGAACGGGCCGCCGCCGAACGGCTTGTTATGGAGTCGCAGCGCACTATGGACGACACCAAGAAGACGACCGAACGATTGGTTTTCGACAACAAGAAACGCACTGGTATGCGATAGTCTTATAAATAATCTTATTATTTTGTTGGAAATTAAGTAGGCCTAAGAGATTACGTTATCCCTATAGGTATGTAGGCCTGTATTATAAAGCCAGTTAAGTTAAATACGTCTTCAGCGACTGTCTAAAACGGCTGTAGGCCGATGACTTAAGTCTGGCTGTCTGTGGTCTGTCAACAGATATAGGCCTAGTTTTGTTCCAGACTCGAGGTCCAGCTGTACTGAAGGCTCTGTCGCCGACGTTGGTGCGCGTCCGACTGACGAGAAGCGTATAGGGCCTATACGAGTATCAGCCGAGCGCAGTCTTCTTGGGTGGGCGTCGTTGACGAGGCAGCAGTCGTCAGCCAGGTAGCTGGGAGCATGCTCAGACAACGCCTGGTAGACAAGGGTGGCGACCTTGAACGGGACACGCTGCCGCACTGGAAGCTAGTGCAGCTGGCGTAGAACTGGCGAAATGCGGTTGCATCGCCGAGTGCCCGTCACCAACCGAGCGGCAGCGTTCTGGATCGACTGGAGGCAACGCAAGTTGTTGTCGTCCATGCACGACGTCCCGTCCGTTGACCAGATGTATATACGGACTTGATACTTCGCATGCATATCTATGGCCTATTGTTCGCCACAGCAAAAGTTATCTTTCAATAGCCTACACTGGCGCTATAAATTAGTTTTTGATCGGAGCTTTTAACTGATGGAACCAGAATGTTCGGCACTTTATATAGTGTCGCATATACCGCCTCGGCCGAGTGGTGCGTCATCGCCAGCGCCGGCGTTCAGCTAGGTCGCAGACAAACCCGCATACACGGACTTTGGCCCGCAGTCATGCGGCCGTGTGTGCCGTTTGAACGGTCTCCACCCTCTCCCCCCGTAATCCACGTCAATCATATTACTGGAATACGAGCAATGCCTGGTTTCCAGCCTTACGTTTCCGTTCATCCGTAACCGTTTCCGTACTGCCGTTGCCGTATGCGTCGTTGCCGTTACTGCACCATATAGGGTAAATCCCCGAAAGTGGAACACATAAGGAAACATGACGTCTTTTTCACGTAACAGGTCACCATATGTAGTAATGGTGTGTCGTCTCTCATTGACATTACAGATGTGTTGCAGATACATTGTGTTGATAGTGAATGACTGCTGCTTGCCTGGTGTTATTTACAGAAAATACACCACCGCTAGTTTGATCCACTTTCGGGGACATATCCTTAAAGTGAAACAGTGATCTAACCTAAAGTGGAACGGTTGCACCAGTAGCCTAACGCCTATGAAAACCAACCATAGTACAGCACATACACGCAGTGGCATAATCAATAAGCATGCATAGACTATCGCTCATGAAAACTCTTGGCTTGCAGCTAACTCTTCCGCTGTATTTTGATACTTCTTGTCCACTGGCCCTACAGCTTGTGATGGGCTTTCTGCTTTGCGAACAGCGACTGTGGTATTGCGTCTCAAAAATCAGTCCAGCGCGCGTCTTCTCAGCACTTTTCGCTAGCGAATCACAGTGTCGCTGTTGACAGAACGGCAACGCATGCTTAGTGATCTGAGCTGATGGCCATGGCGTTTCAAAGGAAATCCATGACCAGTCCACTACGCGCGAGCTTGGTAGTGATTGGCCAGAGCTTGCTCATCTCGTGCACTGAGTGCTGTTTTTCGTCCACTGCAATGTCCAGTGTTTGGAACAGTTCCTTTCACATACATCTGAAGAGATCCAAGTGATAAGTTACAGGCTCTTGCTGCTACTCTTAGCTTTAGCTGACCATCTTAATTAAAATAAACACGGTGGTCTAAAAGAGTATGCAAACACACTAAACAAACAGGTGCATACACCCCACAGCCTAAAACCCGAACGTGGAACACGTTCCACTTTCGGGAATGATGTTCCACTTTTGGATGTGAAAACCCCTAAAGTGGAACACTTTCAAGGCAGCCATTACGGACGACAAAGCTGGTTATCGCGAAGCTGACGGAAACAACATCGCATTCGTGCGGCCAACACAGATTACAACAGGATTTTCGTCATTCTTCAACAGCATCCGATGTGAAACCTTAAGCATTCTGCCGTAATATATTAATGTGATAAAATGGATAAATCACCGTCATTTACATTTTCGGACGACATCCCGCCTCGTACAACAACTATACACGAAATATCAGCATTCAGCAAACGCGGCTACACGCTATATATACTGTTATTAGACAATGATGCAATACATATAAAAAATAGCCACTATCACAAGGTGTGCGCCGTCCGCTAGCTTTCTCAGCAGCATGATGCCTTATTTGTTCCACTTTACGAAACGTTCCACTTTCGGGGATTGGCCCAGTGGGCTAGCGGGCGAGTTTCCGCGCTTCCGAGTGGGCGGAGTTCCAGGCCTGCTAGCAGCGGGAACGGAAAAATAGAACTCGATTCTGTTTGAACGGATGAACGGAAACGGCAAACTTACGGAAACGGAGAACGTTATATTTTACGTAAGCTACGGAATTCTTACGGATGAACGTAATTCCTAAGCCCGTATATTTTGCAACGGAGCACGGACATAGGGCCTACGGTTACGGATCAACGGAAACGTAACGCTGGAAACCCGGCGTAAGTTTGAATGCTGCATGCGCGTATACGCCGTTTCAGAGCAGAGAATTTGCGACGTGAAATACCGCGAGGATGAACTGAACCGAAGTCTCGAGGAGATCAAGATCGAGACGGAAGCTGCGCTGGAGATGAGAGCTCGTGTTGACAAGATGATCGAAGCGCTGCAGGAACTGCTGCACATCTCACAGCAGTGTCTCGTCAAGAGGTCGCCGAACGTTGCATATCAGTCAGTCGACAACATTTGTATAGCGCCCCATACAAAAAATATGGACGGCGCGGAACTTAACAATCAATGCAAAAATGTACAATAAAAACACAGAAAACGCAAAATAAAAGCGGATGACAGCGAACGCGAAACCGTTTAACATAGGCCCTGTAGTGACGGTCTAGTCACTTGAAATGTAAAGAGAATCGTCGTGGGTTCGAGAGAACAGCTCAGTAGTTATAACGAAGTCATTTGCATACAGTGCATACAGACGTGAGAATATTTACGCATAGACTGTGAGGTCCGTCGCGAGGGAGGGGTCATCCCCTTTGACCTTTGAGCCGGCGAGAGTTTGACCCAGTTATGCTGGCACACAGTAACACAGTATGCCAGCCATTCCTGATAACAGGGGCCACTGCTACGCAAAACTCGCCGTTTCTTCGCCAGCGGTGGCCGAATTGGTCGGCAGTTCTCATTGAACCTATACCCGTGGAGCGATGTCCTGCAGGCTGTGTCCTGGATGAATACCGCCAAAGGTGGTCACCAATCCTGGTAGTAACCGGGCCGGCTCTACGCAGCTTAACTTTGTTGATGTGACCAAGGTAGTTACCATTACGCCAAACCTTTAAGGACTGCATAAGGAGTAATTTAAAGTCATTGTCCTTGCGTATAGTCTGTCTTAACACCCCTGCTTTAAGGCACTGTCGCCGGCTCCTTAGATTGGTTGCCGCATATTTCGCCTCTACTACTGGCAGCGAGGTCTGCTGCGGCGCGGGCAGACTCAGCAGGAGACGACAAATAAGAAGCTGCCAGTGTGCTCACCACGGTGACGTCCCAAGTCAAAAGTTTGCCTCTTTGCCAGGATATCAATGTTAGGCCGTCTGGCCTTTTGCCGTCCAGTCTGATCAATCTACTACTACTACTACTAGTACTATTACTACTACTACTACTACTATTATTATTATAATTATATATATTTTTTTAAAAGTATGTCTAAAATTCCATGCGGTCACAAGCGGGCATACTGTCGTGTAGAAGAACAGCGTTAAAACGCTGAAGTAATACTGAGCATCTTCTTTGAAACAAAAAGGAGGTCTCGCGACTTTCTCTAGACTTCTCAGATAGCCTCCTACCGAGATGAGTGAGGAGAAGCTTGGCTGACGCATTCGGAACACCAAGATTCTCAAAGGCTATTGG